>Ga0196891_1000385_pt1 | contig 10791 bp, 18 predicted proteins | sample VirMetDEL_Nov_24_FD_169096 | JGI IMG/M metagenome (GOLD analysis project Ga0196891, IMG submission 169096) | Aqueous microbial communities from the Delaware River and Bay under freshwater to marine salinity gradient to study organic matter... | ecosystem: Environmental > Aquatic > Marine >... | reverse complement strand
CACCCGTTGTATAAACCAGGACGTTACAAATCTTTTGGTGACGCAGCGTTTAGCGCTCTGCAGAAGGACAAGCAGATCCTTGAGGGTTACGTGTACGCTATCCGCAACAAGGCATGGCCTGACTGGATTAAGATAGGCAAGGCAGTAGACGCAGAGGATAGACTTAACGGCTACCAAACAAGCTCACCTATGCGTGACTATGAGTTGATCCATTCAGTTTACTTTGATGATCGTAACAAGGCTGAGCGTGACGCACACAAGGTAGCTGAGCGTAAGGGTGAACGTAAAGGTGAATGGTTTAAGCTAACTGAAGAGCAAGCACTTGAGGTGCTACGGGAGGTGACACTTGATTGAAGTGGAGATGTGGGCTATCAAAGATGTTGAAAAGGATGAGTTGATCATGACTAAGTTTGGGAGGTCTTTGTGGAAACGTAAACAGTCTCCAAAGAATGTCAATGTTATTGGCTATAGACATTGGGAAAAGGGTAATGGTATGCTACAGCCAGTTAAAGTTAGGATAACGGAGTTGGTAAATGATTGAAGTAACTTACAAAGGACACATGGGTAATGACCTTACAGTTTGTAACGCTGCCCGTGTTTCATTCGGTAAAGAGACTGAATGGGACTATGAGGAGTCAGATGCTTACAGCTTTAAGCAGCACCTTAAAACAAAAGATAGGAAGCTTATACAGTACTTAGCTAAGCATAAACACATCAGCCCTTTCGGTCATTGCTTTGCCAGCTTTCACATCAAAGCACCAGTCTTTGTAGCTAGGCAGTTAGTCAAGCATAAGTTTCTACGTTGGAATGAGATTAGCCGTAGATATGTGGACAGTGAGCCTGAGTTCTACCATCCTACAAAGTGGCGAGGGCGTAGTGATGATAAGAAGCAGGGTAGTAAAGGTATTGTTACAGGCAGAGATTTAGAACATCATTTGGAATTAGTTGATGAAGCATACAGAGATATTTTGGATATTTATAAATCTATAACTGATCCTGAGTATGAAATTAATGTATGCCCAGAGCAAGCACGTATGGTACTGCCACAGAGCATGATGACTGAGTGGTACTGGTCAGGTAGCTTGGATGCATTTGCTGATATGTGTAAGCTTCGCTGTGCGCCTGACACACAAGCAGAGACACAAGAGGTAGCCAATAAGATTAGCATACAGATGCACAAGTTGTTTCCTGTATCGTGGATGGCATTAGCAAAGGGGCAAAGGTAATGAGAGGTAATATTAACGGTGCAATCAAGGCGTCAGCTATAGTAGCTTTACTGATAGCTGCGCCACCTGTGTTGATAGCTATGACGTATGACAAATACCCTAAGTACTGTAAGTTATCTATCTTGCTACCATGTATAGGAGTGAATGATGAGTGATATAATAAAAGTAACTGACATAGAAGAACACGAGGACGGTAGTGCTACACTACAAGTAGAGTGTGACCCTGATACATTCATGGCTATCTTTGACGTAGGCTTTGTGACATTAGTAAAGAGAGGCTTGGAAAGTGAGAAGTGGCAGAAATGTGTAAGCTGTGGTGGCCCAGCGCAGAGTGACATGTGTGGCTTTTGTTTAGAAGAGGAGTAGTACCATGAGCATGGTTGGAACAATAGAAGATATGAGATGGGAGATCAAACAACTAAAGAAAGAAAATGATTTACTGTCAAAGCAGTTAAGAAAGAAAGACAAAGAGTTATCAGACCTAAAGAATAACATACGAGAGTTTGATGATGATGAACGGAAGAGAGCAATGGAAAGGTACAAAGCTAATGGAGTTAGCACTGATTAGAACTTTGATGGACAAGGACTTTTATGAAGACCATAAAGGTATCCGTACCCCTGATAAGTTATTCACTAAAGATGTACGAAAGATCAAGCGTACCTTAGACTACGCTATGGAGCAGTACGAAAAGAGTGTTAGTCCATCTGAACTTGAGGCGCTGTTCTTTGCACGTAACGTTCTTACTACATCCAACAAAGATATGTACAAGGATCTCTTCAAGAAGATACACAGTGAGAAACCTATGGCTCGTGACATTGCACAGGAAGTGCTGTCTAAGTTATTCCAGCAGGTAGTAGGTGAAGAGGTAGCTAAGCTAGGCTTTGACTACGTGAACGGTACAGAGAGTACGCTGGAACCTATGCGTAAGATATTGTCTGACTACCAGGATGACTTCATGCCTAACTTAAAGGTTGACTGGGGTGACATCTCTATTGATAACTTACTTCAAGCTAACGACATCCAGTCTAAGTGGAAGTTTAACATCCCGTCACTCAAGCAGCGTGTCGAGGGTATAAGTGGTGGTCACTTAGTTATTGTAGGCGCACGTCCTAACACAGGTAAGACCAGCTTCCATGCCTCTCTTATCGCTTCTGAGGGTGGCTTCGCTAGGCAGGGTGCTAAGTGTATCGTGTTGTGTAACGAAGAAAGTTATGAGCGTGTAGGTGCTAGGTATCTTAGTGCAGCTACAGACATGTCAATGGAAGAAGTGAAAGGTAACTATGCGTTAGCGTCCAATAGATACAAACCTGTACACGATAACATCAAGATCTATGACAGCACAGGTAAAGACATGAACTGGGTTGAGGCTCTTACAAAAGCTTACCAGCCTGACATCTTAGTGCTGGATATGGGTGACAAGTTTGCAACACGTAACTCAGATAAAGCTGACGTGTACTTGAAAGATGCAGCTATCCATGCTAGGAATATATCTAAGCAGTATGGTTGTGCTATCATATGGATGTCACAGTTAAGCGCTGTAGCTGAAGGTAAGGTGTTCGTGGATCAATCAATGATGGAAGGTAGTAAGACAGGTAAAGCAGCAGAGGCTGACCTAATGGTGTTGATCTCTAAGAACCCTCAACAGATAGAAGGACAAGACGAGCAAGACAATGTACGTCACTTGAACATAGCTAAGAATAAGCTACGTGGTGGGTGGCACGGTAAAGTAACGTGTACCTTAGACGGTGAACGTTCTAGATATGGAGCATAGATGAGAAGAGTATTAGACGTAGAGAACAGTATAACATTACGTAACGGTAAGATCTTTAACGATCCGTTTGAACCTACCAATACCCTCACGGAAGTAGGTGTACTGTGCTTAGAGACAGGCGATAAGAATCTGCTTTGCTTTGATCACTCAGAGCGTAACGACACTATGAAAAATAAATACCAACTACAGAGATGGTTAGACTCTACAACCCTACTTATAGGTCACAACTTACAATACGACTTATCGTGGTTGTGGGCTACAGGTTTCAAGTATGACGGTGACATCTACGATACCATGCTGGCTGAGTATATCTTGCAGCGTGGACAGAAGGAAGCGCTGAGCTTAGAGCAGTGTGCATTGCGTAGAGAGTTACAGTACCAGAAGGATGATACCTTAAAGAAGTATTACAAGAAAGGATACAACACTAATGAGATACCTTTGGCTGAGCTTAGCCACTATCTTGATCTTGACTTACGGACTACTGGCGAGTTGTACAAAGCCGCAGAAGCAGACTTCAATGATCCTTCCAGCACGTCCTTACATAAAATCAGAGACATTACCTTCCGCACCTGTAAAACCCTCGCTCGAATGTACATGTCAGGCATCAGGGTGGATCAAAGCGCCCTCGAACATGTCCGAACTGAGTTCGAGCAAGAGAAGTCTACCATCGAAGAGCGTCTGTATGGACAAGTGCGAACACTCATGGGAGCAACGCCCATAAACCTTAACTCACCAGAGCAACTATCCCAGGTTATCTTTAGCCGTAGAATAAATAACAAGAGAGAATGGTCTGACTTGTTTGACTACGCTAAGACACCGCAAGACCACAAGGATATTGTAGAAGCTAACAGCAAGCAGATGCTCAAGACTGTAGCACTACACTGCCCTGACTGTAACGGTACAGGTAAGACGTACAAGATCAAGAAGGATGGCACAAAGTACAAGAAGCCTAACGACTGTACGTCTTGTGGTGGTAAGGGTTACAGACTTAAAGAGACTAACGAGTTAGCTGGCTTAGGGTTCAACGCCCCACCAGCACGTAAATGGATTAGCTATAATGGCTTCGCTACAGGAAAGGATAAATTAGATGCGCTCATTGCCACCGCTAATAACAACGGTATGGAAACTGCCAAGCGATTCCTTGAGGATGTTAAAAGGCTTTCTGCTGTTAGTAGTTATCTCTCTAGTTTTGTGGATGGTATTTCCACCTACACTAAGCACGATGGATTCCTACACGTTAACCTTACCCAGCACATCACTGCCACAGGGCGGTTTAGTGGACGCAACCCCAACATGCAAAACATGCCTCGTGGTGGAACGTTCCCAGTAAAGCGTGTATTCATATCACGCTGGGAAGGTGGACACATTATGGAAGCTGACTTTGCTCAGCTTGAGTTCCGTGTGGCTGCGTTCCTATCGCAAGACAAGGTAGCTATGGAAGAGATTAACACAGGGTTTGACGTACACGCCTACACTGCTAAGGTTATCTCTGATGCAGGGCAACCTACAGGTAGACAGGAAGCTAAGTCACACACCTTTGCTCCACTCTTCGGCGCTACAGGGTATGGACGTAGTAAGGCAGAGGCTGCATACTATGAGCACTTCAATGAGAAGTACAAAGGTATCGCAGCGTGGCACAAGAAGCTAGGTAATGAAGCTATCAGGTTAAACAAGATCACTAACGTCAGTGGCAGACAGTATGCTTTCCCTGAGGTTACACGTAGGGACAACGGTACACCGTCACACTTTACAATGATCAAGAACTACCCAGTGCAGGGCTTCGCTACAGGTGATGTAGTACCGCTTGTGCTTATTGAACTTGAAGCTAGACTTGAGAAGTTACAATCATGTGTAGTAAACAGTGTACACGATTCTATTGTTGTTGATGTACACCCAAATGAAAAGGAGTATGTACTTGCTACTATCGACACATTAAACATGGACTTAGACAGATTGATTGAAGAAGCCTACGATATAAAGATGAACGTGCCTCTACTTTTAGAGGCCAAGATAGGCCCGAATTGGCTTGACACGAAGGACGTTTAGTGGTATAACTTAGGCTCTTGACTTTTTTGTAATAGCGTTGAAAGGATAACATAATAATGAACGCAAATGTAGTACCTTTGAAAGTAGACAACATGAACTTAGCAGATGCAATGGGGTTCTCTGCAGCCGCAACAGCATCAAGTAAAGCAACCAGTGATCTGTATCGTATCTCGACTGCAGTAATCCAGGAAGTAGAAGGAAAGAAAGTAGTAGACTCACCAGTGTTTAAACTAAGGCAAGGGGATGAAGAGTTCCTTGCACGTAGCTTGGATGTACGCTTCTTTGCTGAGCGTCAGCGCTGGCAGAAGTGGGACAGTAGTAGTAACTCTTTCTTACGTACAGTGATGTCCACTAACTTAAACATGGACTTGAAAGATGTACTTGGTGGGTTTAACTTAGGACGCCCGACAGGTTACATCAAAGACTTCAAAGCTCTACCTGCAGATCAGCAGGATTTGATACGTAGTGTTAGCCGTGTAAAAGTACTGATGGGTATGGCACGAGTTAACGGTGCTTTCATTGAGGGTGGTGATGAAGTGGATACGTTTGACGGTATCGAAGTACCATTCGTGTATGACGTAAAGAACCGTGAGAGTATGCAAGCCATTGATGCTACTATCGCTAAGCTTATTAACAAGCGTCTGTCACCAGTAGAGAACTTGATTACACTTACAGGTTCAGGACGGTCCATGCCTAGCGGAACTAAGTTTGCTGTAGTTGAGTCAGACTTAGGTGAGACTGTAGGTTTCGCTGATGGTGACAACGATGTACTGCAGAACTTCCTATCTTACATTGAGAACAGCAATCAGTATATCTTAAACAAATGGGAAGAGAATAACGTTGAGCGTATCTCTGCTGAAGACAGTGCTATCGTAGGTAGTATCGTTGACGTGCAGGACTTTGAGTAATCTCATGCAACACGTAGCTGAGATAGCAGTACATTCTTTTCTCAGAGATGTTCTGGATGGTAAGGCTTCTATGTCTGAAGAAGTTATCGACAAGGTAGCACAGGACGTTAAGGAAGCTCTTACCAAACAGTTCGTAGCTGATACTGAACCTCGCAAGTTTAAACTCAGGATGTCCAACATTGGGCGTCCTAAGTGTCAGCTTTGGTTTGATAAGAATAATCCTGAAGGTGCTGAGCCTAAGCCAGTATCCTTTAAGATGAACATGGTTATGGGTGACTTAGTAGAGGCTGTATTCAAAGGTCTACTGCGAGCAGCCAAGGTAAACTTTGATGATAACGATAAGGTAACACTGAAGTTAGACGAAGACGGTAAAGAGATTAGCGGTGAGTACGACATGATCATGGACGGTAAAGTTGATGATGTCAAGTCTGCATCACCGTGGTCTTTTGAAAACAAGTTCACAGATTATTACAGTCTGAAACAATCCGACAACTTTGGTTACGTTGAGCAGTTAGTAGGTTACGCTAAGGCAGCAGACAAAGGTGTAGGTGGCTGGTGGGTAATCAACAAAGCTAATGGTGACTTCAAGTATGTCTCTGCTGCAGAGGCTGACGTTGAACAAACTATGGCTGACATCAAGGATACCTATGATTACATCTCACAAGACAAACCTTTTGAGAGGTGCTTTGATGCTGAACCTGAAACGTACAGAGGTAAGGCTAGTGGTAACTGGAAGTTAAGCAAGACGTGCGGCTTCTGTGATCACAAGAAGAAGTGCTGGCCTGAGTTACAGGCTTTACCTTCTAGAGTTTACAAAGGAGCTAAGACTCCACCAACAGTAGAGTACGTATCACTTGGCAGTCAGACATAACAAGGGAAGGTATCGTAGCGGCCTAGAGAAAGAAGTCGCTGCGTACCTCAGAGATAAGCAACACAGGGTCAGGTATGAAGTCCTAAAGATAGAGTGGGAAGATCTACGCTATCGGACTTACACGCCTGACTTTGTTTTAGATAACGGTATTATCATTGAAACTAAAGGTATCTTTGATAGTGAAGATAGAAGGAAACACCTAGCTATAAAAGAACAACACCCTGAGCTAGACATACGCTTTGTGTTTAGTAACTCTAAAGCTAAACTATATAAAGGTGCTAAGTCTAAATACTTTGAGTGGTGCGATAAGTACGGCTTCAAGTGGGCGCATAGAGTCATACCTTATGACTGGCTGAAGGAAGACGGTAAAGCAATACGTACTAAGAAGATACCATTTAAAGGTGAGAAGAAGGACCAGGATTACAAATGAAGTACTACATAAGAGACAACGAAGTAGCTATAGTACTAAAACCTCATGCGTTTGATGAGGATGGAGAATGGACAGGTGAACTAAGTACAGGACTTGTTGTTGGTGACAACTCAGACATGGATTCAGATACACTTTCTTACATCATACATCTAGCTACACTCATGGCAACGTTCTTAGAAGTAGCACAGGATGATGAGGATCTGTATAACATAGTTGAAGAGCGCAGAAATGCACTTATGGGGCTTGACAATCCCGTACAAAACATGTATGAAGAAGTAGAGGGTACGGATGGTAAGGTAGTAAAGCTTACTAAGTACACTAAAACTTTAGGAGAAGCGTAACAATGCACGACTCAGTTAATAAACCAGTCCACTACAATCAGGCTGGTATAGAGTGTATCGAAGCTATACGTGCCATGACAGGTTCTATGGATGGTACAAGTGCTTACATGGCAGGTAATGTATTAAAGTATATGTGGCGTCACGAGTATAAGAACGGGTTAGAAGACTTAGAGAAAGCCAGAGTATATCTGGGTTGGTTGATTGATAACTATAAGGAGAAGCACAAATGAAAAAGTTCAGCGTGACTTTTTTGTTGAAGGTAGATGATGAAGCTAACATATTGTCAACAGTAGAGGATGCACATGTCGAAGACATACATGACTTACTGCACAATACGTTCCACGATATAGATGATATAAAAGTAGATAACTTAGTAGTAAAAGAAAGGTGGTAGTTGTATGATAACCCAAGAAGATATTGATGCGTTCCAAAGATTTAATGATGTTGACTATTTGTTTAACGAGTATCAAGACATGGCTGCATCTACTGCTATCTACAGACAAGAACATCAAGTTATCTACCCTGCGCTGGGCTTAGCTGCAGAGGCAGGTGAGGTAGCTAACAAAGTAAAGAAGATCTTACGTGATAAGAACTTTGATCGTAGCGGTATAGCTGATGAGTTAGGTGACTGCTTATGGTATATCGCAGCGCTGTGCCGTGACTTAAATATAGAGATGTCTGAGGTAGCTAAAGGTAACTTAAAGAAACTAAAAGATCGACAAGACAGAGGGACATTAAAAGGTAATGGAGACAAACGATAATGGATAACTACCTACCGACTGACTATCAGTCATTCATTCACAAGTCTAGGTACGCTAAGTACTTCGATAACAAAGGACGTGAGTCGTGGAGCGAAACAGTAGAGCGCTACATGAATAACGTTATACGCCCCAAGGCAGGGCACGACAGCTACGTAGATCAGATACGTGACGCTATATTAAACTTAGATGTTATGCCATCTATGCGAGCTATGATGACTGCTGGTCCTGCACTAGCCCGTGATAACACTGCAGGGTATAACTGTAGTTACCTACCCGTAGATGACCCTAAGTCCTTCGATGAGGCTATGTTCATTCTGCTCTGTGGTACTGGTGTTGGCTTCAGTGTTGAGCGTCAGTTCATCAGTAAGCTTCCTGAAGTCCCTGAGTTGTTCGACAGTGAGACTACAATCGTTGTCAAAGACAGTAAGGAAGGTTGGGCTAAAGCGTTCCGTCAACTGCTGGCACTCCTCTGGGCTGGTGAGATCCCTCAGTGGGACATAGGTTTGGTACGTCCTGCAGGGTCTAGACTTAAAACGTTTGGCGGTAGAGCTAGTGGCCCAGCGCCTTTAGTTGAACTGTTTAACTTTGCTATTAAAACATTCAAGAACGCACAAGGACGTAAGCTGTCTAGCATTGAGTGTCACGACTTGATGTGCTTCATTGGTCAGATCGTTGTAGTTGGTGGTGTACGCCGTTCAGCTATGATTAGTTTGTCTAACTTGTCTGATGACCGTATGCGTCACGCTAAGTCAGGTCAGTGGTGGGAGACTGCAGCGCATCGTGCGTTAGCGAATAACTCTGTAAGCTACACTGAGAAGCCTGACATGGAAACGTTCATGCGTGAGTGGCAAGCCCTAGTAGAAAGCAAGTCAGGAGAGCGTGGTGTATTCAATCGTCAAGCAAGTAAAGTACAAGCTGCAAAGAATGGTAGACGTGATCCTGACTACGAGTTTGGAACTAACCCGTGTAGCGAGATTATCTTGCGTCCGTATCAGTTCTGTAATCTTACGGAAGTTGTTGTACGTGCCACAGACAGTATTGAAAACCTGGAGGGTAAGGTACGCATCGCAACGATCCTTGGAACAATCCAGTCGGCCTACACAAAGTTTCCATACTTGCGTAAGGTGTGGAGCAAGAACACCGAAGAGGAGCGTCTGCTGGGTGTGTCGCTTACAGGAATAATGGACAACCCTTTAATGACACATGAGAATATGGGATTGGAGAAGACTCTTGCACACCTTAGGAGCGTTGCTATATCTACTAATGCTGAATGGGCTGACCGTCTTGGTATACCTGTATCTGCGGCAATTACGTGCGTCAAACCTTCGGGCACGGTATCACAACTGGTGGATTCAGCCTCTGGAATACATGCTCGTCACAGTCCCTATTATATCCGTACTGTCCGTGGTGATAACAAAGATCCACTGACGCAGCTTATGAAGGATCAAGGTATACCTAACGAGCCTTGCGTTATGAAGGGTGACACAACTACAGTGTTCAGCTTTCCACAGAAGTCACCAGCAGGTGCAGTAACACGTAACGATATGACAGCTATAGAGCAACTTAATCTTTGGCTAACGTATCAGCGTCACTGGTGTGAGCATAAGCCTAGCGTGACTATCTCAGTGCGTGACTCTGAATGGATGCACGTAGGTGCTTTCGTGTATGAGCACTTTGATGAGATGTCAGGTGTGTCTTTCTTGCCACACTCAGATCATACTTACCAGCAAGCTCCATATCAGGATTGCACTAAGGAAGAGTATGAAGTACTATTAGGTTCTATGCCAGAGAAGATTGATTGGAGTAAGCTCTCTGACTATGAACAAGAAGACAACACTGTTGCAATGCAGACTATGGCTTGTACTGGTGATGTGTGTGAAGTAGTAGACTTAACTTAAACCAAACAAAGGAGAAGTAACATGACAGGTATTGAATTTATGGCAGTAGCAACTATCGGTATGGTAGCTGTTGGAGAAGTAGTTAACTTAGCAGCGGAGCACGGACCGTCTTTGATTGAGCAAGTGAAGAGTTGGTTCTAGTATGTACGCTCTACTGTTAGTTATGATGTTTGAAGGTAAGGTACAAGTACACGCCTTTAATGGTTTGTTCTTGGACCGTGATTCTTGTACTTCTGTAGGTTATACTATGGAAGCACGATTAGAAGATTCAAAACCAGGACCATCAGCTACAGCTAAAACATACTGTTTCCAAATACCAGAGAGCGCATAATGTGAATATAGAAGAAGAAGCCAAAAGGCACACGCAAGCTAAGCAGGAAGAGTTCTACGATAAGTTAGTTACCTTATTGCTACCTGCTCAGCGACACATAGCGAGTAGTCTGTATGAGTCACGCATGAAGGATAGATCACTAGAACGTTTAGAAGATTCTATTCTAATGGCTAGACGTGCAGCAGAACAAACAGGACTTAAATAATA
>Ga0196891_1000367_pt1 | contig 11045 bp, 16 predicted proteins | sample VirMetDEL_Nov_24_FD_169096 | JGI IMG/M metagenome (GOLD analysis project Ga0196891, IMG submission 169096) | Aqueous microbial communities from the Delaware River and Bay under freshwater to marine salinity gradient to study organic matter... | ecosystem: Environmental > Aquatic > Marine >... | reverse complement strand
GCAGATACAGAAGATTCATTTAAATCAGGCTTTACACCTGACTGTAGTGTAGCAGAAAATTTATATCTACCACCTTCTTCTCCAGCATCAGCAGATAATACAAAATTAGTTACAACCATACCTGACATTTCTAAAGAACGCTGATTACTATGGTCTGATGATTTAATTACCACTGTTAATGAAGATGCAATATTTTCTATGCTACTTCCATATAATTGAGATGCAGGTACAAATCCAGTAGCTATTGATGCATCACCTGAAACATCATTACATATATTTTGCAGTAATAATTTATGCCCAGCATCTAAATGCATATTGCCTGATATTGACAACTCAGTAGCTCTAAGAATATTATCTTGAAAGAAATCTTCATCTTTTAATGTTCTACCTGCACCACTTCTAACATCTAATACTTGATTAACATTAAGTGATGGCATACTAGCAGAATCAATATCTAATTGATACATATTACTAGGATGAATGCCTGATGTACCAGCATGAGTTGCATCAGATGCTATCCATACTTGAAATTCTTTTGGTGAAAATGAATGATTAACTGTAGCCATTACTTACTCTCCTTTTTCTTTTCTTTTACTAAATTTTTAATTGAATCAGAAACGCTTTTAACTGATATTTCTTTACCAGCTTTTAGCTCTTCCCAATCTTCAAATGATGCTCCACATTGCTTCCAACAATTTGGAAGACTAGAGCTTTTATCTATGAGTTGTATTTTCATATCGTATTCCTTATTACTTTATGATATGTTACCTAAGTATTTACCTCTCCATTCCCATCTGACAACATTTAAACCCTCAATCAATTCTTCATCTTCTTCTAGCTCATTGATTCGAGCAGTTGTAAATCTACCATCAAAAAATGTATTATTCATATTTTGAAAGAATAGAGCTTCTATGTGTGATACTTGACGAAGTATATGTTCCCAAGTATCTTTTTTGACTGTCTTTTCTTTAAAGGTATATGATACATCAAGTATATATTCCCTTGTTTCACCTGTAGCCATACGCTCAATCAAATCGCTACCTACAGGGTTAAGTCTTATTGACTGGTTACCCATGTCTTTAAAATTACCTGTATATATAGGAATACTACCAGCAAACTCTTCATTAAGAAAAGAGCGAATAGTATCTAGTATTTTATCATCCCATATATTTACAAAATCTATCATCTACGAGACATCCTGATAGACATTGGCATACCGCCATCTGTATCTTCAAATTTTCCATGCACCTCTATTTCCCAATAGTCATTTAAAGTAGCGGTATCTCCAGTATCTCCAGCAAATCTTATCTCAAGTCCACGACTAAGTATTTGATAATCTCCACTTACTGTTTCTGTATAACTAGCAGTCTCACCATTATTCATTTTTTCACTACCAAGATTAGTAGAATCAGTTTCCCATACAGAGTACTTTGCAGTTCCCATAGCTCCAGCAGTAGTTATTTTAACTCCTATCTTATCGTATATACCATAATAAGCACCTCTTGTATCTATTATCCTGAGACTACCACTAACTGAACCCTCTCTAATAATTCCCATTGAGGAATCACCACTTGTTTGCCAAGATAGCTTTGCATTACCAGTATTTAGAGCAGTTATATTTTGCTCTACCTCGTTAAATAAAGCATCTGCTATTTCAGATGTAGGTTGTGATGCACGAATTAAAAAGCTACAGGCTATTAGTGCAGTAGTTCTAACAATCATGTAGTCATAATTACCATCTTGGTCTTTAAATTGTTTTCTAGGTAATTTACCATCTAACCTAGAATCTAAATACTTTGTTGCATTAGATATATATCTAGTAACTATTGTTGACCAATCATCACCTGATTCTAATAAATGGTCATTAGGATTAGTTGCATTTAACTCATATATAAGTACAGAATCATTACCTTCACTAAATAACCATTGTTTAGCTTCTGACCATTCTACTCCAATATAAATATCTGTTGCTGTATTATGTGTTGCAGTAGTTGTACCTAAAAATCCTCGTTTAACTGTAATTGTATTGGAGGATATGTTAGTAATAAGCATCTTTTCATCATCAATCTTAATAATATCTCCATATCCAAATACACTAGAATCTGATACATCTATTGCAGTTTCTATAATGTCTACTGCTTCTGCTGTATTTGCAGTTGAATCAGAATAACTTTCTACCTTTTTATATGGAGTTAAGTCTTCTCCATTCTGAAATAGTACAGTTACAAGCCCTGTGTTAAAAGACTCATATAACTTGTATCCACCATGTGAAAACAACTCTACCCATCCATATAGGGCTTCTTTGCTATCAAACTCATCTATTGATGGGAATACATCTTTTAAATCTCTATGTGTACAATAAACCATGGTTCTCCTAATTTACTTTATATTAGTGTTGCTATACAAGTTCAACATGGACTAAATCGTCAAAATTATTGTCTTTAGTTTGCCCATCACTATCCCAGTCACATCCAACTCTAACTGGTATTTTCATTACATGAGCAATGCCTCTTATCATGCCACACATATAATGAAATGTGTCTCTATCATCCCAATCAATAGGATAAGGGGCAAGGTCAACAGCATCCCCTGTAATATGTTTAGAATATTTCGTCTTACTTGCACCTTGTGCAACTAACTCATCTTGTCTTTTTTGTGACCTCACCCCCTCGATAATGGTTACATCCATTATTTTGATAAGTTCGTTCAGGACAAATAACAACTCAGGCTTTACACCTTTTAATCTTTTTCTTGACCTTTTACCGAACCTATACATCACTTCTTTTTTCTCTTCTTTGCTTTTAGCTTTTTTCTTTTCTTCATTGGCTTTGCTTTACCAAAACCATATCCTTTACCTTTTGGCATTATGCTCTCCTAACTTTTCGGGCTACACTTCTGCTATATTTAGCTCTCTGTTTACCCCTTCTGTTTGCTTTTCTTTTTTGTTTGTTGGTATATGCTTTTTGACCTTTTGTTAAAGATGCCCTAACTGCTTTAGGTAGGTATCTACCTCTTTTAGAGCGAGGTTTCTTTGAATCACTTTTAGTCACATACCCCCACTTCTGTTTAGTCCACTTTTTTAAACTCTTTTGTCTTGATTTAAGTGCCATTACTTATATCCTCCACCAGCTTTTTTGTATGCCCTAGCTAACATTTGAGCTTTACGAGCAGACCATTGACCAGCTCTACCGCCTTTGCTACCTGCTTTAATACGATAAAACAATCTTTTTCTTAATGCTGGTTTAGTATAATTACCTGACTTGTTTACTGTAGACTTTCTTCTTTTTCTTTTAGGCATTACCACTTAACCTTGTTTGCCCAATATGCACCTGACATTTTGCCTCTAGCAATATTTCTACGATGCCTAGCTTTAAATGACCTACGTTTTGCTTTCATTCTAGCAGACTCACCTTTTTTAGGTTTACCTGCTGTTTTAGCACCTTTCTGACCAAATCTAATTAACTTAACCTTACTGCCTACTTTTGCAAGTACAACATGAGATTTAGTTTTATGATTTGGTGTTCTTTTAGGTTTATTATACCCACTTAAACCAAATCTAGCTAGTCTTGGGTCACGCTTACTTTTTCTCCCCCTAGGCATTACTTACCCCTAAATAATCCCTCTACTATATCTGCTACTAAATCAACGCACTTTTCAAAAAAGATTTGCTCTTTTTCTTCAGATACAAAAGGTATATCAATCTTATCATTTATTTTACTAGCAAGTTCATCCTGAAACTCTTCAGATTGTACCCAAGCAACTGCTTTATCTTTAAATTGGTCTGCTTGAGATTCAGCTACTGCTAACATTATTTTTTTAAAATCCATAATTATTTCCTTGTTTAGTGTTTACCATTTAATCTACTTATAATGCCTTTGATTTCAGATACCTGATTATCTAAGTCATTAATTTCTTTTGTTACCCCATCAAATTTTCTATCTAATTTATCGTCAGATTTATTCCATCTATTTATTAATTTGATAACAATGTTTTCAATATTTTCTAAGTTCTCACTTTGCCCTTTGTTTTCTACTTCTAGTTGTTTTAATGCCTCGGCTTGTTCATTTCCTCTTTTGTTCATTGAGTAAACCATAAACATAAACATAGCACCTACAGCACCAATCATACCAGCTTCTGAATATATTGCTAGAAAATCCATTATCTCTTTCTCCGCACTTCTCTGTTAATAAAGTAATTATGATTAAAGTCATCTTCTGTGAGGACTATTTTCGTCTCTTTTTCTTTCCCCAAGACAAAGGGTTTAAATTTAGTTCTTCTTCGTACCATTTTAATTGTTCTTGCATTTTTGTTATTTTTACTTCTTCCTCCTGTATATGTTTTTCTACAAGTTCTTCAATGCTGGAATTAGCAGATTCCATTCTTCGTTCAAGTTCTGCAATTCTATTTTCAATGCGTAAGTAGCCCATGACAACAAAGCCAACTCCCACAATGATTTGAATAAGCCACTTAATGTTAAGACTAATACGAAAGTTATCATCAAGTTTTGTAACTCCATATGACCTGTACGTCTTTTCATCGCTCATGGTTTATAATACTTATAAAAATCTTCTATGTTCTCCGTATCTACAACTATAAAGATTGGACTAACGATATTATTGCCTGTACCGCTCCCACCAACAATAGCATATGCATATAAGCCATCTTGATAAGGACTCTTAATTGTATCATTGTCAAACAAGTGTAAAAAACTTGTATCACTAAATACTGGCACAAATTCTGCATCCATTAACTCTTCTACTTCTATCCTTCTATTATCGTTGTAATCTACTAATGTTCCTATATTTGTGGTTCTATGTGGCTGACTAGGAAATCTGCCCATACCATTTATTTCTACCTGTTGGTTATACCACATCTGAGATGCTTTAACAATCTTCTCAAGATTAGCTTTAGTCTGTTTAGCTTTAGCACCTTCACCAATCCTACTAAAAGCAGGAGCGGAAGTAGTTGCAAGAGTAGCCATGATAGCCATAGTAACTGCGAACTCAGCAAGACTATTCCCTTTATTCCACAAGAGTTGCTACTCCATCTACTAAAATATGTTTACCAACTTTAATTGCACCTATTGTATCATCATGCAGGTTTTGACACTCTGCATCATAATCGGATTGGGCAGTAATCCAAGAATCCGTTCTTGAAACTACCGCCCCATCACTTGTAACCACATACGAATGTCCTTGTGCATCAAATGAAACTGTTTCTTTAGGACTAAACCTATAAGTATTAGTTTCACTTCCTCTAGGTTTAAATATATAAACCTTATGTCCTTTTGCACATTTACGGACAAGCATTATGCTTCTGCTTCTTCCTCTGATTCAGATTCCAAAGACTCTTTTAAACGACTGATAAACGCTTCTTTACCAACATTAAGTTGGTCTAGATTAAAAGCAGTGCCATTGATTTTATTTTCTAGGTCTGCTATATGGTTTACCATTGTCTTTTGCTCATCCGTTAAGTCATCCAACAAATATTCTTTGTCGAATAGGTTCAACTTTTGAGGCTCGTTTTTTTCTTTTTTAGCCACGATTGACTCCTATTTGGTTATTGATTAAAGTGCTTCTAAGTCTGATTTGAGAGCTTCCCAATCAGCTTTTTCTGATTGTAGCTTAGATATTTCGTCATCTGCTCTTGCAATCTCTCTATCAATATCAGAGATTTCAAAAGATTCAACCATATCATCTAAGGCTTGTCCATTCATCGGATTAAATTGTTTCTTTACTAATTGCAATTCTTCATGTGATTCTTCAGCTTCTGCTGGTTGAACTACATTTCCATCATCATCTAATACTTCGCTTACTGCTTCTTTATCGATGATTTTTTGCCTTCGTACAGAACAACATTCATCCTCTTTACCTTGAATATAATTTATCATTATTTATCCTTGAGTTGTTGTTTAAGTTCATTTACCTCGGCACTTAGTTCTTGTACCGCTTTTATTAATGGTGTAATTAATTCTGTTTCACCAAGTTCTTGCATTCCATCTTTGTTTTCTTTCCAAACTGGAAAATCTGAATGACCAGCCTTGTCCATTGCTTCTTTTACTTCTTGAGCAATAAATCCATAATGTTTTTTATTAGGGTTGCTACGCTCTGTTTTATCAGCATTGTATTGGTCAAATTCTTGAGGATATTCGCTTGGTGCTTTTTTCTTAAAAGTAACTGGTCTTAAATCGTTTATAAACTCAAGACCTAGTTCAGAATCTTCTATATTTTTTTTAATTCTTCTATCAGATGAATGAGTCCAAGTAGCATTTTCACCAAAATCATTAGTAATATAATCTGAATCAACACCTATTCTAATTGTTTCTTCTCCAGCACCTGCTAAAGCATCAACACCAGCTTTTAAAACTATTTCATCTTGTACATTAGCATTTGAAACATTAGCATTATAACCTATAATTGTATTATAGCCTCCAGTAGTTAAAGTACCAGCGACATTATACCCCATAACAACATTGCCAAAGCCTGTTGTAATATTTGCTCCGCCTATACTGCCCACGATAGTATTTGCTCTACCACCAGTTAAATCTTCAGCAGACCTATACCCTAAAGAAGTATTGTAAACTGCTGAGCTTAATGCACCGACCATACTATTACCACCAACCGATGTATTAAATTCACATTTAGTATCTGTCCAAGCTCCATTGCCTGATGCATTACCTATAAATGTATTATAGTCTGAATCTAAAGAGTTAGAACCTGCATCAGTATTAGACATTGCATTTTTTCCAATAGCAACATTGCCTATACCAGTAGTATGAGTTGATAAAGCACCTCTACCAATTGCTAAATTATTACTTCCAGTAGTTAATGCATTTAATGCTTGATAACCTACAGCTAAATTATCAGCACCTGATGTTAAAGCATTAAGAGCTTGTCTGCCTATCGCTATCTGACCAGTAGATTGACCGCCACTTGTTTTTCTAAGAGCATCTGTTCCGATAGCAATGTTATGGTCTATTGTTACTCCACCAGTTCCTAAATCAGCACCACTTAAAGCATTAATACCTATTGCAATATTGTAATCAATATGTCCGCTTGTACCTTCATCCATAGTAGACATTGCATTGTAACCTATTGAAATGTTTCCTATTTCTCCAGCACCCATAGCACCACTAGCACCATATCCGAGTGCTGTATTTCTTTGTCCAGTAGTAATTGCTTTCAAAGATTGATAACCAACTGCGGTGTTATAAGCACCTGAAGTCAAAGCAGTAAGAGATTGATAACCTATTGCTATTGCACCAGTTACATTATTAGAACCAGTTGCATCTAATGCTTGATACCCTATAGCTACTGATTGCTTAAGATTTCCACTTCCACCAGTTCCAGTATAATCACCAATTAAAACATTGTATTCAGCACCGCTTCCAGTTATAGATGAGCCAGTAAAATACCCTATTGCAATATTTCTACCTTGAGTTGTAGCACTAGCTAACGCATTTCTACCGATAGCATGATTTTCTACTCCACTTGTTAATGCCAATAAAGCATTCCTACCCATTCCAACATTAGAAGTACCAGTCATTGCTCCACCACTTGCAATCGCACTTCCTACTAAAGTATTAGAATGACCAGTAGAACCTGAATTACTTGCTACCGCATGACCAACATAAGTATTATTACCTACAGTTGTAATTCCTTGACCAGTATTTTTACCTATTAAAATATTTTCACCTGAAGAGGTTACTCTAAGACCAGCATTCTGCCCGATTGCAATATTTGAAGCACCAGTAGTCAAAGCAGTAAGAGCATCCATTCCTATTCCAACTGTTCCACTTATTGCATTTGTTGTACTGTTGCCTCCTCTTACCGCATCTTTACCTATAGCAACGACTCCGCTATATGCGTAACCACTACTAGCACTTCCAAAAGCATTATTTCCTAAAGCAACACAATCATTAGCAGTTGTTGGTGCATACATTGCAGAGTACCCAAGAACAACATTTCTCGCACCAGTTGTATTACTAAAAGCTGAATATGCACCTATAAATGTATTTGTATGACCAGTAGTTGTTGATGCACCAGCTATATAACCAACACCAGTATTAGAAACTAATTGTGCAGAACTTTGACCCGCATCGTGATTTGCATTACTAAAAACTCCGAATCCAACCGCTGTAATTGCATAACCAGTAACTTCAGAGGATAGAGCTGAACTTCCTATGGCTACATTACTATGTCCTATTGTTAAAGCATCTCCTGAATTTGTACCAACTGCGGTATTATTGCCACCAGTCGTAATTGCAGTTAATGCTTGATAGCCTACAGCAGTGTTATTTGAATTAGCGTTATTAGATACACCTTTACCAGCCTCATAACCAATAGAAGTGTTAAAGCTTCCAGTATTGTTTCCAAATCCAGCGTTAAAACCAAATCCAACATTTCCTGAACCAGATGAGTTTAATCTTAATGCGTTATAACCCATAGCGGTCATATAAGAGTTTGTATTTGTTAATAAACAACTTTGACCTACCGCAGTATTGTAATTACCAGTAACATTATCACTCAATGCTAAACCACCTATTGCAACATTAGATGTAACTGTTGTACCAGTATCTAAGGCTTGATAACCTATTGCTACATTTGATGAGCCAGTTGTGAGCGACCTAAGAGTATGATAACCTAATGTACTATTGTTGCCACCAGTCTGCACTACATACATTGACTCATAACCAACAGCAGTATTGTTATTGTGAGAATTACCGCTAGTTCCAAACAAAGCTCCTTGACCAATAGCTACAGTATTGCTTCCAGTTTGATTGTAAAAATTAGAAATTCTTCCAAGTGTTGTATTTCTACTACCACTTGTGTTAGAATATGATGAACTTCTTCCAATGGCAGTATTTCTTATACCATCTGTAGTAGAATATAAAGCGTAAACTCCAAATCCTGAGTTATGTTCTCCAGTAGTTATTGAATATAAACTTTGGTATCCTACTGCAGTACATTCAGTCATTGATTGTCCACTTGCACCATGCATAGACAATCTACCTATAGCAACATTTGACGAACCTGATTCATTATAATTTAAAGCATTTGTACCAATAGCAATGTTGCTACTACCACTTATATTCTCTGCCATAGAATAGCTACCAACTCCGACATTATGTTGCCCAGTTGTGTTATCTAATAATGCACTTCTACCAACCGCTACATTAGAAACTCCAGTTGTTATTGCATACAATGTTTCATAACCAAGTGCGGTATTATCAGAATGTGAGTTACCACTTACACCAGTCATTGAAAAAGAACCTAATGCAACATTTCTTTGACCAGTTTGATTATAAAGACTTGTTTGTTCTCCGATGGCAACATTATAACCGCCAGTTGTATTATTTTTTAAAGCTCTCTTACCAATAGCTACATTAGAATCTCCAGTGCTAGTAAGTTGTAATGCTTCATATCCAAAAGCAATATTATTATCGCCACCTGATGCTATATTAGCTCCAGCAGAATAACCAAATATTGTATTACTTGAACCACTATCATTATTAGATAGACTAATGCGAGAGTTGGTATCAAGAATCAATTTAGCACTAGCAACTTGAAAAGTCATTGTGTCGCCATCGTGATTATATCTTATGCCACCCCTTGAACTATCATCTGCATCTCCAAAAAATACACTTGTCTCTTTATCAGTTGGTGATTTTATAGTAATTCCAGCATGGTCACTGTTTTCAATTACTAACTCATCTGCCCTATTATATATTGCACTTGAACCACCAGCAGAAGCTGAATGAATTGCCATTTTACCATTGGGTGAGTCTGTGCCGATACCGACATTGCCTTCATAAGTAATAGCCATTTTAGTATTACCAGCCCAGTCAGCATCTACATTAGAAGTACTAGCATTACCATCTAAAGCTATTCCAATATAACCTCTATTAGCAGTAGATTCAGTTCTATTAAAATAAATACCGCCTTTTCTATAAGTTGACTCAGTCTGATTACTAAATGCTATACCGCCTGATGCTCCAGTTCCTGAAGTTGTTTCTGTTATAGTAAGTAAAGGATTTGAAGATGCAGTAATTGATAAATTACCTTGAGGCGAAGTTGTGCCTATTCCAAGTCCAGTATTATTTAGGAGCATTCTTGTAGAGGAAGCAGTAACAAAAAGCAAATTAGAACCAGTAGTAGAAATACCATTAACATCAGTTCCATTCCTAGTAATTTCAATACCAGCATTAGCACCACCGCCTTGAATTTTTAATACGCTATTACTATTAGAGCCAACTACATGAAGTTTTGCACCACTACTGGGCGAGGTTGTGCCTATGCCAACCGAACCATTTCCAGCGATTGTCATAGCAGTAGTGTTTCCATTATCAACATTAAAATATAACTTACCGCTTGAACCTGAATAATTAGCTAAATAACCATCATCTTGATGTGCTTGTAAAGATATTCCCTCATTACCAGTTCCAGTAGTGCTATTTTGTAAATAAAGATAAGCACCATCAGCTTTATAAGCTGTTATAACTGCACTACCAGCTTGAGTTGTAGTTCCAATAAAAACTTCACCAGCATCAGTAATTGAGAATACATCACCACCTGAATTTGAATATCCTCTAAGTCTATTATCTACAGAGTTATATCCCCAATACCATCTAAGCGAATTACTTTCGTGAAAAACTACATTTGAATTTTTATTAGTTGAAGCATTTATTGTAATTTGTGTATGAGAAGTTCCAGTTGTGTTAAAATTTGCAATTTCAGCACCAGTTGATGTAGTTACGCTTAATTTTCCTTCAACTATCTCATCATAAGCAAAGCTACCAGCACCTTCAACTTTAAAATCTCCAGTAACTACTAAATCGCCATCAACTGTACCGCCACTAGCTAAACCAGCACTTATATTACTTATCATTGATTTTAGCATTCTACTATCCTAACCGCTCCAGTTGTTGTTGAGGTTGAGTTGTAATTGAAGTAAATTGTTAATCCTAAACCTCTTGGAACTGTAATAAATGTGAGTGTGTTTTTTGGAATTAATAAATCATTTGAAGCATTTACATCTGTTTCACT
>Ga0196891_1000364_pt1 | contig 11077 bp, 4 predicted proteins | sample VirMetDEL_Nov_24_FD_169096 | JGI IMG/M metagenome (GOLD analysis project Ga0196891, IMG submission 169096) | Aqueous microbial communities from the Delaware River and Bay under freshwater to marine salinity gradient to study organic matter... | ecosystem: Environmental > Aquatic > Marine >... | reverse complement strand
AAAGATCCAAGTGAACCTACAAAATTATTAGTAGCATCTTCTACAGATTCTAAAATAGGCCTACCTTCTTTTATATTTTGAGCCTCATGAACTAAACCACCTACATTAGATCCAATTACACCAATAATTCTACCTAAAGATGTTTTACCAAGCGAACCTAGCTTTTCTCTTATAGACCTAGATAATTGATCCCCGCCCATATAATGTCTTGCGGTATCGCCATGCTCAAAACTATTTTGGTCCTCCATAAGTCCGTCTTTATCGGGTTTAATACCTAAATATTCATCGGTTCTTTGCCTAGCTTTTTCTTCAGGAAAACCTAAAAACTCATCAGACTTATATTCTATATCTGAAAGAATATTACGTTGATTTTGACCAGTTGGATCTTGTTGTTTAAACGGGCTTGCGCTTATAAATTTTTTAGAAAACTTACTCATATTAATATGTCCAAATTATATTTTGTGATTTATCTTTGTCAGTGTCTACATGTATAAAACTACTAGCAACACCTATTCTTTTAAAGCCAGCTTGCATAAAAGCGTTTAGCATATCAAATCTATCACCAGAGCTTTTGCAGCTTATATCTGCCGCGAGACCTAGCATATGAGAAGAGTTTTTAACTCCGCCAATTTTAGCATTGTATTTTTTAGTTCTATATCCTGAGTTTACACGCATAGGTTTACCGTATAATTCACGAGCATTGTCTAGCATTTCTAAAAAACATTCGTCCATTATACTTCCACTTCCTGGTTTATCAGGAGAATCAAACTCTTTGTGTGTAAAGTATTTCATTATTCTTCTTTTTTAATATTTTTCCATTTAGATAAAGTATAGCCTATAGTAACTAACAATAAAAATATTTTTAAACCGTCTTCGATTTGTGTAAATGTTGTTACGCCTAACGTCCCTGCGTTCATTGCGTATAATTTAATATCTGATATACTCATTATTCTCCGCATTTTTTAGATGGATCACCAACCTGTCTCCAGTCTTGTTCTAACCAAGTTTTTAAACTACCGCCACTGCTTGTACCACTAACGTTGCTTTTACTAGATCTTTTGTATTTACCAGCTTTACCTGCTGCTCGTTTGGCATTAATAACCTTTTGTCTTTCTTCTTTACTCATGCTAGCTATTTTAGCTTTAGGTAAACAAACTTTAGTAGTACCGCCACCTTTAGTACCTTTTTCAAATGGTGAAGTTCTTAATTTTTCAGCGTGAGTAAGCCCAACTTTGTTACCATCTCCTCTACCAGATATAGCTGCAGTTCTATTACGCATTTTATTCCAAGGCTTTGAGTGCATAACAGTAGCCGCACAGTGTAGCATTGGTGTTTTTGAATTTTGATTATAAGCCATTTAACATTTTCCTTTTTTCTGTTGCTTAGAAGCCCAGATGTTTGCATACGCGCTAGGGTATACTTTAAATTTTCTTTTAGCTGCGGCTTTACATGACGCAGAAAGTTTTCCGTATATAGGTGATTTTGCCATAATTATTTATTCATTAGTTCTAAAATTTTTTCAACTCTATCTTTTTCATATTTAAGATCTCTAATTTGTTTTTTACTTAAACCAAACTTAGTTAATGTTTTTACTTGATCAGGCTTGTTTTCACCTTTAATAGAATCAAACTGACGTTTTAGTTTTTCTTCATTTGTTTCTTTTGGTTTTACTACTTCTACTTTTTCTCCATCAACTTCAACTTCGGCATTTTGTAGTTCAATTATTTTTCTAACTCTATCATCTTCTTTACCTAAAGCTTTTATTTCTTTTTTAGTAAGACCAAAATTTAAAAGCATGTCTATTTGATCTTGTGTCTTTGTGTCTTTTTTAAGTTTGTCAAACTCTTGTTTTTTAATTTCTTCTTCTGTAGGTTCAATTGGTTTGTCCCAACCTCCATAATATGGTAAACCTACATCGTAAGAAGAATAACCAAGAGCCATAGAAACTTTTTGCCACATTTGTGATTGCTCACTTAATATACCTCTTATGTTATTAACTTTTTTCATAACACGATCAATAGGTAAATTTGTAAAAGCTGTAATAATTTGAGCACCTGCTAAATAAGCTGGATTATCAAGACTAAACCCTTTTTCTTTAATTTCTTTCATATTCCAGCTAAAGCTTTTTAAACCTCCTACAAGCTTTCTATATTTAGAACTAATAGCAGGTGAAAAACTTAAAGCTTCAATAGATGCTGCTTCATACTCTGGTCTTTTCTTTTTAGACTCTTCGTAGATTTTCATAATAGTATTTTTAGCAGAAAGCATAATCATTCCTGAAATACCTAAACCTTTTAGTTGAGAGTCAACCATACCATTTGCAACTCTAGCTATTTTTTTATCTTTAGCTTTTTGTTTCTTTTCATCATCTTCTTCATCATCACCAAAACCTATAGCAAATAATGCTTGTTGTAGAGCATTAAATATTAAATTTTGTACAACACCATAATAAGCTATTCTTGATATATGTACTTTAGCATCTCCACGACCTGCAATAAGATCTTGTAATGCACGTTTTTGTATTCTTACGTACTGCATCGGCGTGTTAGCCCAGTTAAGTATAACACGACCAGCACCAGAAGCTTGTTGCATACTAATTTTAGAAGGATCACTAGACTGCTGACTTTCTTCTGCTACATCTTTAAAATCTTCAAAAGCTTTTTGTTCTGCTAGCTTTTGGTCCATACCTTCTTTTAAATATTTTTTAATTCTATTTCTATAAAAAGTAGAACCACCTGAAGCAATAGCAAAACTGTCAGCGTATCTTGTAAAAACAAAACCTTTGCTAAGTAAAAATGCTATAGCTGCTTTTGCTTTGTTTTTAGAGTCCTTTACTGCATCAGCTATTTCAGATTCACTTACGTTTATTTTAAGACCGTTTCTACGTTGTACTAAAAAATCAGAGTTCATAAGTGTCATAAAGTCTGACCAATATTGTTTTTGGTTTGCAAACGCTTGACCTGCCTTTATAATATTATTATCACCCCAATTTAAAAAGTTTACAGCCGATATAGTTTGAAGTAGTGCAGATCTTGTGTTTAAGAACATTACAGCACCAACAGAGTTGTTAACCCAATCAAGAACCGCGTTGCTAGAATCAGTGTAACCTAATCTATTTGTACCAGCTTTCATACGCTTTAAAGTGTTCTCTAAAGCTTTACGCCAACGAGTACCGTAAGCAGCTTCCATTTTATTTAAATTTTCTGGTGAAAATATAATTTCTACATTCTCTCGCCACTGTTGTTGATATTCTGCTCTTGTTATTTTATTTATACCGCCAATAATATCTGTAGTTAAATTACCACCTAGCCAATCTTTACCGGGTTCAGGGTATGGTTTACCTTTTTGTATACCCATTAAACCATCAGCAAACTTTTTTAAATTAGCACTTTCTTCTATAAACTTATTAAGCTTTTTAGTATCTGCTTTTGAAAGCCCAGGTATTGACATACCTTGTGCTGACCATATATAAACTCTAAGAGCATGCTGATAATTAAATTTACCAACACCTGTTTCTATTTCTAATGTTTTAGGTAGATTTGGAAACTGTTGCTTTAAAGCCATAAAATCATTAGATGCTGATATTTTAGCTTGTATTATAGAATCTTCAGCTCTATTGTAAGGATCAATAAGATTTGTTTTTAAAAACTCAAATTGAGCTTCGCCTTTTTTACCTTTACCTAATAATTTATACAATAAACCTTTAAAATCTTCAGCAGAAGAGGACATTGTTAACCAGTCAAACCTTCCTTTGTTTTCACCTATGGTTCTAGCTTTTGCTGCAGAAAAAGTTTTAAATGATTCAATACCTGATGAATCTTCTATCATTTGATTTATTACTGTATCAAATGTTCTTCGTTTACTAGATTTTGCTACTTGAACTTTAGACTTTACATCTATTTGACTTAACACATCTTTAACAGCTTTAACATTTTTAATAGCATCATCTGCAAAATAAAAATCATTATAGCCTTCAGCGGCTTTACCAGCAACCCACATTGCTTTAGCTTGCGCTGTACCATCTTCTAGTCCTGTAATGTTTTTTAAAGGTATATCAATACCTAAGGCTTTCATAAATTCTTTTATAGGACCAGCAGCTTCTTGAGGTCTAGCAGTTAATATAAATAAATCTTCTGTACCTCTAGCATCTACTATTTTTTTAGCGACATCAAACAAAGGTCCTTTTCTTCCGTCTACAACTTTACTAAATTCTGTAAAATCAAATTTTGCTCCTAAAGCTTGTAAGCTAGCAGATTCTTTAGCAAATTCTGTAGCGTTTATTTTATTAGTAGAACCATCAGGCATAGTAACAATAACCATGCTTTTAGATCTAGCTAGTGTATCATCAAAATCAAATATTCTAATTTTTTTAATTGGAGGTGATGTTCTTCTACCCATAGACAAAGCTTTATCTAAAGTGCTTTGTTGACTTATTTGCTGTTGTGTAGACAGTTTACGCTTGCTTGCTAAGCTATTAGGAAGCGAACTATTGTTTTGTTTTTCTAAAGCAGGTAAACCTTTTTTAGTAGCGTTGTTTATAATAGTTCCATCTGCCATTATATTAAATCTACTAAGCGCAGATTCATTTTTTCCAAACATAATAGTAGCAGGATTTATACCTCCATCGTTTCTAACTACATTTTTATTAAAATATCTAGCCCACTTACTATCAGTTCCTTGCCAGAAATCAGGCATTTGTTCTGTATAGTTAAAAGATTCTCCATTAGCTTTTCTACCTTTTAATTTTTTATCATCAACTTTTAATATAGGTCCTTGTACGTAATTATCTTTTACGGTTTTAAACTTAACATCAATATCACCTTCAACAGCAGACATAAATAAATATTTACCAACTAAAGTAGCAGGCGTAGTATGTTCTATGGTTACATTAGCAGATCCTGCTTGCCTATAACCTTTTTGATAAAACCTCATTGGCGCAGCATTTCTTAGAAAATGAGAAGTTCCAGCTGAGCTAGAAGAAAGCATGGCACCAACAAAAGCAACACCTTGAAAGTCAATATTATTATTTGCATCTCTCATTACTTCGTTTTGAAGCAATTTAAAAAACTCTTTTAGTTCGTTTATTTTATTGTCTTGACTTTTTACAAAAGCAGGATTGTCTAATTCAGTTTCTAAGTTATTCTTTTTAGTAAAAACATCTGTTTTAATAAACAAGTTATTAAACTTTGATTTTCCTTTTTTAGGAAACAATGCGTTAGCTTGCTTTCTTGCTTCAGCATCTGTAAGATTTAAATCTTTATCGTTTTTTAATTTATTATATTCTGCTTCTATAGATTCTGCTATCCATCTTTCAGCCTCAGGTTTATTTCTAAAAGGTAAATTACCTTTATAACCTCTAAATTGACTCATGTCAATAATAGCTCCTGATTCTATTAAAGCTTCAATATCTGCTTTTGAAGCTCTAACTAAATCTTTATATTTTTTTGTTGTATCTTTTAATAAGTTTTCACTTGTAAAAGCTAATGCGCTCCATAGTTCTCTTGGAACTCGTTTAGTGATACCGCTGCTTATAGCATAATCTAAAAACTTTTTTCTACCTTCAGTAGTTTTCATATCAAAAGGCTTTACATCAACTTCAACTTCTTTTCCGTCCTTATCTTTTACTATTGTTTTTTCTCCTTTTAATAGCTGAGGTATTACTTTGTCATATGCATAGTTAAAACGATTAAAGCCTAAAGCATCAACACCGCTTATAGCTGCTTGAAAAACATTTTCTACTTTTCTTTTCTTAGCTAGTGATCTAGATTTACCAGCGCCAGTATCTGCTTTAGCTTGATCTGTAGTAAGTTTAGATCTACCTACAGTGTTTATAAGATTATCTACATACATTTTAGACAAACCAGTGAGAAGTGAGCCGAACTCTGTTCTAGCTGGCCCTTTAATAGGTACGCTTAATTCTCCTTTAGTAATACCAAGACTTTTCTGTAAACTTTCTATAGTTTGTTTTGTTATTCTACCTCTATATTCTGGTTTTAATTCGTATACCTGAGTTTGACTAGTACTACCTAAACTTCTACCACTTTTGTTTGATACACCTTCTATGGCTCTTGTAACTGGTTGATAGAACTTTTTTAATACTGTAGGATTTATAGCTATAGATCTACCTCTAATGTCTTTAGAAACGTCTATTGTTTTACCTTGTTTATCTATTACTGTTTGACCTGTAGCAACATTATAAGGAGGCATAGCTTTAATAAAACTTCTAACGTCTTCAACATTTTTAAAAATATTTTGAAGCTTACTAGCTTCAGAAGAAACAGGTTCACCTTTAACATCAGCATATTTTAAACTAGCATTACCTTTTACTTTTTTACCAGGCATACCAAACAATGCTTGTGAAACTTTATCGAAGTATTTAGAAGCTAATTGTTTAAACGTTAATCTTTGTTTATCAGTTACTTTAACTATGCCTTCTACTTCTTTAAGCTTATTGCCTTCAGTAACAGGTCCAAATTCTCTTGGATCTACTTGAGTGGTAGCTACTTCCTTTTCTAATTTAGGTTTAGTTTCAGATCCTTCGTCTATTATTTGTTTAGTAGAAGAATCAATACCAACTAAATTAAATTTATTAGGATCAAGTCCTGCAGCTGTGTATATTTCTTTTTTTCTTTGAGCAAGTCTTCCTAAGAAAGTACTGACTTCACCTTTTTCTTTAGCATATTCTTCTGCTAGTGATGTTTTTCTTGATATTCCTGTTTTTTCTTTAGTAAAAACTAAATCAACCATACCAGGCGTAAGCATGTCTGCTACAGCCTGCAATACGTCTTCAGATGTTACTCCGCTTTCTGCAGTTATATCTGGATTAAAATTTAATAATCTTGGTCCAAGTATTAAACCAGAGTTTTCTTGAACAAGTGTATTTGCAGCGCTAACATCTCCTTCAAGAATCTTTTGCATTAGCTCTTTATTTCTTATAGCTTGCTCAGGAGTTGTATCGACAGATCCTATGTCTTGACCTAAACGTTTTTTAGCAGCAGCAGCTAAAGGTTGTTGTTCAACTCTACTAGCATCTTGCTCTGTTAGTACTTCTTGAGCAGCATCAACTTCTGCAACACCTGTTTCAGCTGCGGCTATTGCCGCGGCGTCTGTAACTAAAGCTCCTTCTGCACCTTGCTCAGCTACATCTAATTGAGCTTGTGTTAATCCTTCACCCTTAGCTATTGTTTTATTGTAGTCTCTTAAAAAAGCAAAGACATCAGATCCTTTATCAAATCTTATTTTTAAAGGTTGTTTAGCTTTTCCAAGTAGATTTTGTATAAATTCTTTTATTTTAGCAAGTACGGTGTTTAAATTACCTTTTACTTTTATATCGCCTGTAGTTAAGGCTTCACTAACTAAAGGTATAACTTCTTCCCATGTGTTTGCAGCGCTGTAGTTTTTATCTTTTAAATATTGATCAAACTCTTGTTTAAATTTTTCACTTATAGTAATATCAGGATTACTTATAATTTCTTGCATTAAAGATTTACCAAATGCTATAGCTGCATCAGGATTGTTTTTAAATGTTTGTTTTAAAAACGGATGCAATATTTCATGCTGATCAGTTGTAAATACATTATCTTGAGCAGCAGCCCTATCATTTATTAATACTACAGTGCTACCATCTACTAATTCTACAGCTTGCCCGTAATCTGTAGCCGCCTGAGGTTTAGCGCCTTCGTCTATTAACTCTTGAACTCTATTATCAATAGCTTCTTGAGTTTGAAAGTTTTCATATTTGTAACCTAATTGTTCAGCTACTTTTGTAGCTGCTTGTCTAGCTTTAGAAGTTGTTAAAGTTTTTATATTAGCTTCTTGCTTAACTAACGATTGTATTTGACTTTTAACACCAGCTAGCGCTAGTATTTGAGGTGATGCTATATCTTTGTCGTCTATTTTGTTTATCTCCATTTCTAGAGCATTTTTTTGAGACATTAAATCTAATAGCTTTTCTCTTATTTCAGGCGTAGCATTATTAGGTATTTTTAATCTACTATTATACGTAGTGTTTAAAGCATTTTTATCTGCTTCGTACTGCTCTTTAGTATACTCTAATCCATCTGGTCCAATTCCATTTGCAAATCTAGTATCTAACTCCTGGTTAGCCATTTTAAACCAGTTTTCAACAGCTTTACTTGATGTTGTAAAACCACCTAAATCAAAGTTTACAGCTATTTTTCTAGCAAAGTTTCTTATTTCAACACCAGTTTGAGATACTACACTAGCTGCTCCAGGCATTAATAAAGCGACATTACCACCTTGAGTTCCAGCTTCCCAGTTATTTTTCCAATTAACATACTCAGATCCTAAACCTAGTGAAATACCTTTTTGAAAATCACCGATTAATTGTTGGCTAAACTCTGTACCAAACTCTGCTAAATATGCACCTGATTTGTTTATTGCTCCTGACAAAAAGTTTTTACCAGCTTGTTTCCATTGTCCTTTTATAAGCGAAGCAACACCACCTTTACCTAAACCTAATGCTTTTCCAAAAGCTGAAAATTGTTTTTGTAAACCAAATCTTTCGCTAAAAACCATTAATGTAGCTGCGGCAGCTGCATCTGCTGATTTATCATATCTTCCACTTTCTAAAGCATTTATCAAGTATGACTTTCTTTGATCGTCAGACATATCTTCAAGGCTTAATCCTTCTGTTTCTGCTTGGTTTTCTACTCCTTGCATAAAAGTATCATACCATTGTTGACCATAAAAATCCATACCCATGTACGCAGCACCTAGCGTATTAAGACCAGTAGCTATAAAAGGAGCCGCAGTTCCTCTGCTAAGAAGAGTAACAGCAGTTCCGCCTAATCCAGCTACCATATAAGGTACAGAAGCAAAAAATTGCTGTGTAGTTTTAGTTAGCCAAGGAGCATCTTTATCTATATCATCATAACCTTTTAAAGCGGTTTCTATTTCTTTTATATCTTGTAGTTGAGTTTCTACCTCTCCTAAATCTTCTTTTAGGTCTTTAGAATATTTATCGATAAGATCGTTAACAGTCATGTTTCCTTTACCTCTAACACCTCTATCTGAAAATCTTATTGGTAAAACATCTTCTCCTTTTATTTCTCCTTTTTCAATAGCATTAATTAAAGCTTGTCTTTTTGCTTTTGTTTCATCTAAGTCACTAGAAGCAAAATCAAGCTGCATTGCGTTAAAAGAAAGTTGAAAGTTTTTAAATGTTTTTATTAATTGCTCTACTGATCCAAAAACAATTTCACCGCCAATTGCTGATTCTTTTAAACGATCAAGAGTCGCAAAAAAAGGATCATCTTCTCTTTGAAAATCTCTTAATAAGTCTTGTTGAGCAGATCCTCCTACAATTAATAAGTCTTTATATCTTTTTTGATACTCTGGGCTATTTATTAACTTGTCTTCTATTAGTTCCTTAGAATAAGCTTCGTACTCTTTATTCGCGCTGTCGTAGCCTTCTTTAGTTGATGTATCATATTTTTTTTGTAACTCTATTCTTTTTTCTTCTAATAAAGGCCTAGCAGCTATTTTTAGTTCTATTAATTGAGCTCCTATAAATGGATCATTTTTAACTGTTTTGCTAAAAACATTTTGAAATATAATTTTATCATCTACAACACCTATACCTAAAGGATATGTGTCATCATAGTTGTTTTCTAACTCAGTTTTAAAAAGAGCTTTAGCTTCAGGCGTAGGTTCGTATATATTTTCTACATATTTTTTACCGCCGTATTTTTCATTTAAACTTAAGAGTCTTTTATATTTATTAGATTTTTTAAAATCATTTAAAGGTTTAGTAACGGCCTGCATACCAGCTGCAGCTCCAAAACCGCCTTGATTCATTATATTTTTTTGTTTATTTTTAACGCTTTTTTCTAGATTAGAAAATTCACTTTGAATTTTGAACATTTCTATTCTATCTTTTTTTTCTTGTTCAGAAATATCTAATTTGTTAAAATATTCTTCAACTTCAGGATAATCATAAACATACTCAACATTTTTGTTAATTCCTGTTAGTACAACATTTTTTTCTACTTCAAGGTAGTTATTAACTTTTTTTAAATCATTTTCACTTAAAGAACTAACAATCTTACCATCTCCAGTATCTTGAACTAACTGCACTGCGTTTTGTTGTTCTTCTAAATATTTTTGATATTGTTCTGCTTGTTTTTTTAATCTTTGAGATCTAATTCTGTTAGCTTTGGTTATAGCTTCAACTTGCTCTTTTAAATCACCTTTTAAGTGACCTAGTTTATTAGCTACTTGTAAACCTAATAGTCTTTTTTCGTCATCACTAGAATTAGGATTTACTTTTATAAAGTTTTTGTTTTTAGCTCTTTTTGTAAAATATTCTAGATTACCTTCTTCATTTACTTCAAACTTATACTCATATCCATCGCCTGGAGAATATATTTCGCCAAAATCTACAACTGATGTAAATTTTTCTCTTTCTTTTTTAATTTTTTCTTGATGATCATTGTACTTTTTTTCAAAATCCTGTATAGCTTCTATGTCTAAATATCCAGGGTTTTTTTCATTAAAAGCATATATTTTACTAAAGTCACCTGTTTTATTAAGTTCTTTTATTAGAGCTTCTGCTTTCATAGCATTCTCTACTCTCGACTTGTATTCTGAAGATCCATCTCCAGAAGCGGATCCTGTATTGTCTGACTCTATGGGTGGATCTATCTCCACAGAGTCGTTTTTCTTTACTGATTCACTCTTAGGTTGATGAGTAGAAGCCCACTCTTTAGCCATAGCTACTCTTGTGTTATAATCATAGCCTTGGTTTTCTAATTGCTTTATGTAGTCTTTTAAAGTAATGTGACTCATTTAATTATATTTTATAGATTATTGTCGTCAATAAATTTTTGAGCTTTAGCGTCTCTAGCTTGCTCTAGATCAAATACAGCAGCGTCTTCCTTAACAGTTGGAAATTTATTTGTAATAAATTGTTTTAAATAATTTTTCATAAAATATATTTTATATTTATCTTCAAACAATATTTTATTATCTTGAGATAGTGGTAAATCTTTTTCATATGACCAAGCTTTAGAACCAGCGTTAGCGTCTTGTACCATTTGATCATCTTCTTCTTCGC
>Ga0196891_1000362_pt1 | contig 11092 bp, 4 predicted proteins | sample VirMetDEL_Nov_24_FD_169096 | JGI IMG/M metagenome (GOLD analysis project Ga0196891, IMG submission 169096) | Aqueous microbial communities from the Delaware River and Bay under freshwater to marine salinity gradient to study organic matter... | ecosystem: Environmental > Aquatic > Marine >... | reverse complement strand
CATCTCCAGGAATAACACCACCACAGTCGCTCAGAGGAGCTCCTATGATCGTGCCTACCCTATTAACGTACCTATGATCTTGCAGATCGGTGTTAAGTATAAGTTCTTTTCCATCTAGATCCTTCTTGTTACTAGTTCTGGATCCTTTTGGTTTAACAACAAAGTCAAAAACAGATCTCATTAATACTCTAAATTATACTCTACAGCTATACCCATGTTTTTATTGAAATCTTTCCATGGTATAACCGCATTGTCTTTAGAAATATAGATACTAAATCTATCGTTCTCTTCTACGATGCTAACGATACTATGCCCTCCATAGACCTCTTGGCCTACAGAGTAGTGCATAGCTTCGTTTTTATAATCTCTACCGATGCTGATCTTTCTAATCAGCTTGTCCATTACTCTGCTAATTCAGCTTCTTGTACGGCTTCTTCATATTCACCGGTTTCTAAATTAATAGTAACAGATCCGTAATTTTCCTCAAGTGATTTTTGTTGAAGCTTTAAATCAGCTTCAAGTTGCATTACCTGAGAGACCAATTGTGATTTCTGGTACTCTAAATCACCTAATTGAGTTTTTGCGCGGTTAAAATTTGCTAACGCTTCGCGAACCGCTTCTAATTCTTCTTTTTTAATTTTTTTAGCTTTTGCCATGGTAAATTATTTTATTATATATCCTATCAAATATAATACAATTATAGATTATAATGCCACATTGTCTTTACAACTGTACAATTGTCTGACTATTAGCGGTTAAGAAGTCATAGTTGCCACTATCATCCGCTGCATTAGCAGAAGGCACAGAAGTAGATGTATCACCAAATATAAGGTCGGTACTTAACGAAGCATCGGAAGCAGATATAGGTGTACCAGAATTGTACATAGAGCTTACATTTGAAGACGTTAAAAGCTTGTCCCACATATGCATGTACATGTAATCTGCGATACGACTACCGCCAGTGTTGTGGTCATTACCACAGAAGGTAAGTTCGTCTAGACTCAGATTACTCCTTGAGTTGCTGTTTGCGACTACTTGATTAGTAAGCTCACTGCCATTCCAATACAATTTAAAAGCATTACCTGCATTGGTTTGAGAGGCATCATACGTCACGGTTAAATGCACGAAATTATTTCCGTTTACATTCCCCCTATTTGAAGAAGTCCATTTGTTAGCGCTAGATGTTCCAGTGCCACAAGCAGAATTATTTTCATGCAGTGCCCATTGCCTATCAAAATTAGATGAGCTACTTCTATATCTAGCAATAAATCTATTGAATCCATAATCATACTGGAAGAAGAATCTGTTTGCCGTTGAGGTAGTGCCAGAAGGAGTTAAGTCAAATATAATTAAGTTCAAGTCTGTTGCTGCCCACTGCGGTCGTATCCATAAAGAAGCACTAAAATCTTCACTGGTAGATTGAAGCGGTTTGTCAGTAGCTGTGTCCCACTTAATATCATTACTTAAATCCCAATAATACTGTGCAGGTGGAGCAGCGCTATGGTCATACCCCCTCCACTCTAACATTGAGTGAGGAGGCTCTCCATCTGGGTAGCTGGTACTATAGGTATTGATAGATGAATAAACACCGCTTTCCGCATCCTTTAAAGAAAAGTTTGGTTCAGTGTTTCCCGGCAATAATTCTTCTCTAATCTCAGACATTTTTATTTGTCCACTACTTGATATCGCCATTATGCAAATATATTTGAGAACGCAATAACGTCTCCTTTAATATGTAAATCACCATCAGACTCCATCCGAGCCACAAATACACCACCTGCATAAAAATCTATACGTCCGTTGTTCGAATCAAACTGTATGTAGTTGTTAGCATCTTTACCAACGTGTGTAATACCATCTCGTAAATCGGGCTCAACACTAAAAGTAGTGCTGGTTAAATCAAGACCACTACCTGCTGAGTATTGAGTATCTGTGTTGGTAGTGTAACTTGGAGTAGCCCATACAGCTGTACCACTTGATGAGTATTTCAAGAACTGACCAGCAGCACCACCAGTGGGTATGTGTTTGTTACCAGCACCTGTAGGGTGAACATATACTGTATCTGTATCTATAGCAGAAAGAACACCCTCTGTTATAGTTAAGTTGTCACCAACTTTTATACCCCCAAGAACACTATCGGTAGCAGTAGGTAAAGTATAGCTAGACCCAGAAGTTACTGTGGTAAAACTAAACCCTCCAGAACCATTTGTTGTTAATACTTGACCCGATGTACCGTCTGAAATAGCTGATATATTGCCATTAGTGTCGGTGCTTAGAATACCCGTGCCATAGGAAAGAAATCTAACAACACCATCAGACTTTATAGACATTTGATGAGTAAGATTACTACTGCCATAAGTGAAAAACTTCATTGCAGAGTGAGTGGTTGTACCACTAGAGTTCTGCTGAAGTAAAATCTGCCCAGTTGGAGAATAGTTGTTTGCGTTATGGAAGTTCAAAGCAACACCATTGCTATTAGCAGCTGCTGCTGTGTTTATAAGCCCTAAAGCGTTTACAACACCCCCAGAACTAGCATCCCCCAGAAGCGCAACACCAGAACGATTGCTGGTATTTGAAGTACCTGCACCTACTTGTATTGTTGCGGTTGGAGACGCTTGGTCACTAAGGGTTGCAGCTTTGATGTTTCCAGTCAAACCAGAACCATCTCCTTTAAACACACCATATGTTTTTATATCTCCACTGTCACCTCCAGTAGCCTTAAATGTTTTTCCGGGCTCACAATCTAGTTCTAGTGTAGACCCAGTGTATGAATGAGACGTAGCAAACGTAACAGTTTCATTACCATATGCCAGTACCTCTATATCTAATGTTACTGCATTAGCATTGTCTGTTTTTAGCTCAACAGCAAAATCTTCATTGTTGTTAGATATGACTTTTACATACAACCTTGTGTAAACCCCAGCGTTAGATTCTATCACAATGTCTTGGTAGTGATTTACTAAAATATCCAACACATTAGAAACAACAACACCGTTAGAAGTTCCTTGCAAAGAAACTCTAATACTAGAAGCAAGGTTTCCGCCATCAACAGTAAAGGCTGTTCTATATCCATTGCTGCTAATGCTAGCTGCTTGACCAGTGTATCTTCTAAAGTACCTGTCGTCATGGTTGTGGGTTGGTAGAGCTGTTAAATAACTCGGGTCATTAGCCGGAACCCATGAAGGAGTTACATTAGCTCCAGTAGCAACGCCATCCAATTTGGTTTTGTCAGTAGAAGACATTAGTCCAGCTACTGAAGTAGTAGCATTGCTGTATTCTGTGTTTGTATCTGTTGAGGAGATAACACCGCTAGAGCTTATACTTACATTTGTACCAGCGCTTAGGTTGCCACTGTGGTACATTTTGTGTTTTGTTATCTCGGTAAGTCCGCTTGGAACCTCTGTTGAAACAGAATCAAAATTGTAGGTAACAGTACCAAACTGTGATAAAACTGTAAACGTATTTGGCTGATTATAGTCAGCTATTTGTGCCCAAATCTCAAAATCTTCATTTGCTAATTGGCGATAATAAAATAAATAATCATCAGCTACAGCAGAATGTGATGTCTGATAAACATCACAACTCAATGAGGTTCTTGTGCCTATTTGTATTTGGTAAGTTGCTTTATCGGCATCGCCATAATCTCCAGCAGCTGATAATATACCAGATAGACCATCATCAAAATTATCTAAAGTAAATAATCTTATATAATACCTATTACCACTAGCTGTTGAACCCGGACTAAACGTGTACTTTCTAGTAAATCTAGTATCAGATTCTGATTCAGTGTAATATCTATCGTCATGGTTATGTGAAGGTAGTGATGTTAAGTATGTACTTGTATCTAAGCTTACTTGTCCGTTAGCATCTGTTTTTAAAAGTCCAGCTCCGTATGAGTTTAACTTTAGTGTACCGTCATTGGCTATTTCAAGTCTATTCCCTTGTCTCCAAAGTCTAAAACTATTACCGTCAAGACCTGCAAACCAGTATTGGTCTGTTGTTGAAGTATTATACCAAGTACCAGCACCGCTAGTATGATGTCCGAGTCTAATACGACCTTGAAGAACATCTATGGCATTTTCCATTGAAACACCACCGGTAACCTCAACAACGCCACTTGTATTAAACTCTATTATGTTATCGTTGTAGGCAGTACCTATATAATACTTACTGAGAGTTGCTCCATTACTTCCATAAGCGCCAAAACCGCCAAAACCAGTACCATCCGCCTCCTCAAAGTAAAAAGGAGTTCTAGCCCATCCTCCCCAATTTTCATTGGTTCTAAATGTAAATGAGTTATCCGTTTCGATAATATGAATAGCATTTTGCGTTGTATTTCCTCTTCCTAGTACGCTATCTAATGTATCAGTCTCTGTATAAGAAGTAAGATATCCAGCACTTGCGTGGTTACCCCATCCGTAAGCAGTCTGCCAGTTTTGGATGCGAGTTGAGTCTACATAGTCTGTCGTCTGGTTAGATGGATATATAGCGTTTCTAGTGTACAACTTCTCGCTACCACCGTTGAGCTGCATTAAAACTTCATTAGAGCTGTTTTCCCAAATAAAACCTGCTTGAGAAGAATTGTCATTTACACGGAAGCGGATAGCGTGTGCTGTAGCACCGTCAATACCGGCAGATGCTGTAGTACCAGCAAGAGACTTTTCATCGCCCGCTTGACCCATGTATATCCCCCAGTTTGAATCCGTAGAATCCCACATGAATATACCGCGGGAGTTACCTCCATCTATTTGGTTTTGCACCTCAATCTTAGCACCAGCGTAGTTTAAAAATGGACCAGCAACTTCTAAAGTTGTTGCGGAGTATACTCCACTAGAACCATTTAGCACAACACGACCTGCATTATTTTTAACGGTAAGGTCAGAATCACCGCCGCTCCCATAGCCTAACCATCCGTTTTCTGTGCCGTTTACTTGGAATGTTTGATATGCTATTAGGTTCGTGGTGTTTGTAGCGCTTGTGTCATCTAATATTACTACTGGATGCTCTCTTTGTATTTCTAGATTACCAGTCATTATATCACCACTAACAGCTACGAAGTCTGTTGATGTTGAGAAAGCAGCACTACCAAGAGTTCTTTGTTCTACCTCGTTGCCGTTCATTACAAGAGCAGTGGTTGAAGAGGTGTTAGAATCTCTAGTGTCTATATAAAGTTTACCATTAACCTCAAAGTCTCCCCAAGTAAACAGCTTACCGTTTTGGTCGTAGTAGTGAGGTGTTCGTCTTCCTGCTGGATATCCACCCCAAATCTGACCTCCATACAAGTTAATATCTCTAGTTCCATATGTAGCATGTCCACTCCAGTTAGGGGTAAATTCAATACGGACTTTGTGATAATGTCCAGTAGAGGTACTGTCAGCATTCTCTAACCAAGGAATTGTATTAAAAGGAAGGTATAGGTGTCCTGGCCATGAACTAACTGTTCTTGTAGAAGAAGTGTGCTGGAGCCACTGGTCGTCACTTGCTCTCTGCTTCCATATATGTACTTGAGTATTGTGGCTATTACTAGACCAGTAAAAATACATTGCATTAGCAAATACATATCCAGGAGCATTAAATTCTACTCTAAACTTATAAGCTGTGTTTGGAATAACAACGCCAGAGTTGTTTGTGCGTAAGAATCTACGTTTTTGGTCATCAGAATATGTAGTAACCTCTTCCCATTCAGACGCAGATGTCATCTGTTTGTAGAAAGTAAGGTCAGTTAAGTCGTTGTAGTTATTTGACAAATCAGTCATACAACGGAACTGAGACTCAAACAGAGCCATTTCTGTTACTGTTGGTGAGCCTAAGTTGTTTCTAGGTTTACCAGATGCATATTGAGTAAACTGAGAAGCGGTGATATCGTTTACATCAGCAATGTTACCTTGATTTAAATCTAAGGCGTTTGTTTCTGCAGAACCGCTATAAGAAATAAGACTGTTAAAACTATCAGACGTATCACTTCTTAAGAACGAACCAGAGTTAATTCCATCAAGTTTATCTGCATCTAACCCAGAACCACTACCGTCATTTTCAGCTGTCCATACAGTGTTACCTCTGTATGTCAAACCAGTTGTACCAGTTGCTACTTTTAATTCGTTATCAGCATCATTATTACCCGGTCTAATTCTAACGGTATCACCATTAACAAAAGTATCTGTACCCTTGCTTATAATAAGATATTGACTAGTGGTAGTCGTTGAAGCTTCTGTGTTCCAAATACCAGTATATCCGGTATGCATTGCGTGTGTCCCAATACGAAGCTCTCCCAATGCAATAGTCTTGGTTGAGTCTACCTCTACGTCCACATTAGATAAAACTTTAGAGCTGTTTATACCAAGAACCTTTGTCCAGCTGCTTGTAAAGAAACCAAAAGCACGACTACTGTCAAAGTGAATACCAAAATGAGAAGTACTAAAAAAGCCTTTATTACTACTTGCTTTTATCAAACCTTCATCCCAACCATTAGGAGTATCGCGATACCATTCAACTATTGGCCATTGGTCTTCATTGTTTCCATTAAAGCCACCAAGCAAAACCGTTCCATTAAATGTTGCGTTTCCGGAAGTTATTCCACCAACACTTATTGATGAGGTAGTTGATGAACCACGCCCTACGACAGAATTAAGTGTGTCCGTTTCTGTATAAGAAGTTAAGTATGTGCTTGTATCTACACTAATGTTACCACTAGCATCGGTCTGTAATATACCTGCTCCATATTGAGGTAACTGTATAGTACCACCACTTTTAATCGTCATTATGGTAGATGACCCAGTTGTGATGTACATCTGGTCACCGTCAAAAATTAATCCGCCTTCGTATTGAGTAGCTATTCCCATTTGTTATGCCGTTGTATATGAATGTGTTCCGTAATGTTCTATAACTCTAACCACTAGTTGAGAAAAAGAGCCGTCTGTATAATCGTGTGCAATCACTAATTTACCGCTATTTTCTACATCGTTCTGACTATTTGTAATGGTAAACGAACTTCCACTCAGTCCTCCAATGTTTTCAATTTCATCCCAGTGGTGCGAGGTATGGTTGTTTGACCATATACCTCTAATGTACAAGTTGTTGTATGTCCCACCATTTGTTTGATGAGCCGTGATAATAACTTCCGCTTGGTAGTAAGAATCGCAAGTAAGCGTCAATGATTGGTCTACTTGAGTGGTAAATTTGTATTGGTAATGACCATCATAACCAACCTTTTGAACTTTTTTAGCATTATTGATTCCTACCTCAAGAGGGAATGTTGGGTTAGATGCTTGTATACCAAGGTTTCCAGACATGTAATCACCGCCTACAGCAACAAAGTCTGTAGATGCCGAGGTAGCAGCTGAACCCAATCCAAGGTTAGTACGACCATTTGATTTCTGCGTAGATGTTAAACTTTGATTGTTTACATCAACACGCAGTCTGTTGCCTAGAGCGGTAGACATCGTAGTACTAAAGCTAGCATCGTCACCGAGAGCAGCAGCTAGTTCGTTTAATGTGTCAAGTGTGCCTGGAGCAGAGTCAACAAGGTTTGAAACCGCTGTATTTACATAGGTTTCTGTTGCTAGACCATTTGGATTTTCAGATGTTTCTCCTGGAGATATAACACGACCATCAGCCATGTAAATTTTATCATCGTCTCCGTTCATGAAACAGATTACAAGGTCGTTTTTGTTCGGGACGTATGATGAATATCCTACAACACTTAAATCCGCTGGCTGTATAGATATTCTTTGATCAGAAGTGAAATCTGTATCTGCCGCTCTGTAATAAACAATTTCCCAGTCGGAAATCCCGGAAATTAACCAAGAACCGTTTTCGGTAGAAGTTTCAAGATTGATGTGTTCAGCGCCACTGTCTCCTACTGGAATCCAAATATAACGAGCAGTACCAGATAATTCACCAGCATCTTTATTCCAAGTAATAGTTCCACCACCGCTTGGTAAGCTATAATTTCTGTTCAAGAAATCAGTTACAGTTAAGAAATCACTAGCGTGCTTGCCGTCTACAGTATCAGCATCAAGTCCACTTGAAGCTCCATCGTTAGCAGATGTCCAAACTGTACCACCATTGAAACTTGCAGAACCATCGTGGTTAAAGACAAATTTATCAGCGCTGTTTACCCAAGAGTAGAATTTAAGAGCGGTATCAGCACCATCTTGGAATGGCGCTCTTATCTGCCACTTTAACGTTCCATTGGTAGCAAACCTTACGTGAGCTTGCTTTGATGCGGCAGGATTAATATATAGACCAGTGTGGTTACCGCCGCCAGTAATATGAACTGGAGCGTAAGGTTCAGCTGCATTATTAGTAAATGTTACAATACCGCTAGCCGTATCGTTAGCATCACTTCTTAAGAATGATGCTGCTTGTATTCCGTCTACGGTGTCTGCGTCAATACCATTACCGCTTCCTTCGTCTGAAGTAGTAAGAACTCGTTTGTTTGTTACATCTTGAGTAGTAATACCAGTAAGGTCAGTAGTTTGTCTAATATCCCAACCGCTGGTAATATCCATGTTACTATTATAGAAACTAGGATGTGCCATTACATCTACTGTAACGTGACCGTACGTCCAAGTGCTATTCGTGTTTCCAAGAATTACGTAATCTTTACTGTCATCGTAACCAAGCCTAATGTCTTTATTGCCATTACCAATCTTAGTCACACCATTGTTATACCAGCCACTTGTCCAGTCGTGACCAGACACATAGTAGATAGTATGTGCGGTAGAATTGTATTCGTAAGCTGTAATGCGCAATACCAACATTGACCAGTTACTTCCGTGTGACCCTGGAATTGTAATTCTAATAGCACCAGTTGAATTATTAGTTGCTGACCAATGTCCTACAGATATAGCGGTTCTATTGTTTACAGATACTTGACCGGTAAATTTAGAAGCACCATTGCTAAATTCAGCCCATGTTTGGTCTAAACCAGAATTTGCTGCTCCGGTTTCAACATTTGAACGACCTATAAAAGACTTGTTGTCGCCAACTATAAGCATACCGTGGTTGTCAACGCTGTTACCTTGAGCTTTTAAATACACATAGTCTCCAAAGTCTGAAGTCCATCCATTATAAAGCACGTCATGTGTATCAGCGTTTGTCCAGCTAGAAACATATCTTTTTAGTAGCGAAGCATTTACAACGCTCAACGCTCCAGTCATAGTTCCTCCTTCCGTTGGAAGATATGATATGCTATTAAAAGCGTTTGAACCCAGTGTTCTTTGTTCTACTTCGGTGCTGTTTAACACAAGAGCAGATGTAGACGTTGTATTAGAATCAACGCTTTCTAAAAACAGTTTTCCTTCAGCAATTAACTTAGCACCACTAGTAATATCACCAGTACTTTCTATAGTGTATCCATGAAGAAGACCTCTCTTATTAACGCTTACAGTGTGGTTGACCGTGTCTGTTAATTGAGTTGGCTCTAAATCTGCCTCAATGCTAACCTCGTTATCATCACCAGTAAGTACATGTATAGAGATTTGAACACTTGGTCCACTAGACCAGACTAATTTTGCCTCAACCCACCCATTGTTTCTTACACGCAATGAATCTACAGTTGCGTATCCACCATTAGGTGTGTGTACAGAGTTAAGTACGTTAATTGTGTTTGAGTTGCTTCCGCTAAAACCTCTAGAAACAGTAAAGATCGTGGAATCGTGAGCGTATGTTTTAAGGATAACCAAAGCGCTACCATCACCTCCATCGTCCATCTGGAACAACGGGAACCAATCACCACTACTTCCAGCTGTAAGTCCACTCCAAGATTCGTAAGCACCGCTTAAAGGTCTGTATCCTAGGGCTGTTGTTACATCAGAAGAGGATATACTTGTTAGGTAGCTACCTGCTGCTTGGTAAGATGTTGTATCTACAGAACCGTCAGACTTTAAGAATCCAGTTGTACCAGACACTTTAAAGCCTCCTGCGTGAATATCTCCAAACTGGTCAATCTTACCAAGAGATGTGGTACCGTATTTAAACTCAATTACTGGGTCTTCATCACCTTGTCCAATCTGTACAGAAGAACCAATTACCAAGTGATTAGATGTCCCAGTAGATATTTCGCCTCCAAATAGACGAAGACCCTTATATGAGTCTACTATGCCAGAGTTGAAGTTCATTATTCTTACTCCAGCAGCATACAGCGCCAAATACTCACTGTTAGTTCCGTGAGTTCTAAAGTAGTATTCGGTATCTGTTCCGTAAGTACCTTTAATGACAAGGGCTTTACCAGACTCAAAGTTTCCTTCAAGATGCAGTTTTCCCCCTGGACTAGTAGTACCAATACCTGCGTTTCCCGCAAAATACATCGTTGGCGATCCAGTACCGCCTTGTCTGTTTTTAATCCAAAAATCTACTGTACCGTTTTCATCTTCAGCATATATAGGGTAAATAGCGGTAGAAAGGTCATTGTCGTATCCGGTAATAAGAAGTTTAACACCAGGGTTGTCATTATTAACCTCAGCATTGTGTGCGCCTCCAAGTATAAATTGAGAATTAGAGGTGGTCCATGAAGAGCCAGAAGGCTGAGTATATGTGCTTCCAACTAAAACATTACCGTCAAATAAAGAATTTCCATCTACATGTAATTTAGCGCTTGGACTTTCAGTACCTACACCTACGTTTCCAGTATTGGTAATAAACATGCGAGTGTTAGTACCACCAGTTTGAATTTTTAAATCAGTGGAAGATGTGATGTTCATATCTCCACCTGCTGCAGAAATCTGGTGACCACCTAACTTCATAAAGGCTTCGCCCCAACCAGAAGACTGTAAGATTGCAGTTGCGCCTGCATGACCTGCCCCATCATCAGCTTGAGTAACTTGAATCTGTGTAACTACACCGCTACCTCCAGCACCATGAACATGCAAATTTGATGAAGGACTAGTTGTCCCGACACCTACCTTACCGCCATTTACAGCAAGATAAATCTCATTGTCATTAGCATCATTGCCGTGGACTCTGAGCATTACATTACCCTTGGTGTCGTTGCCGTTTGCAGCGTCAGTAATTTCAAACTGATTACCCCCTTGAGCTACCTGCCAGTAAGTGGCATTGCCCTCTTTCATCAACTTACCTCTAGTACCGTGAG
>Ga0196891_1000352_pt1 | contig 11194 bp, 21 predicted proteins | sample VirMetDEL_Nov_24_FD_169096 | JGI IMG/M metagenome (GOLD analysis project Ga0196891, IMG submission 169096) | Aqueous microbial communities from the Delaware River and Bay under freshwater to marine salinity gradient to study organic matter... | ecosystem: Environmental > Aquatic > Marine >... | reverse complement strand
ACAGAGTAGCAAAAAACGAAAAACTATTAGCACGTATAGATGCAAAGTTTGCTACAAGTGCTAGAACAGAAGCAAACAAAGCAGAAGCTATAGCTAGATATAGAGAATATTTGAACAATAAATATGCAGGATATAGAACTAAAGGAGTTAATCCAGAAACAGACGTTCAAGAGTTAGCAGTAGTTGAAGACTTTACATTAACTAAACCTATGGATGTATTTAAAAGTAATAGTAATTTGCGTTCACGTGGTTCTGATGTTAGTTTACCAGAATGGAATGCAGGATTAAGTCACGTAGAAAGCTATGTTGGAGCTCAATATAGAAATCTTTTGAATAGTAATCTTTCATTAAAAATTAATAGTAATATTAAACGTTTTGTTAAAAAGAATCCATTCGGTACTGATAAAAATATTACAGAATCTTGGGCATACTTTATGATGGATGTTGCTAAAAATCAAATGGGATTACCTAGTTTGCGTAACTTTGATATCCATGGTATTACTAAAGATGAACTTGGTTTATTAAAAAAATATATGAACAATAAAATGAAACAAGAGGGATTAGGTTTATCGGTAAAAGATAAAGATTTCCTTGCAAGAATTGAAGCTAATGTAGGATTATCTGTTTTTCAAAAAGCAGAAATTAATACTTACATTAAAAAAGCATCTGAAAAGAAAACAATATCTCAAAAAGAAATACAGCAAAAAGCAGAGAACATGGCTTACAATCTTAGACTTAAAAATTTAAAAGATTTAGCACAGGGTAAAAATGTAAATAAAATAGGTAGATTCCATTCTGCTTATCAATTAATGACAGATGAATCTGTTGTAAACTTTACAGAAAAAATGGATAGAATCTTTGGTGGTAAATTATTGAAAGATGCTCCTACTGAACGTACAGCACGTGACAGATACATAGCTCAATTAGGTCAAAAGTTTAATGCACTTGAAGGTCAATTTGAAATGATGTCATTATTGTTTCACCCTAAAACATTTTTAACTAACCTTTACGGTGGTTTTACTAACACCATTACTGATGTAGGATTAAAGCCGTTTACTCGTGCTTTAAAAGATGAATGGTGGGAAGATAATGTCTGGGGAGAAAATACTACCTATACAATACAAGACTCTGCTACTGGTAAACAAATTAAAAGAAGCATTAGAACTAGAAAAGATTGGGAAGAATGGCAAGCATTCATTGGTATTTTTGAAGATATGTTAATCAATGAAGCTGCTAAAGATGCACGATTCCAGAAACAAGGTTTAATTATTCCTTTTGAGCAAGCAGCTAAAAGAATCAATAGATTGATTGGTGAAAAAGGATTAAGAACTAACAAAAAAATAAAAGAGTTTGACGACTTTGCAGATTTAACATTGAGAGAAGCAGCAAAAGAAGCTGGAGTATGGGATGCTATTAAAAATACTGGTGCTACATTTATGCGAAGCTCTGAATTTTTATTACGTAGTAGAACTTGGGATGCAGCATACATTAATGCTAGAAAAATATTAGGAGAGTTTGGAGAATCATTACCATTTGATAGTCCTATATTAATTGAAATAGCTAATAGAACAGTAGAATCATCTCAGTTTATTTATCATGCAACACAAAGACCTAATATAGCAAATACTTCTTTAGGTAGAGTCATGACACGTTTCCATCCTTATGCTTGGAATAGTATTGGTAGAAGAATAAAAGCATATAAAGGTGGATTCGCAGAAGAATGGTCTGGTGGTCATAATACACAAAGAGCACAAAGACAGCTAACTGCTGACCTTATGTCTTTAGCATTAGCTAATATATTTGTTGCTAGTATATTTGATTACGCATTATCACCTCCTATGAACTGGATGCAAGATACAGCATCATTATTATTTGGTGATAAAAAAGCAAGAGATAGAGCTTTCTTTAGTCCTTACCCTCACCCAATACTATCACCATTAACGATTGTTACACCACCAGTTGCTCGTTTTGTTTTGAATCCTATAACAGCATTATTAAATAATGACTTTGAAGACTTTCAAAAATATACATTATATACCTATGCTCCTTTTGGTAGATTCTACAGAGATGCTAAGAAAACAATTAATTCACCTGCAATGACTGGAGAATTTATGTTTGGAGTACCCGTTCATACTTTGCATAGAATGCGACAAGACTATTTATCTTCATTTGAAGAAGAAATGCCCGATGAAGAGCAAGTATTAGAGCAAGATGACAATTAATATAGGTTTAAGCTCCTAATCAATTCGACATTGCACTATCTTTATTTAGGCGATAGTTATATCAAAGAATTTATTTTATGAGCTTCTAGGGCTATTCTCGTGGACTTTTTTTGAGCAACTTGTCATTTTCTTTAGATAAATCACTTAAAATACGTTTTAATGGGAATGTATCTTTAAATATGATATTATTTTTATTATCTTCATATTCTTTGGTTAAACTCCAGGTTTTATTATCTTTCATTTTACTTTTCTTATTCCTTCCATTAATCTTTCTACGCCTACTAATACACCTAGCGATGTATTGTTATCACCACCAGGCATATCTTTTACACATAGTTTATTTTTAATTAGATATCGTAGTGCTTTTTTTAATAGTTCTGTATCAACAATAAGAATGCAGCCATCTTGCAGTATGTATGCCCACTTATTAGCTTTGGTAGTAGCAACACCAGAAGGTTTGCCTCTTGATTCATATTCTATATATACATTACCAGTTTGTTGAGTTTGCCTATCACGTTTTACTTCAACCTCAGAATCGTTTAATAGTTTAGCAATTTCAGTTTCACCTTCTTGACCAAACTTTAAATCGTATTGAAAATCAGAATTGTAATCCATTACAACACTAATAAAATATTTTGTTGTCGCATAATTAAATATTCTTCTTTATCTACTTCTTGAACTACAAATCCTGGACCAAATAATACTTTGTCTCCTATTTCTAGTTCTTCTGCTTTACTACCAAGAGCTACTACTTCACCAACATTTTCTTTGATTGCTACATCTGTTGTTAAAATAATACCTGCTTCTGTTTTATTTTCTCTACTCTGCTGCTTTATTACAACTTCATCTCTTAATGGTTTCATATTTTCTCCTTACTATTCCCCCTCTATTGTTAATATATTTATACATCAGTGCCAACCAAGTGTATTTGCTTTAAAAGGGTTAGGTGGACTTTCGCCACTCGCCTCCTTCAAAGCGTGTTAATAGTTGAGGGGGAATAATTATTATTCTTCTTCAAATAGTTCGTGTATCTTTTCTAGCATTGTTTTAATTATCTTTTGTTCACCTGGTGATACCCAAGGTGCTTTCTTGAAGTTAAGCAAAGCAGAACGCATAATCAACAATTCTTCTTTACTAAACTTAGTCATCACAACACTCACAGTTCCCTATTCTAGGTTGTTTGTCTTCTGAATCTCTTATTATCTTATTGTATTTTTCTTCAAATGGTGCTTCTAGTTTATGTAATACTTCTCTAATCATATCTATATCTAAGTTAGGCATCTTAACCTCCCTATATCTATGTTTGATAGTGACTATATTAGCTAAACCTTTTATCGCCATTTCTACTTCTTCTTTACTCAGATTTACTTTTGCCATCTTTTATCTCCTTCATCATCTTTATCCATTTTTTTAGAGGCATTATTATTAACGCATCTTTTCTATCCATTCGTGTTACCACCGCATCTACATCATCGCCATGGTACTCTGGATATAACCATTGTGCTATTTTCTTTCTTCTTTTTGCTTGTATGGTCCAATCCTCTACTACACAATCTACTACTTCACTATATCCTAGTGACCTACCATCTGAGGCATAGGCCCTCTTTGCAGAGAGCCCTTCCTCTTTAGATTGATTTACGATTTCTCGTTCAAGAGCATTGCCACGTATCTTATTTGGATGTGCCATTCCACAACCTCAAATTAAAGTGTAACTCAATAGGTCCAATTCCAAAATGAATCCCAAAGTGTTCTCCTTTATCTTTCTGATACGAAACACCAAACTTAAAGAAATACAACAATACAATCTCTTGTATCATTGATGCATCATTATTTACAGTATCTATTCTTATCATTTTAACTCCAATCTACTTGTCTAAAGGTCATTGTTTCGTAGTCAAACAATGATGTCATTTCAAACTTGCCATCATCTCTTGACTTCTCACTAGTTACTACTCTAGCTTTTTCGTCACGATTACCTTTAACCATTATTACTTTATCTGCTTTCTGTACTACGTTAGTACTACCTTTCAATGAATGCAATGCTATGGTGTTACCTGCTGCAGATATTTTGTTTACGTGATGCACAGCTATAATAATTATATTATGTTTCTGTGCCATTTCTTTTAATGCACCAATGATAATGTTTTGTCGTTGTATCTCAGACTCCACTCTATCAACGTGCACTTCATCAGTTGTATCTACTACTAAGATATTAGGTTCATGCGTTGCAATTACCTTCTTAATAGCTTCAATCTCTGGTGCTATTGTCATTACTTGTATATGACCTAACTGTTCTTTGAAAGATATATTAGGATTTGCTTTGACTTGATTGATTACCCAATCTTCTGTTTGATTGTTAGCTATCTGTACAAATCGTCTAAAGGTTAGAAATTCATTCATCTCTAATGAAAGGAATAACGTTTTCTTATTAGCTTTAGTAACTACATTTTGTACAAATGCAGATTTACCCATACCAGTATCACCAGAGAATACAACTAACTCTCCAGGTTTAATGATATAGTCTTGACAATCAAATATATCTGCCATATTAATTGACATCTTTGTTAAGTCATTTTGTAAGTATTCTACCAATGATTTTGTCATATCTTCAACATTCTTGATATCTAATGTGTAATCTTTTCTTTTGAAATGAATACACTTAGGGTCACAATATTCTGCCATAATTACATCTTGACATCCATATTGGTAGTTACCATCATATACATTACTTACTGTTCTTATTATTTCTTCATCATCCATTGTTCCTCCACTCCATTGTAACATACCATTTAAGGCAACAATGTAAGGAACACCTGCACGTTTGTATGTACTAGACATACGCATCATTTTCATATTACGTTGTCCTTCAACAGGACCTTCATTAAATGCGTGCTGCATACACGTAACTACCGATGTAGTATCTTTACTACGATATCTACCTGTAGATACAGCTTGCGATGTTGATACAATAAGATTCTGTAAGTATGGTTCTACTTCTTTATCTCTAAAGTAAGTGTCATACCAATCACAATCTTCTTCTTGATACGTCTTGTATGAATCTATATTAGATGCCATTTCAGTGACTTCTTCATAATCAAATTTCCAGATTCTGTGATAAGGAATAAATACCTTATACAATCCAGTCTTTTTATTCACACTCCATGGTGCTCTAATGATACGTGTTTTATCAAAGATACTATCTGCAAATGATAAATGTTCTTTCATAGTAAGCTTTACTTTTTCATGTAATACTCTACTAGGTTGAAAGCCAAATACATTTAATAGTTCTATATGATATCCACTACCACTAAACCATATGTTGACGTGCTTCTTGTTAATGCCCAGGTCTTCTATCTCTCCTAGGCATTGTAACAAGTAAGGTTGGAATTGGTCATCAGGTATATTCCCTTTGTCCACATCCAAGATGATTGAATCTAAATATGTTAGTCCATCAAATCCTTTGACTGTACGATTATTCTCAACATAGTCTTTCATAGTTTCATCAAAGCTATAATAGCTTCTATACATTTCACCATTCCAACAATGCTTTTTAATCATTTCGTCAAACTCTTCTACAGTACCAACAGTATTACGATTAGCGACACTACCATTGATTATTTCAATTATAGTCTCTTTATTTTCCATCCTTTTACCTTTGTATCTGAATTAATATATTCTTCTAACTCTATTCCTAAACGCATTAAAGTGTTACTTTCACGTATCTTTCTAAATGCTCTAGAATAAGTACTTGGGGTGTGCACTTTTTGATGTGCAAGTCTTCCGTATACAGGTACTTCGCTTTCTAAATCATAGCTAGCAAAGTGTCCATCGGAAGACTTAGCTTTAGAGTCAATCCATCTTAATAGAATGTCTTGTGCAGTCATTAAAATGGTAAGTCGTCAACCGACACTTTATCTGCACCAAAGGTATCTCCTGTTTGCGGTGCACTTGTATCAGGTTTCATGTAGTTCTTTGGATAACCTTTTGCAACTTGGTCCATAAAACGTTTACCAAGTTCATCTGTTTTATCTAAAGAAGATACTACTCCCCATGTAGCATTCTTGTATTTACCAGTTGATTTGTAATTAAGTACTGCTACCTCTTTACCAATCAAGGTTTCTACATTGACTTCTCCTACATCAGATACATTTAAATCAGCGTTAGCTGCAAGGTATAATGTATTAACATCGTCTGGATATTTTAGTCCAGTTACAATACCATTATTATCTTTTTCAAAGTTCTGATTGATGAATGCAGTATAGTTATATCCACTATCTACATCTTCATATTTTAATCGAATACTGCAGTCATTGTATTGAGAATCTATTTGTTCTATTTCTACAATTTTACAGTGATTAATGAACCAATTTTTATTGGAAGTGTTGGTCTTCACTTTTGTTCCAGTTATAGCCATTTACTTAGCTCCTTCTGTTTTCGTTAACGATTCAAAGTACTCTGTACTCTGACTTACTTTAAGTTTAGTATCAAAGAATCCAGCTTGTCGTTTCTGTTTGTATCTAAGATGGTCTTCTTCTGGTAGTTTACCTGCTTTAGCTGCATTGTTAGCTGCTTTATCCATAGCTGATAATGATGCTACTGTTGGATTAATAGCTTTTTGTTTAGCTTTTGCATTGTCTACTTCTTCTTTACTAGCAATAGAAAAGTCACCACCAAATCCTGCAAATGCTAATGCACGACCTACTGCTGATGTTTCACCATTTTCTAATGCTGATGTTTTGTTTACAAATCCTGTGTTATCACGCTCTGCTGCATGACCAACATAAAACCATTCTGGTTGTTGTACAGGGTTTGGTCTAACTATTGCTTTAATAACATATTCATTGCAAGATTCACCTGTTGGTGTATCTACAATTTGATTTACATTTAGTAATTCTGTTTCAATAGTTGATTCTGGAAATTCATCTGCGAATGCGATGATTCTATCTTTTACTTCGGTATATTCTTTACCTTTAAACTTCATATAATCTCCTTATTATATTTTTATTATTATTGGACTAGTAAGTTACATATAATAACTCACTAATCCAATTACTTTATCTATTCATACCTACGTTTATCCATAACTGCAGGCATACCAAGGGGTGTGTCATCAAGATATCTTAAGTCCCAACCTCTTATCATAGTATTTTCTCTCCAGGTACAATATACATAGTACGACCATTCATCTACTAATTTAGGTTCAAGATAGTATTTACGTTGTTCTTCTATCTCAAACCCTTCTATTCTTTTCATTACAAATTGCTTTGCAAGTAATTGTAATTCATCTTTTCTATATCGTTTTTTTATCATATATCAACTCCATATATTTAATAGTTTGATAACAAGTATTAAACAGTATATTACCCATCATATGTGCATGATGTTGTTCATTTTCATCTCTTGCTTTACTAATTAGATTTAATCCGATAGAAGATAAATACACAATAGCATCACATAACTCTTCGTATGCTTCTTGTGTAAATATTCTACCATCTGATTCTTCTATTGGTACTTGCATACCATATTTTTTAGCACCAATATCTAATCGTTCAGCAATATCAGTTAACAAATCAGATGTATACTTTACTCTATATGGTACTTCATTTTCAGAATCAAGCTGCTCACGAACCATTTTTAAAGTATTTTGTATGTTAACCATTATCCTTGCATTATTTTCCATTTGGAACCTCCAATGTTTGTACTACTCTTTTAATTAATATTGCACAATAATGTCTTTCATCGCTATTCATTCCATTATTTATCATATCCATATTAATAAAGTAGTCTATTGCTTCTATACATTCTTTGTCAGTTACTTTATTCATCAACCCTCCATATGTTTTGTTCTTAAGTGTTCATCACGTTCATGATTTAAGTTTGATACATCATCTTCTACTTCACTTAACTTTTTTTCAAAGTCTTCTTTTATACTATCAGTGTCTAAGTAGTATCCACCTTCTTCATCGAAACCATAATATATATCTACTTTAATTGCTTTTATATATTCATCCATTACATTCTACTCCCTGCTGTTATTTCATCATATTTATCTTTATTGCCTCCACATTCTTCAGCAATCTTTTCTTGCCATTCAAAGTATGTCATTGGTGTACATGATTCTTCGCAATTTACACATTGATGATAATCATTACCTATTGTTGCTTCTTTGGTGTTCATATTTCTCCATATTTGTTCTTCGACTTCTTCTGAACCACAATAATCACATACCCACATATCATCCATATCTTTTTTATTCGTTTCCATCTGTATCCTTTACTCTAAATTGTTCTATCCAACTATCAGCATATTTTGGAACAAACCCTGTGTCTGTAAACCAAAACCAACCTCTACCATATAGTTTGTAGAACTCTTCACGTTCTTCTATACCCTCTTTACTCCAAGGGTCTACATTTTTATGATTTTTTAATCGTTCTTCAAAGCTTTTTTCAAACTTTAAAGGATTGTTATTTTCATCGTATGTCATATATTCTCCTATTTTATCATCCCCTAGCCGTGTTTACCATCTAGATTTATACACCGTTACGACATACTAGGCCGACACTAGGGGATAATATGTTTGGCTGTATCCTGGAGAACTGGACCATTTAACTCGCCACTCGGGGAGCACCAATTATTAAATTACCAACTACATTCGTAGATGACTGTTTCTCCATCTGCTAATGCTTTTCTTGCAAATTTTACAAATTCTAAATCTTGTTCTTTGTAGTAATCTGCTTGATACTCTTGTATTTCGTGACCCCAAAAACATCCACCGTCACAAAAATAACCACTGTATTGACTGTTTATAGCTTTTTCTAATTGATTAATATCATCTTCGGATAATTCTAATTTATCCCAACTAACAGGATTCCAATAAGTATCTTCGTTATCCATTTCTACTTCTTCCCATTTATGTTTTACATTATTTCTTTCCATATATAATTGATTCATAAACTCTTGAAGTCTAGCGTGTTTACGCCATTCAAATGGACCTGCCATCTGATATTCATCTACTTTTTTATCACCTTCTGGTGTTTTATATTCATATGTTTTTGTACGCATTGTACCTGCATATTGGTCTAAACCCATTTTATACTCTCCTTATTATTAATATTATTCAGAACTGAGGTAGTAATGCGTCACGGTGACCGCCTTACATACTACCTCTATTCTGATTATGTGCTCAATTAGTCTTGAAGTTCGCCTGTATTAGGGTCAACTTCCTTCATACCATTTTCAGTTTGTTCTAAACTATCTATGATATCAACATTTTGATTAGCAAGTCTATCTAACATAAACTTTCTAACTTGACTTATATGCATATCAGCATTCTGATGGTCTACCATATCCAGTATATCACCAAGAAACTCGTCAATGTCATCCCATTCAAGATTTTTACCTGTATCATACATATAAGTAATTACCTTATCATCACCTGGATGACAAGTTTTATACCATTCAATAGTGTCTTCGTTCAAAGTAAATGACTCACTTTCAATTTCATACTCTATATCTTCGTATGCTACTTCGTTCAATGCGTCTCTAAATGAATCTGTATCATCAAATTCAGGTTCACTACCTTCGACTAATACTTCATTTAGATTGCTGCAATTTGCATATACATCATATATTTCGTGTTCTTGTTCGTAATAACTAACACGATAATCTGCATTTGCTGGTACTTCACCATATTCATACAGATTCTTTGCTGTTGATTGTGCCATTTTATCATAGCAATTACTTAGACCATTGTAAATATCAATAGCACTCAAGTTTCTTGTATTAATATCCAATGCATTCATTATTTTCCAGTAGTTAAAGAACATACCAGAAATATAGTTTATACTTGGTGCTTCCTTTGCAGGACTACCAAGTTTGTTATATAGAAACCACATAGTTCTATCTATCATTTTACTCTCCTTTTTATTATTATTACAATAATGGAACACCCACACCACACCCTACCTAGCGTATAACGCCGTTCGTTCCATCATTGTTATTATTATTATTAATCTAATAGAGCCATATATGCTTTTGCATTATTGTCTCTAAACCAATCTAATCCTTTTCTTACAATGGTTTGTAATTTAGAACTAGTCATATAACCAGGCATCATTTGTGCTCCCATTATCATTGAGTAGACACTTTCTTCTACTGGTGATAACATATATACTTCTCCACTAAATGGATTACGTACATTAAGCATATCGTGACCTTTCTCTAAGAATGCCACTTGTTTTAAATCATAAGGAAACTCAGTATACTTTCTATCTGTAGTTACTTTATTCCCTGCATTATCTTCGTATGTAATATTATCTTTGTTCATCTATAGTTCTCCATATTATCATTATATTTATCTAACGCATATTCTGCTTCTTTGTTCCATCTTTCTTTTACTTTTTCTACTCTTGTTCGATAAAGTTCGTCATTTTCTTTATCATAATAGACAAGCCAGATGGTATCTCTATCTATTACTTCTTTGCTTTTTATTTTCATATTAATATCCTTATCATTATTAAAACTTATCAGGGGTGTGCGTAGTAGGACAAAGGAAGTGCGTACATTGATATGAACTGATATAAAACCTACTACACACTAATAATCAGATACTTCCTTTTTTAGTTAGCCCAGGGATTAATTATCTCTGGTGCTTTTATAGTGTAGCTAAATGATAATGTATCTTGTTTTATTTTACCTTGTAAGATATCATTTACTCTTTGCATCATTTGTTCTACACTTTTACTCTCTGATATGTCTTCTGCTTGTTTGATAGTATCTTTAATAATACTATTCGTTACTGCTATTTCTTCTTCAGAGAGTTCTGGTAATTCATAATCGGACCTTGTTTCTTTTTTAGGCAATGGTCCCGTAGTATTTTGTATTATTTCTGGTTTATATGTAGTCACTACCCAACCCATATAAATAAGAATTAGCATAAAACTAATTCCTACTATTGCTATTGCTTTATTCAT
>Ga0196891_1000350_pt1 | contig 11208 bp, 10 predicted proteins | sample VirMetDEL_Nov_24_FD_169096 | JGI IMG/M metagenome (GOLD analysis project Ga0196891, IMG submission 169096) | Aqueous microbial communities from the Delaware River and Bay under freshwater to marine salinity gradient to study organic matter... | ecosystem: Environmental > Aquatic > Marine >... | reverse complement strand
GGTGCCTTTATATACAGCGACAAAGATGCGGGTATTGATAACGTCATACTGCTTGATGATACGGCTGGTGTTACCGCACATAACCTACTGCATGAAATGGCGCACGCAGCTACGATCCAAGAACTGCAAAAACCGTCTAGTCCTGTTACTAAACAACTGACCAACTTGTATAACTACGCCAAGCCGTATATGGATGGGTACTACGGATCAGAATCGGTAGAAGAGTTCGTTGCAGAAGTATTTGGTAACTATAAGTTTAGGCAGCATCTAGCTACCATACCAGTCGATGGCGACAAGACCACAGTGTTCCAACGTGTACTAGATGTTATTAAGCAGTTTATACGTCGCATAACAGGCACTCCAAGTGATGTTGCAGGTACCGCAGACAGACTTATAGAAGACATATTAGCGCCTTACGAAGGGGTGCGTGGCTCGGGTATCTTATACAACTCCTCAGTCCTAGGTAAGGCCAAAGACGCATTTGAAAACATGTATGAGAGTGTGCCTACGTTCAAAGAAGTGGGTGAACGAGGTATCGTCAAGAGCCTACTTGCTCCTGTCCCGGAGAGCGCCAAGAAGTTTAGCCTTGGTTTGTTAGACTTAAACGCTATTACTAAAATAGCCGAAGGTAAGCTGAATAATGTAAAAGAGTTACTACGCGTTGTACGTGAGCAGAGCGGTGCTATAAACAAGTTCAACACAGGTGTAGAAGCTCTTACGAAGCGCACTGCTGAATGGGCAGGTAAGAACGTAGAGAAGATGCAAGAGTTAAGCAGGATACTAACTCGAAGCACCTACTTGCAGTTAGATCCTACACTTACGTTACAGGAAGCCCAAAAGAAATACGGCAAAGATCCAGATCAACTAGCGGAGTGGAAAAACCTTCGTGATAGATATACCAAGCTAGGGGAAGGGCAGAACTTCTACAAGGCATGGCGTAACCAGTACAAGGCTATGTACGACCAAGTGCGTGAGTTAATGGACAGCAGGTTAAGTGCTGACGTTAAAAACCCTGCGGATCGCAAGGTGTTGGTTAACAAACTATACGAAAAGCTAACCTCGAACGGCGTTATAGACCCATATTTCCCACTGATGCGTACGGGTAAATTCTGGTTGGAATACAATGCAGTAGACCCCGACACAGGCAATATCGAATATTACGTAGAAGCGTTTACTAGCGTCCGAGAGCGTAAGGAAGCGATAAAGCAGGTAGAAAAACATTGGTTAAACCCAGACGCAAAGAACAAGGCGACCGTCGAAAAACTGTTAGCTGACACCGGTAAAACCAAAGCTGAAGCGATAAAAAGTATCAGCGGGGTAAACGCATTTGCCAGCCTAGAGCAAGCTAACTTTAGAAAGAACGCCCCACCTACTTCGTTTGTCAACAGTGTGCTTGATATATTAGAGGCGGGCGGTATTAAGTCAGATAATGTTATACAAGAGCAGATCATGCGTTTGTTCTTAGATACGCTACCAGAACGTTCTTTCGCTAACTCGTTTAGACACAGAAAGAACCGACGTGGTGCTATGGGTGACGTAACGCCTACCGAACGACAGATACCAAACCACGATATTATTTTTGGTTTACGTAACCGTGCACTCAATCTAGGGCAGCAGTTGTCTAGAATAAAATACGGTGCACAGATGCGTGCATTGCAAGACGATTTCAACAAGCAAGCAGCGGATATTAACAATAGAAAAGATATACCCCAAGAGGACAAGGATATAGCAATACTGTTAGCCAACGAGCTTAGTGACCGTGCAGCTTGGGCAGCTAGTCCTATGGTGCAGCCTTGGGCACGCCTTGCTACTAGCTTCGGTTTCAACATGACGTTAGGTCTGAATATATCTTCTGCGCTGGTCAACTTGTCGCAAATACCTATGGTAGTCGTGCCTTATCTAGGTGCTCAGTATGGGTACGGCAATACAGCTAAAGCCTTACAAGAAGCCACAAAGATCTTTATGGGTAGTGGCAACAAACGCAAGGTCGAGGTAATGGGGCCAGACGGTAAGACCAAAGAAGAGATCACCGCTGCACAGTCACTAGACAATTACGACTTTGATGGTATGGATAAGAACAACCCGTTGCGAAGATTTGCAACGCTATCGAAGCTGGCAGATGACTTAGGGCAGTTAAACCGTTCGATTGCTTACGATATCGCAGATGTTGACTCGATAGACAACCCAATGGCTAAGGTTAACTCTATAACAGGGTTTATATTCCACCACGGAGAACGCGCTAACCGACAGGTCGCTATGATAATGGCGTACGATTTGGCGCTCCAGAAGAAACTCAAAGACAAAGGGTTAAAACCCAATCAGTGGGAGCAGTTAGGCGAAACAGAACTGAATGACATTGCACTTGATGCACTGAACGTTACTGAAATGACTAACGGTGGTATTGCTGCTGCGGCAGCGCCACGTATCGCACAAGACGGTATCGGTAAGGTAGCGTTCCTATTCAAGCGGTACGGATCGGCTATGTACTTCATGCTGTATGACCTCATTGATACTTCGTTCACAGGAAACGAAAAGGCTCGCAAGATTGCACGGGCACAACTTAGAGGGGTGTTTGGTGGTGCAGCGTTAGTCGCAGGGGTACAGGGGCTACCGTTCTTTGGTGTCGTTGCCATGATCTCTAACATGTTTAAGGAAGACGACGAAGAAGACTTTGAAACCTCTGTCCGTAAGTATATAGGCGAAGGGCCATACGGTGGTGCAGTCAACTATCTATTTGGTGTGGATGTAGCCAGCAGGATGGGTCTGTCTAACCTGATCTTCCGTGACAGAATGATAGAAAAAGACCAAAGCGTATTCTTCACCGCAGCGGAACAACTAGGTGGCCCTGTGTTAGGTTCTTTAATGCAGATGGAGCGCGGAGCCAAACTTTGGGGCGAAGGTGAAATGTTGCGTGGTATAGAAGCTGCTATGCCAGCCGCCATAAGGAATGGCTTTAAGAGTGTGCGGTTTGCTAACGAAGGCGCACGTACACTGCGTGGTGACCCTATCGTCGAAGACTTCCATGCGGGGCATATTGCTGCACAGTTTATGGGTTTCGCACCAGCGGAGTATACGCGGCAGCTACAACAAAACGCTTCGCTTAAAAAGATAGACCGTGCAACTAACGAGGAACGCACTAAGCTCTTACGTAAATACTATGTAGGTATGCGTAATAACAACGTATCCGCAGTACAACGTATCATGGAAGATATGGTGGACTTCAATAGTAGACACCCAGAACACGGTATCACGCCAGACACGATTAAACGATCTATGGCGCAGCACATGCGGACTACCGCTAAAATGCACTATGGTGTTACGTTAAGTCCAAGGTTACGCAGTAAGTTGCAGGATCTTGGAGATGACTGGGATGACTCACCAACCTTCGCCAGTGACTTTGGGTTATAACTTACTCGTCCATCCGCAAGCGTTGTTCTTTATCTAGTATTCTTAATACCGACAATACAAATTGATCGTCTGCTGCATCTAACACGTTTGTGTCACGTAGCTTCACTAACGTCATCCACGCGTACAGTAAGTCGTTTCTTGTTGGCTCCATAAGTACTCCTTGGTGTAGGAGTTAGGATACCCCCTCCGAAGAGGGGGGCGCTCGAAGAGCAGGAGGCGACAGAACGCTATGCGAGAAGGAGGACGAACTGTCTAGGCCAATATATCACAAAATACGCCAAACACGAACACCCCACTTATCCCCTGCTACTCCTACTTTAGTCTCAATATCCCAACCCCAAGCTGATGTTATTTTGTTTATTTGTTGTACTGCCTTGGTGGTATTAATGCAAGGGATAAACATAGACATGCCCACCTGCACCTCATGCCACTTTACTACAATCCGAACCCCATCAGGGCTAAGATCATACGTCCGCAGTATTCCCCGCTTCATCGTCGTCGCCCATCTGCACTATGATTACGTCTTGCCCTTTCATCTGGAAGTGCGTGCCTTTACCTAATCGTACTTTTGCACGTTTGGCACCCATATTCTTAACGAGTTCGTTAACAAAAGAACCGTAGTTTATTTGTTGTTTACCGCACCATATACGAAACGGTTTCGGTATTAGGTACAGCTTCTTAACATCTGTCTCATACCTTGCCACCATTTTGCCCCGAGGGATGGCGTCAGGTTGTATCAATGAATCCATTGCAGAACCATCTTGTTTACGTAGATCACTGGTGCTTTTTATCTTTAAGATGTTATCGTAATGCTCATTGATGTATTCGTTCAGTGTTTGCTCTAGGGAAACCGCCATATCTCCTACACGGCGTTTGTTTTCTTTAAATCTATCTACTATGAACTTAGCGATACCACCCATGTCATAAGGTATCAAACCCAGACGTTGCGCCATTATACCGCCAGCAACATTCACAGCTCCCCCCGCTGACCAAAACCTATTTTCAGAAGCCATCGCCGCCTCTTTGTCTAGACGCAGTTGTACCTCTTTTATCATTGGAAATATTTGATCGGGGTTATCCATAAGGTATCTTATAAATATAGGCCCAGCATGACCGTAACATTTCTCTAGCTTTGCGCTAAAAGCATCTGTCTCTTCTTTAGTATCTGGACTTTTAAATATCTTGTCCGCTTGTACTTCAAGTATCCGTTGCGCTTCTGCACTTGGATTTTCTTTGCGTAAGCTAATCCGTTCTATCGCACTTGTATTGCCTGTAGTAATCGCTACTAGACTCCAAGGTTCACCTCTGAGACGCTCTGTATTGCTCCCACTCACCATACGAGCACGCTGCTTCCCTGAAGTAAACTGGTACGCCAAGGTACTCAAATCTTCTGGGCTAGTGTTGGTCATCTCATCTATGTATAGGGGTAGGTTATGCAGTATTTCTGACCGCAACATCTTACTGTTGTGCGTGTCTTGCTCGTCTAACACTAACTGCTTAGGGTTACCCCATATAGTTGCCGAAGCATACATCGCTGTAGTCTTACCAAGCCCAGAATCTTTACTATGTACGTGCATGGCAGAACAGGCTATACCCCCCATGAAGTGCATTAATATAGAACCAAACCCCGCACAGATAATATATTGATGCAGTTCAAACCCCGGCCTGTTGTAGAACTGCATGAGTTCCTTCCATTCCTCCAACGTACCCTTGGGTTCAAATGCGGGGAACAACCCTGCGGTTTGTGCTGACGGTGGGTTAAACTCAACACCGTCTTTAGTTATTACTTGATTACCTAGAACAAAAGCGTCTACGCCATCTCCTACCCAACCAAACTGTCTATGCGCTTTTTGTGCCACTGTCGTCTCCTGTAGTTCGTTAATCCAAGTTAATAGGTATTTCATCAGGTCATCTACGAAAGGCACCGCTACACCACGCATGGCTAGTTGCTTTCTAAGCTCATCCTTAGCCCCGACCGCAGTTAGCGGTAACGTAAACTCACGTACGCCATCTTTTGGTAGGTGCAACCGAATAGCTATCTGCTCCCCTATTTCAGGGTCTATGATTCGCTGCACCACATATATGTCGTTACGGTAAATAAGTTTCTCGTCTTCGTTACCTTCTGAATCTTTAGTGTGTAAATACACCCCGCCGTTTGCACCACGTAGGTACGGAAAAGGGTATTTTGGTATTACGTAAGTGTTGATAGGTGAGTTAGGTAAATCTAACGCGGGTTCCTGCACCACGTTGTCTTCTTCAACCGCCTCTTTTATTAGCTTGCCTAGTTGTAGTGGTGACCTGAACTTCGCACGGTTAGGGCACGCTAGACATGTTTCGGGCTTGTGTTCTTCAAACTTATTGCATGTATACCGTTTGTCAGACGTTAACTTATCCCACTTAGCGTCTGTCTCTTCAGCGTCGTACCCTATATACCCTTTCGATATTTGATGCGCTCGTTCCCGAGTACCATCACTACAGGCTTTCAGTATAGACAGCATTCCGCGCCATATCGGTTCCGATACTTCGTTCGGCTTTGTTAATGCGTCGTATATCTGTAAGCACCCCTTGTCCATACCAGAACGCTCGACAATGCGTTTAAACTTAAAGTCTTGGTTTTCAAGGGCAGCGTGCATCATTGCATTCGCACCCTCTATTCTTTTTGCGGGAACTGGTATCAAATCACCGCCAAGCAATAGGGAAAAGCTATCAAAGTCAACCAATACCGAATCTGTTGCCCCTATAAAAGACACTTCGACTGGATCATCGGGTTTGTAGTTGTGGGTCTTAGGTACACGCAATACCCGTGCGGCATCCGCCGTAACTGCGGGGTCAGCCAGAAACTTGTTTTTGTTACATAGAGCCTTGAGTCGCTCTGCTACAGGTAGCCAGTCATCGAGGCAGACTGATTCTTTTAACACCCAGTAAACGTGTACTCCGCGACCGGAGTTAATTAGTGTCGGGCGAGGTAGTAGGTTGGTCTTACAGAATTGTTGTAACGCAGTTAGGGCGTCTCGTTGGTTAGCAAACTCTTTGGATGGGCCGCAATCTAAATCTAAGAAAAAGGTTTTTACGTATTTAACATTGTCTACCTTACGGGATTTGTCCTCCTTAAAAGTAGATAGGGCGAAATATACATCGTAGCCTTGGTTGTCTAGATCTTTTGCACTGTCTACCAAATCAACGACAGAGGTAAAAAACTTTTGTACTCGCCTATCTATTTTCTTGTTAGAAGCAAAAATGCAATACAGTCCATCATCTGCTAGGGCATCTTCTAAAAATTTTGTTGTTTCCATAGCTATCTCAGAACCGAAAGTTACCACGGCAGGGGCAGTAATCCACCCTTTTCAGTAATCCTAGCCGTGGTATAAGTTAAAAGCATGGGTACGCCCGTGGGCATACCCAAAAGCGTCGGGTCTAGTCGTCCCAACCGTCAACGATTGCACTAAGATCAGCTTCGTCTTTTGGTGCAGATGACTTCTGTTTAACTACTTTCTTCTTCGGTTCTTCGACAGGTGCTTCAACTTCTTCAGCTTCTTCCACCTCAACTTCTTCGACAGTAACAGGTGCAGATACGGTTACGTCAGTAAACATGTCGTCATCGTCACTTGAAGTAAAACCATCTACTACTTCAAACGGTGATGCAGTTTGTAAGGGTATGTACTTAGTGACTTGCACACCACGTAACCGTAATGACACGCCCGCTTCTCGCATATTGTAGGGCACCAGCACTACTGCAATGTTTGCGGTACTGCCAGTAGTCAGCATGAAGTCATCATCTAACGCTTTATTCTTAGCGTCTACCTGCATGGGTTTGTTAGTTATTTCTTTACCGTATGCACCTTTCAGTGTGACCTTACCAACGAATGTCCCGTCTTCTTCTTTTTTGAATGGCATCGGTATTTTTTCAGGCCATTTGGCTTCGCGCTTCTCGGCATACGCTTTAGCCATAGCACTCATTAGATCCTTGGCCTTCGCTTCATCCATACGAAACTGCATGGAATACGCTGCTCCTTCATCAAACGGGTCACAAGGTACACTACGGTTTTCCGCTGAATCAAAGCGGTATGTTTTATTGATACGTGGGTATAAGACTTCTACGTCCTTTATAAGGTGGTTCATGTATGTTTCTCCAAACATCTAGTCATTAAATGTAAAACCATCAACCTCGGTGAATGGTGAAACACTAGCGTCTTCTATTGGCACTACACTTAACGTGATAGCAGCAATAGTATCTGCGTGTTCTCCCATATTTTTGACGGTTTCGTACTCCTGCTCTTCTAATGGACGTATTGGCCTGAAGAAGAGTTTTGGTGTATCGCTTTCAGTATCGAAGTAGATCCTCGTTACTACAGCGATAAAAGGCGTCTCACGCGCCTCAAGGTACCGTGCGTAAGCACGGAAGGGCATAGCCCCATTTACCGCGTCCCCAAATATAGAAGTAGGTGGTAGTTGTAGTTGATAAGCTGTTTCCAGATCATCTTCCAACACGACAGCTAACCGTTGCACAAACTTGCATGCTCGACTAGCGCCTCTACCAGAACCTCTAATATTGCGGACACAATCTACGCAACGTCCAGACTGCCGCTGCTCATCTGGAACGTCTAAAGCGGGTGTTTCTGTGTTATTAGACCAACAGGTGGGAGTAGATACCTTGTCAGCGTTATAGTCATCTTTGTAGTACATTCTCGAGCGGTAGGCAATACCTACAACTACAACATCAATACTATCTCCACTTTCGAGCGGTGTTCCCTCGAACTTCTTGTTGCGGATACTTATTCTTCTAACGCTATCTTCCATCAGTAGTCTTCATCTGTGTCCAAGTCAGGCACCTCGATAGGCGCAGCTTTTTCTGGGCTAACCTCGTCCCACGTAACGGAAGGTGCATCTTCATCAACTTCGCTCAACAACGCCTTAGTTACAGCGTCAAGATCGTATCGATACGTCTGATTGATATGGATGTACGTGTTTTTAGGTATTCGCCCTTGCTTCATCCAATTACGGATAAGTCGCTCAGATACCATAAAGTGCTCGGCAACTTCTCTGATTGAAACTAATCGAGGTGTCATTTCTTGTTCCTTCTAACGGCTATGGTGTACTCGGAATTAGAGTTAAGACCTTTCGGTAGCAACTCTGGGTTCTCTTCCAAAAACTGCTTCATGTTCTTCTGGTTAATCCGCTTGTCAAGTAATGATGGTTCTGCGTGCTCAAGAATGAACTTGTGCATCTGATCCCAGTCGCTTGTCCAATAAGATTGTTTAACCGTCCGGTAGAACAGACCTTCGGAAGTTTTGACGCTATCAACGTCGTGCTCTTTGCAGTGGTTTAACAAAGCCCCTTTGACAGTTTCAAGCTGCTGCACCAGTGGTGCGTCTTGTGCATCAAATTCGGCTTTTAACTCTGAACGTCTCTCACGAATCTTTATATAAGTCTTGACCAACTTGTCTAAAGATATGGATTCCCCGTTGCTCATTTCGATCTCCTTCACTTATCGAACGAACGACTATAATGGATAACTAGGTACTACGCAAGTAAATCATTGTATAAATCAATCATTTTTGTATGAACATTGATTTTATTGTCCAACATAGCATAAACACGTTTTTCTATGGCAGATCCTTGCAGTTGGACTATGGTACACTTGTGGTCTTGTCCCGATCTGTGCACCCGTGCGTTGGCTTGGGCGTACGTTTCTAATGAACTGGTTGGCCCCCACCACACTACCGTATTCGCCGCTGTCAGAGTCACACCATGCGCTGCTGCTTGGGGCTGAATAATTAATACCCTAGGGTCGTCGGTCTTTTGGAACTGCCTGAATATTTCAGTTCGATTAGGTAGCGATACGTCACCACGAATAATCGCTGTACTGATGCCATCATTCTGTAGTTTGTCTGATAGTATGTCGATGACGTGCTTGAAAGGCACAAAGATCAATACCTTCTTGCTAGATTCGTCGATGACCTCACGCAGAACCTTGTACCGGTGTTTAATATCAAACTCTAGCGTGTCACCGTTATCGGTATAGACCGCACCACAAGATATTTGTAGTAACTTGTTCATGTTAACTGCTGCATTGGCGGCAGTAACTTGCTCCCCTGCGGCATCCATAACCATCTTATCTCTTAACAACTTATAGTATTTAATTTGTTGTCGGGTCATTTCGACTTCGCGTTTGGTGTATACCATCGGTGGTAAGTCTAGACACTCATCTTTAGTGAACCGGATAGCAGGTTGTAATACCCTGAACACCGTATCAGTAGCATCTTCTTTAGGCACCCATCTAAAGTTACTTATTTTATACATAACTTGATCGCGGAACGCCCCGGCAAACCTAGGTACAGCAATAGGGTTAACAAGTTTTGCTAAACCGTACGCATCAACAGGACTTTGTGCAGCGGGAGTACCTGTCATCATCCATAACCATTTGTCTGGTGTCATCAACGCATTCAAGGTTTTCCAGCGTTTGGTTTGTGTATTTTTATAGTGAGTAGCTTCATCCACAATTATCAGGTCAAACCCACCGTCCATGATGGCATCCATTACAATCTCAACACCGTCATAATTTATTATCACGTAATCCGCGTCACCCCCTATGATCTCCCTGCGTTTTTTCGCAGAACCATACGCAACCGCAACTGTTCGGTGCATAGCAAAAGTAAATAAATCATTACGCCAAGCAGAATCCATGATAGATAACGGGCATATAATCAGCACTCTGCGTATACGTTTGACGTTCATTAGGTAATCTGACGCCCATATTGCACTGGCGGTTTTACCTGTACCCTGCTCATTGAAGCAGAATGCACGCTTGTTTAGTGTAAGAAATGATGAAGTAGTTTTTTGGTGCTCGAACGGGGCATACCTACCAGTCCACTTGTACTTGCCTTCAATCGGTGAAGGCACTTTGATATTTAAGTTCTTCAGTACATGCGCTTCGTCTATACCCCACTTAACCACTACTTTGTTATCAGGTAGTTGTTTGCTTTCGGGTATAACAGTCGTCACTTTCTGCGGATTACGCAGTCGCAAAAGCAACGCTTTGTTATCTATAATTTCCATGTGTCCTCCTAAAGCCCCGCTTCGTCCACAGATGGGGCTAGGTCTGCTATGAAGGGTCTTTCGCTCCCCTGAACTAGCCTGATTTTTGTACTCTGCAACTGGAGGGTGCTTCGTACGTGGTTTAAAGACGCATCAGGTTCAGCGTCTGGTAGGCTTCTTCTGTCTCGCAACGGGTGCCTTCTTAAGGTTACGGCTACGGTTCTTACTTCGACTTTCTACCTTCACACCGTCTTTGTTGCTACCACCTCTCGCCAGTGGCTTGTTATGGCTAACGTCCTTGCCTTCTCGCTTGTCCGCTTTGCCGTTGTTATTCGCGTCTACACCTTCTTTGTCCATAGCACGTCGGGCACGTTGCCGCTCCATACGACGTTTGAACTCTGGGCTATCGACTGGTTTGTTGACTTGTTTCTTTCTGTCTGCTTTGTTTTTGTAAGGCATTTAATTTTCCTGTGGTAAGTGGTACTTAATCATTTGGTGGTTTTCTAGGTACGGGCGCTCAGTTACCGCCTCAACCGTCATAGGGTGTCCTACTTTCGTTTGGTAACGTAAAGCACTTTCCAGAGCATCGATTTTATGTGTCCAGTACCCATCTACCAACCCAGTTTCTGTATCTACAACTAAATATGATTCTTTCACTACCCTCTCCCGTTGTGCGGACACTCAAGCACCACGCAATGTGCTTTGCATAACCCGCTGGGGTTAGCGTTCCACGTATCATTCTCAAAGGCTGACTCCATACTAGCG
>Ga0196891_1000344_pt1 | contig 11290 bp, 17 predicted proteins | sample VirMetDEL_Nov_24_FD_169096 | JGI IMG/M metagenome (GOLD analysis project Ga0196891, IMG submission 169096) | Aqueous microbial communities from the Delaware River and Bay under freshwater to marine salinity gradient to study organic matter... | ecosystem: Environmental > Aquatic > Marine >... | reverse complement strand
TTTTGTAGTTGCATCAGGTAAATCTGCTGATAAACTTAATGTAGAAGAAGTCGAGTGACCTACAGCAATTTCAGAACCATCTGTTGAGTGAAACTTTAAAATTAAATTAGTACCATTAAATACTCCAGTTGTAGCCATTTATTTATGTTTTAAATTTTTTGTAAATATACAAATAATTAATTTATGTGTTTTCCCAGTTTGTAGCTATGTCCTCCCAGAACTCGAATATGTTTTCCCAGTTTCTTTCATCTCCAGCAGTAAACACACCAGTTAACTTTATTTCTAAATTAAACTCAGTTATGCTATCGGTATCTCCAACCTCATCAACACTTGTAATATACCCCTCTCCTCTTACAACAAAAGCTGGGTCTGTGGCTTCTTTAAAATAAAATGTTTGTTTTGTTTTACCTATTAAAGCATCAGCAAACTGTGTGAAATTTAAACTACTGTCATAAGCAGTTAAACCATTTGCTTGTATTGTACCACCTCTAACTAAAGGGATTATTTCTTTCCAACCATTACTGTCTTTTGTAGTGGTATCAGGTAAATCTACATCAAATTTAACAATAGTTTCTCTTGAATAACCTATTGCTGTTTGGTCTTTATATAATAGTAATTGAGTACCATTGACTGGCATTACTCCTCTTTCTTCTCTATTGGTGTTATCTCACCATCAGTAATATTAATTGAACATGGTCCATGCTCTTTTTCAATTTCATCTGTAAACTCTTTTTGCTCAACTTCAAGTTTTTCTAATTGTTCTTGTAGTTTGTAAATTAAATTATAAGCAACAGTTCTAGCACCTACTTCATTAATAATTGCATTTTTGTTGTTTACAAATGATTGTAGTTTTTCTAATTTTTCTTTTTCTAGTTTTGCCATTTTTATATAATTAAATATTTATATTTTGATTATCCCAGTTAGGGTGTAAATGAATATCAGTTGGATTGATTTGCTTTTCAATTTCTTTGTCAATAGCATTTTTAAAATCTTCAACATTAATTTTTGCCTCAATCCATTGAATTACTTGTTCTTTAGTAATATTATCATATTCTATAAAATCATCACTCGGTGCATCTAAATGAACAATATTATTAATTGAATATTGTTTTGAATTATCATCATCATTGACACCTGAATAATTATAATGTATGCAATAAATTACATTAGATTTTCCATCTTGATTTATTTTAGCATCTAATTGATGTATTTTATAAGAATACGAATTTGCCATAATTATTTTTTTACAAATTTAGTAATAAATTTAACAACTACCACCCCCAATAATTGAACCACCTGAACCAACTTGGATATATTTACCAGTTGAATTAAAACTAGAATCAAACACTTGATAATATCCAGCACTTGCAGTTGTACCTGATGTATTTATGTATGCTGTATAATAACCATTTAATTGGCTTGGATATAAATTATTACTATCATTATGATAATATGGTGAGGGGTCAGGTAAACCAGCTGCACAGGCACTCCCTGAACTTCCTGAATCATAAATAAAATAAAATGCCACTAATGTCACATTTTGCTCATAACCATAAAACTCTGACATTTGTAAAGGATTAGAACCATCAGGTCGTTCATCTGCTGGATTTAAAGTGTTTATAGATGGATAACTTTCACCACTTCCACTTGAATTACCACCAGTTAATCTAGATAAATCACTTAAATAAATAGGTGCTGTGATACTAGTTCCACTTGTGTAGCCATATCCTTTTCTTTCTCTAGCTATTTTAAGCATTGTTAATTCACCACTTGTTGGTACACCCATATTTATTTACAATTACAATTACACTTTTTATTTTCTAATGCCTCAACTTTAGCACTTAACTCTTTAACTGATTCAATCAATACAGCTGTTAGTTTTTCATAATCAACTGTTTTATAAGTTTCGCCATCTATTAACTCCATTTGTTTTTCATGAACAATTTCTGGCAATACTTTTTCCACATTTTGAGCAATAACCCCTAAATCTTTTTTTCCTTTTCTTGAACCTTTATTCCAAACATATTCAACCCCTCTTAATTGTTTGACCTTATCTAATGCTTTGTCAATGGTTACTACATTATCTTTTAATCTTTCATCTGAAATTGTAGTTGAATAAGCAATCACATCACTATCAGCATGTAAATCACCATTAGCATGAATCATTAATTTATCTGCTGTTGTACTGCCATTATAATAGTCAATAACAAAATTATTGCTTGACCTTTTCAATCTCCAATAATTATTATTAGCAGCATTTTCAAAATATAAAGATGCAGTATCACTTCTTATTTCTCCAAAATTATATGCTAAAAATCCATAATAAATTTGAAAATAACCATTACTAAGAATTCTAACCCTCTCTCCATAACCAGCATGATACGTTTGGAAAACAACATCTGCATATCCACTTGAATTTTGTACTGCTCCAATATATGCTTCAGCAGCACCACCTATTCCAAAAGTAACACCAGTTGTAACATTTGTTCCAGCAGTACCACCTGTTGCTAATCTTAAATTCGCTCCGTTAATAAATGATGTCGCAGTATATCCAATAGCACTTGCTGTTCTTATTTGTAATTTTGCATATTGAGGGTTTGTATCTCCAATTCCTAAATTACTTCCGACAATATAATTATTAACATTTGATTGAAATAAATGAGTTGTTACATTATTATTGTCTTGTAATACTAAATATGGATTAGCATTATCAAATCCTATAAAAACATCAGCACTACCCCCAAAATTACCTCTAAATATATTTGTTCCATTAGAACCAACAACTTCTATTTTTGCACTAGGCGAAGCAGTTCCAATTCCTATTGCAGATGCATTTAAATATAAATCGTTATTTGCTTGTATTTCAGAATAACCAGCACCACCAGCATCTCTTAAATATAATGTTGGTGGTGTTGTATTAGTATTATTTACTACTATTCCACTTGTATTGCCACCTTGCTCAACAATAAATTTACCACCATAATCTGATGTACCACCTATATAAAATCTACCAGCACTATCAATTGTAACTCTTTGTATAGCATTATTTACATCATATATAAAAAAAGTACCACCACCAACTCGCCATGAATATGTATGAGCAGTGCTTGACCATCTAATACCAGTGAAATCAGTACTTGCATTTACATTAATAGCATCGGCACCAATATCTGTAACTTCTAACTTATAGCCAGGATTTGTTAATCCAATTCCTATATCTTGTGTAGGAAAATACGCTGTGGTTTCACTAAGATAAAAATCAACTACTGTTTGATTATGAGCATACATTTTAAATGCTGTTGCTGCATGGTCATAAGAAAATCTAGCTGATGTTGAACCATCTTGAAAAAACATCTCACCAGTTCTATTGTTAGCACTTTGAAATATAATTCCAGGGTCACCACCACCACCAGTTTCTAATTTTATTCTTGGGTCACCAGTGGTTAATTTTAAATGCAAAGTTTCATCAGGTGATGTAGCCACACCAAATCCCACTTTTCCATTAACAAAAGTTGCAAAAATTCCATTTGAATCACTAACAGCCATCACTGGTCGTGAATCATTTGCTTCTTGTGTATGAACTAATAATGCACCATTATAACCCCCAGCAGTATATGCACTTCTAAATTCACACATATAATTGCCATTAAATGAACCAGTTGCACTTGTACTAAAATTTCTAACTTGTAATTTTGCCGTACCACCATTTTCATCTAATATTTGAACAATTCCTGAATTAGTATTATAAATATCATTGCCAGATTTAACCCAATTTGAACTACTGCTAACAGCTAAATTCGCTGCTAATTGGTCCACAGTTTGATAACCTATTGTTCCATCACCAGCTGAACCTATGTCAATTAAAACATTATATGCTAATCCTGAATTTGGTTTTGAATCTATATGAACTTGACCAATAAAAGTTGCATTATCATTTGTATCGAATTGTAATGGAGTTGTAGAATCTGTTTCATTTCTAATAGCAAATCCAGCATTACTTACCCCATGAGTACCAACCATAATTGAATACGTTTCGCCACCAGAACCAGTATTGGTAATTCGTATTCTTGCATGTGATTGGTCACCTGAATTTATATTTAATCCATAAGCATAAGTTCCATCAGTTGTTATTACTGCTCTTTTATTTGCAGATATAGCACCTACAAAAGTTGCATTTTGTGATGAATCTAATTTTAATGCTTGAATTAAAGTAGATGATGAACTTGTGTAAAATATCATTGAATTATCAACAGCATAATTGCTATCACTTGATGATGCTATTGCAACACCTCTATTTGAATCAGTTGTGCTATGTAAAATAATACTTGAACCATGACCAGTACCAGCAGCATTTATAGGATTTTTTAATTTTAATACATTAAAAATTCCACTTGTACTTGTGCCAGTAAATGTAGCTGAACCTGTGCTTGTAATTCTTGCTTTTTCACTTTGTCCTGGTCGTATTACAAAATCACCAACATTTTCAAAATATAAATCAGAATCAGATGTGCCAGTATATATATATGAATCATAACTATTTTGATTTGTTAAAACAATACTTGAACCAGCTGATGTGTTTTTTATATGTAACCCTTTGAATCCACTTCCAGCAAGCGTAATGCTATCACTTCCAATTCCAACATTTCCATTTGTATCAACATATAATCCTAAATTACCATTGCCTTTTAAAGATAAATTTCTAGCTACAATATCTAAATCCCTATATCTTTCAGTTGAGCCATGACCACCATAACAATCAATATATGAACTATCACCATTATATTCAAAAAATAACCTACCACCACTTGCATTATTCCCACCTATTCTTATACTAGCTAAAGTTGATGAATCTGAATCTCTAACATTAATTCCAGTAGTTGAATGAGAAGAAACAATGCTATCACCTAAAGTGTCTGAATCTGTCCATTTTGGCAAAGTTCCAGCAGTACCACTTCCATCAACGGTATTATCATCCACATAATTTTTATTTACAGCATCAGTTCCATCTGTAATTGTGTCAATACCCTGAATCCTACCAGTACCACCTAAAATAATATCACCACCAGAAACAGTTAAATCACCAGCAAATGTGGCTAAAGTTCCTGATTGTTCTAGTTTTAATATTTCCGAACCACCTACATAAAATTGAATTTTATCACCTAAGGTTGTACCCTCAATTCTAACATCATCAGATGTCCATCGTAAGGCATTACCATTAGATAATGTTATATCATTAGTAAAAGTTGCATTTTGAGTTGTGCCATCTAAAGTTAATGTCAATGTATTACCAGCATTTATATTAAAATCACCTGAGCCAGTAAATTCACTCCCAGATGAATTAGTTATAATTCTTAAATCATAATCATCACTAAATGGTGTTTTTAAATCTATATAACCACCATCAGGACCACCAATCTCTAACCTACCATATCCACTATCTGCTTCAACTTGAATCTCATCATCTACTTTTAAAGTTCCAGCAATACTTAAATCCCTATCCACTTCGTTAGGTACATCATTTGACCTACCAGCACCAAAAACTTCTATTGAACCATTGGTTGCATCAACTTTCATTACAACTGCAATCTTTTGAATTAATTGAGTTGTTAATAATGGTTTAGAATTTGTTAAACTACCATCATTGCCTACATATAGTTCATCACCAGCACTAAAACTTGAGGTGTCAATACCATTTATAAACCCAAACATTATTGCTTCACCCTCATCATTAGTGCCACCAGCTGCATCTAAATCCTCATTTAAAATTGCAATAGCTGGCATTAAACTAGCAGTATCATAATCTGCCTTTTTAACTTGCACAATATTGCCACTCGGTACTGGTGCTGTTGGATGTGCATGAACAACAGTTCCAGCACTCAATGCAACTGTTTCAGTATTTTTAACTGTTATTGTAACTCTCCTTGCTGTATCTGCACCCTCAATAGAATCATCAACATATTTTTTACTAGCTGCATGACCATCAGCTGTTGGTGTTTCTGGTATTGTTATTTGACCTGAGAAAGTACCACCAGTAGAATCTATTTGACCAATAACAATTTTTCCTTTTACTGTCCAAGCCGCAGTTGAACTTGGCTCTGTTGTGCCTAAACCAATATAAAAGGTTGGTGTTGTAACTCCACTACCAGCATCATAATAAGTACCAACGTATTTAGTGCCACTTTCAACAATAGTTCCATACCAACCAATATCCATAGTGTTAGAAACGTTGTCTTTAGCCATTTCAATCATATTATCACCTATGGCAACAATAGTTGAATCTACAATAGTTGTACTTCCATTAACTGTTAGGTTTCCACCTACAATTAAATTAGCACCTATCTTAGCATTACCACTTGTTTGAAATTGATAACTTGGTGTAACTCCAATACCTACTTGAGAAGTACTTAAATATATGGGTGAATCATTACCTAAGCCATCTCCTACAACTTTAGCTGTTCCAGTTAAATTATCATTATCAGAAAGCTTTAAAAGTGAATCATACGTATTTTGGACGCGTTTTCCAGTAAGTGTGGTACCCATAAATTGTAATTTTTACAAATTTAAGGAATTCTAACTATCTTGATTTCCCTTGACCTTTATACTTTTTTTTATAACCATTTTGACCTTTGCTAGCATTTTTTGAATGTACTCCAGGTCTTTTGGTTCTAGAATTGGGGATAAATACATAACCAGTTTTTTTTGCCATTATTTTCCTTTAATAATACTACTTGCTTTTTCTGTTGTTCTTCCACCAAAGTATGCTAATACAACTGCCATCATTACTTTTTCAAAAGTGTCGTTCCATGTAGTACCTATATTAAACGGAATAGATTCAACACTATCCAAAATCCCCGCAAAGCTAAAAACAACAATACACCAAACCAACACCAAAGGGCGAACATTTTTACTGAGCCACGAATCTGAGGTAGCATCTGCTTTCCACCTTGTACTGATTTCTTCCATTTCTTTGTTTTGTTGCTCATAAATAAGTTGCTGTAATTTAATTTTTTCTTCGTTAGGTATGTCTGCCTTAGTTATCTCTGCAATGGCTTCTTTAGGGCTTGTAACACCGCTTAAAACTGCTCCTAGTTGTGGGTTTATTAATGTTGCAGCACCAAATAACATTTTTCCAACTGTGGTTTCTTTAAATTTTTTTTTATCACTCATACGTAAACTCTAAAATGTAATACTATAAAAAATAAATAAATATTTAATTCACTATAATCACAATCATATTCAACTGGGTAATATTCTATCCCAAATAAAAATCCGTTTGGCATTAAAGCAAATCCAAAATCCATTACGCGTTTGTTATATCAATATATTTAGTTTTGCCATCATCTCTAACAGCTTTTAATATTTTATTTCGGTTTTTGTCCTCACTAACATAAGAAACGTGTACCCAGTCAGGATTGTCCTCGTTTCCGAACTCCCATATCATTTGGTCAAAATCTAAATTTTCTTTTATCCAATCAAACATTTCTTTATTGGTTTTATGTCCATATATATCATCTAAATCAAAAGCTCTACCCTGACAATGTTGTGACCGACTACTTCCACCAATAGCTTGATTTAAAGCAATACTTCTATACATACTATTTATTTTAATAGGTCCACCAACCCATTCTCTAAGTGGCTCAAATATCTTTTCAGCAAGTATTTTCATATTGTTTAGAGAATCACCACTTGGAGTGTTATCAATACCTAAACGTAAAGCAGTTATGGATTTTACAGCTTCCTTTTCTGAAATATGTTTGCTAATCATAATTTATTATTCTGTTGTTTGCCTTCTGTAATTAATTTTACTACTATTAATTAATTCTTGTATTTCATCATATGGTGTTATTATTTTCAAAGATATACCACCCTCATATTTGCCAATAACATGATTATCTTTATATATAAATATAGTTGGTACTGATTTAATTTGTTTTTTTATACTAACATTTTGGTCTTCTAAAAGTGCTCTCACAATTTTTGCACCTTTTATTTTATATAAATCTTTATAGTCGTTTTTTATGTTCCAAGTACTGTTTATATGTAAAATTGTATAATCTTGAGCATTACTGGTTACAAATGCAAAAAATACAATTAGGACAATTAAGTTTTTCATTTTTGTATAATTTCATATAACTTCTCATCAATTTTATCTAATTTTTCTGAATTACTATTAACCTTTTCTTCAATAGAAATAATTGAACTTCTAACTAATTCATCTTTTAAATCAAACTCAGTTCTACTTAATTCTGGTTTTGGTAATTCTTTAGCTAATTCAATTTCTTTATTTAAACTGAAATACATTCCAGCAAGGGAAATGGCACCAGCTATAATAATGCCTATTGTTTTAAGGTCTAGTTGTACGTTTGTGTCCTCACTAATTTTTTGTGCCATATTTTTTAACTTGTTTGTTCAACTCTTGTTATTAATTCAATTATACCTATAAAATAAGTATGGTCATCCCTATCAATTTGCTCATAGTTAACACCATCTAAAACGTTAACATAAACACTAAAGTTATTATCACTTAAATCAAAGTAACCATTAGCTCTAGTTCTTAGCAAAGATAATACATCTGAAACTAATAGGTTACAATCTAAATCACCGCCTTGGTCTCCGTTAAATCTAGTTACACACTCAATCCTTGTTGTACATTCTAAACAGTAAGTTGATGCATTTTGGTTTATCTCGTTTGTAGTTAAACTATAAACCCATATATAAGGATGATTGGCATTTGTAGGTACTCTATTATAAACTGGTACACTCTGACTGTTTAATGTAATACCACCATCTAATAAGTTGTATATTTTTTTTCTTATATGGTGCATTGCCTCTCTCATCCTATAATTCTTTTAATGTTTCTTGCTAATCTTTTATATAATAAGTTTAATTCTATTTCTGCATTTTTATAAAAGTATGGTTTCTTCTTTTGTTTACTTGTACCAAATTCTACAAATGGAGCATATTCTGCCTTTGCTTCAACGTAAACGTTTTTATCTCTACCATAGTTTATTGATGACTGTAAAAAACCAGTTTGTACTGGAACATCTATTTTTGCTCTCCTACTAATTGCAGATGCTGTAACAGCAAAATTTTTATCTAACTCATCACTAGTATAAGTTTCTAGTTTAGCTATTTTTAACAAAACCTTATTTATATCATGTTTGTTAACCTCTACATTCATTATAATTGCATTGTTCCAGTTATTGTTACATATTCATCAACTGTTGACTCAAAAGCATCATTTATCCTATAATCTCCTGATTCCCCATAAATACTAAAATTTATATCGTTGTTGTCAACACTTACAGTATTGCTAATTAAATCCCAGTCTTTTTTTCTTATAATTAATTTTTTAACTTTTTGTTTACTTCTTTTGCCATTGTTATTTATCAACTCGCCATTTTCAGGAATAATATAACCCCAAACTGTTTCAACAGTACCACCAGCAGTAAATGTATAACCACCATAACCATCAGCATTTTTTACAAACTGGTTAAATGTTATTCTATCTCTAAACTTGCCTGGATTCATTAGATAAACATATTTTTATAACTGTTTAAAATACTTTTTGTTTCTGTTGGTACTTTGTTTAAAGATATTCCAGTTATAAAGTCATGTCTGTTATCGTAATACGTTGTTCCTAGTTGCAAAATTGCTTGTTGTAATAACTCATCATCTAAACCACTTGTTACGTAAGTTACTTTAACTTCTTCTGCTGGTCCATCTAAATCAATAGTTATATTATCTAAACCTAACATAGTATAACCAGTAAAAGCAACTCCATCAATTGTAACAGATGATATACTATCTACTGGTCCAAAAGGTAAGTCAAATATCCCACCAGTTTCTGGTACGTAATAAGTTCTGTTTTTAGCTACTATATCTTTTGATATATAGTTTTCACACCAAATACGACTTTGTTTAATTATAGTTGCTATAAGTGTGTCATCAGCCGAAGTGCTTATTCTAGCATAGCTTTTAAATTCACTTGAAGTAACAATTTCAGAACCAGTAGTAGAATTAATCTTTATTTCCCTCATCTTTTGTTAGTTTGTCAACCTTTAACTCTTTTGTTTCTTTTTTTACCTTAACTTCTTTTTTTACTAATTCTCCCCAACCTTTAGCAATATACTTGTCTTTACTGGAGTCTTTAATTTCAATTATTTCTCCAGCTTGTATCTCTTTACCCTCAATTAGCATGTTACATAATAGTTTTACTTTCATAACTTATTTTTTTTGTAAAGATAAAAAAAAAGTGCCACTACATTTTTCAGTAAGTGACACTTTAAACCAACCATGAAATTATGTCAAAGTTATTAAAATTATTTTTATACTTTCCATTTATGTTTATTTTCATTGTTTTTTGTCCCTCATTTGGTATAATAAAAAAGCCATTATACTCCTCGTGCCATATAGCAAAAAAATCAACTTGTTTTTTATCGTACGTTCTAGCACCAATTCTTTTTAAATTAATTTGCATTGTACCATTATGTTTATACCTATCCTTACCCATGTATTTAATTTGAAATTTAAATAAGTCACCATTCTTTTCTAAAATACAGTCGTATTTACTTTTATCTAGTAGTGGCATACTAACATTGAAACCATTTTTTATTGCTTCTGTAGCAAAAAGGTATTCGGCATAGCACCCTTTTTGGTTGTTGTTCACAAACTCAAAAATAAAAAAAAAACCAGTAAAATTAATTACTGGCATAAAACATGGTGCGATTGGGTGTGTGGATTAATTATAGATAATTACACACCATTGTTTTTATTAAACTCAAAAAATATAACACTTAATCCAAAAATGGATAATGCTATTGGTGTTAATAAATCACCATATAACATTAACACTCTTAAACCCAATGCGATTAATATTATTCCTAAAGTGTAGTTGAACGCAGGTTCATTTTCATTTTCCATAAACGTAGTTTATCTGATTGTTGGTCTCTACTTAAAAACTCCCATGCTGGGTGAGTACTTGGGTGTTCTAATTCGTTATGTTTTCTAAACATTCTGTTTACTTTTATTGTATGTAATAATCTAGTCTTGGCACTCATATTAACAAGGTTTTGAAAGGTAATAAAAATCTTCCGCAAATTCATCAACAATTAATTCTTCCATGTCTTTTATATCCTCGTGGTGCATAATGTCAGTAACATCAACCTCACAATAATATATTTTACATATATCAGCTTCTGGTCCAAAGTTAGTAGCTTCTTCTCTTGGGTAATACTCAAACTCTACGTAAAAGCAATTACCATTATAATTTATTAATCTAGTGTGTGTA
>Ga0196891_1000340_pt1 | contig 11338 bp, 21 predicted proteins | sample VirMetDEL_Nov_24_FD_169096 | JGI IMG/M metagenome (GOLD analysis project Ga0196891, IMG submission 169096) | Aqueous microbial communities from the Delaware River and Bay under freshwater to marine salinity gradient to study organic matter... | ecosystem: Environmental > Aquatic > Marine >... | reverse complement strand
CCCCTATAATATCTACATCGACTGGGGAAATCCCAGAAATTTTAAAAAACAAAAGAGGAAATTTTTATGTATACTGACCAAATTGTAGCCGAAATGCGTGAACACGGCTCTTTCAACTACGAAACTGCTGTTGCTTTCGCTGAAAAGCATGGTTTAACCACTCGCTCGGTTATTAGCAAAGCTAAATTCGAGCAAATCCCTTACACTCCTAAGGTAGTGGCAAAATCAACCACTCCACGGGTTCGCAAAAGCGACGTTGTTGCTGAAATTGCCAAAGGGCTTGACGTTCCCTTCGAGACTATCGAAGGACTGGCAAAGGCTGACATGGCTTCACTTCGAGCATTACAAGCTGTAATCTAGCAGGGCTTATCCCCCTTTCGAGGGGGATTTTTTTACCTGAGAAAAAATAGTTTGACTTTTTTATCTAAATGGTGTATAATGGATTTTTAAGGAGTATTTTATGATTAGAGTTATTGATGAACTAAAGAAGTCTCTTGAAGAGGCTATAAGCAGGCGGGAAAACATGGTAAAAGACATTGAATCGAAAAAAGATACCGTGAAGACGGCTGAAATGAGACTAGAACAGTTCCAGGAGTACATAGAAGAACTCTCTGGGGCCATTGGGTTTTTGGAGCAAAAATGAAAAGAATTGAGGACATAGATAGCATCTATATTGAGGATTATTTGCAGTTTCTAAACAAGCATGATCTGCTGTATCCTCTCACCATTGAAAACAAGAAGCTAAGAAATATTGTTATATCACACTATGAGCACTATTTGGGAGGCTAAATGTACACTCCGGAAGAAGAGGAGCTGTTAAAGAACGGCTATGACGGAACCCCAGAGTCAGTGGAAAAGCTAAGTATTTCATTGACCAAATCCAAGCGCAGTATAATTGGTAAGTTATCTAAGATGGGAATTTATCAAAAAGCTAGTTATAAATCTAAATCGGGCACTGACCCAGTAACAAAGCTAGAGCTAAAAGCTAAGATAGAAGCTGCACTTGAGACAGACCTGCCGGGGCTAGAAAAAGCTCCAAAAGAAACACTAAAACAGTTGTTAAATTCACTTTAAGGGACTTCGGTCCCTTTTTTCTTACCTGGGCCAACCGCGCTTCGCGCGGAAGCAAAGGTAAAGCTAAGTAAGCAAGTAAGTAAGGAAGCTAAGGAAGCTGGGGCGGGCGAAATACTTTTGGAACCCCTCCCATGCTAAGGCGTAACCACCCCTGTTTGAATGTTAGCCTTACACAAGCAAAAAAGGGCATAGTAGCCCTTAAAATGCACCCAAATTAGTTGTAAATGCCTTAGATACAAGTGTCACCTCGAACCTCTTATAATGTAAACCCTTTAGGTTAAAATATAAGGCTTTATATTAGATGGTAACGTATTTAGTCACATTGCTTATCTTTTCGAAAAGATGGATTATATGGGTTAAATACGGGTAAATTGAAGTGGTAAACTTCTTTACTTTGTAAAGTGATGAAGAGAACTTGATGATTGAACGCTCATTCTAAATCTATGTGGAGAGGGGATTCATTTAAGATTCATCCCCTCCAACATGGTTCAGAAGAGACTTATATCTCGTCCTCTTCAAGGCATTCAATATAGCCTCATATTGCATCCTAGCAATGTTAAATATTATAGCATGATGAATACCAAGATGTCAAGAACTGTTTTTAAGCATGTGATAAGAAAAAGGGGCTGACGCCCCTCTGTAGTTTGAAAAATTTTAATAATCTTATCAAACTCTAAGCTTGCCATTAGGGCTGTAGCAATCCAACCTTCCAGTAAGAATATTATGTACTGCAAAATTCACCTCAGAACGGATATTCTGATAAGGCTGCACAACAATTTTTAGTACATTGCCATCATACATATATAAAGTATCACGATAATTATCCTCTATGTTTGAATTGGGTAGAGCCATATTATCCTTTCCCTGGGAGGCGTTTAATACTCGATTTGAGAGTGGATTTTGCTTCAAAATATAATTATATAAAGGACTGCCCAGAACTGCTTTTTCTTCGTTTTCTAATTGAGTTAGCACTTCTTCTGGTATATCCTTTGAAGTTATTTCTTCCATAGTACTAAGTATATGGAATTTCATTTCTTTGGCCTCACTCTCGGTCTTAGCTTTTATTGAAGGTGTTCTTTTAGAAGATTTTCTTGTCATACCGTTATTTTTTGATCCAAACACATTTCCAAAAAATAATCTATAATCCTGAAGCAACACTTTCAACCTTTCAGAACTCTTTTTATATTTGGAAGCTATATTTAACATTTCTGGATATTCGATCATGCCGGATCTTATTTGCATTTCTTTATCTGTAAAAATTGTTCCGGCCTTATCTTGATAGCCACAAAGTCTTCCGAGTCTTTGAAGCATAAAAGACAAAGTAGTGTCTTCTGAAGAGGAAAATAGTATACCAGAAATTTTTTGAAACTTACCTTTTTTGAATGTTACACTTCTACTTAACATATCATATCCAATAATAAAAAGCTTATCATAGTCTTTTGCAACTTCAAACAGCTCTTCTAGTTGCCCTTCACCATTTCTTTTAGTAGGAATGTATTTTGTTTCTCCTTTAACAAAGTATTTTTGACGAACACTTGAGTTTAATACGGCAACTAAACAATTTTCATCCAATAGTTCTGATATAGCCTCTGCCTGCTTATAGTGAAGCTCATTACCTTTTTTAGTAGAAATAAGAGTAACTGTATTAGAAAGAGCTGCTTCTTCTTTAATAATTTCTTCTATAGAAAATGGTATTACCGCTCTATTAAACTCTTTCATTGCGGATTCACTAATACTTTCTAATTTACAATCTTTTAGCGCTTTATATGAAGGTCCAGGCTTTACATTTTCAATCTCATCCCAGTCTAGATTTGATGCAATTTCCGTAAAAGGAGTAGCTGTCAAGCATATAAACCTTCTAACACTAGACTGCTTTATCAAAGAATCTACTATATTATCTTTTCTTGCATCGGATTTTTTTCGATCATGACACAAAGCCATAGAATCTGACTCATCAATATAAATATCAAAAACATACTTCGATTTCAAAGCACACAAAGTTAGAACTGCTTCTAGCTGACTATAATGATCCAAACAGGATATACATATTGGGTATTCATTGGAGAACATGTCTAAGTTCTGTTCTACATGGGCGGTGAAGGTAGCTACATAATTAGCTGTTTTAAGTAAGTTTATTTTTTTATAGATTTTATCAATATGTAATTCTTGATTATCTTTATTCACATTTGTCTTATGTGCTATAAAAATATTGATAAGATTTTTATTTTTCTGGCTTTCTTCGAAACTCTCTCTCACAGCTCCGCTAGTTTTTCCAGATTGTAGTGCTCCTAAACGGAGTATTTTAATTGGTTGAGAATCTTTCATGATTCATCCTCCTGTATAGTTTATATTTTATATTGCTGTGTAGCAATGGTATATATTATACAGGAAATAGCAAAGTATGTCAAGAACTGTTTTTGAGTAGGTGACAAGAAAAAGGGGGCTGACGCCCCCCTGTAAATTGAAAATTTTTTAAGCTTCCCTTAATCAGCAGCCTTAGCAGCAGCCTTAGCAGCAGCCTTAGCAGCATACTCTACACGCATAGCAGCAGACCACTCAGCAGCAGACCACTCATCAGCATTAGCAGCAGCCTCAGCCCTAGCAACCCACTCAGCAGCCCACTGAGCAGCCCACTGAGCATTCTTAGCAGCGCGCTCAGCCGCATACTCAGCAGCAGCATACTCAGCAGCAGCATACTCAGCAGCAGCATACTCAGCAGCATCAGCAGCCTCAGCAGCAGCCCTAGCAGCAGCCCTAGCAGCAATATCAACATTATTCATAATCAGCAGCCCTAGCAGCCTCAGCAGCAGCCCTAGCAGCCAACTCAGCAGCATACTCAGCATCAGCCCTAGCAGCCCACTCAGCAGCCTTCCTAGCAGTCCAAGCGGCAGCCCTAGCAACATTATTCATGATCAGCATCCTTCCTAGCAGCCTCAGCAGCAGCCCTAGCAACCCACTCAGCAGCATACGCAGCATCAGCCCTAGCAACCCACTCAGCAGCCCACTGAGCATTCTTAGCAGCCCTAGCAACCCACTCAGCAGCAGCAGCCGTAGCAGCCTCAGCAGCATACTCAGCAGCATCAGCAGCCTCAGCAGCAGCAGCGGCATCAGTAGCAGCATACTGAGCATCCTCAGCAGCAGACCTAGCAGCAGCTGTAGCAGCCTTCTCAAAATTATTCATAATCAGCAACCCTAGCAGCCCACTCAGCAGCATACTGAGCATCCCTAGCAGCAGCAGCCCTAGCAGCCCACTCAGCAGTAGCCTCCCTAGCAGCCCTAGCAGCCAACTCAGCAGCCCTTGCAGCCATAGCAGCGCGCGAAGCAGCCAAAGCAGCAGCCCTTGCAGCCAAAGCAGCAGCATCAGTAGCAGCATCAGTAGCAGCATACTGAGCATCCTCAGCAGCAGCCCTAGCAGCAGCGCTAACAGGTTTTTTATTCATGATCAGCATCCTTCCTAGCGGCCCTAGAAGCAGCATCAGCAGACCTAGCAGCCATAGCAGCGCGCGAAGCAGCCCTAGCAGCAGCCAAAGCAGCAGCATCAGTAGCCAAAGCAGCAGCATCAGTAGCAGCATCAGTAGCAGCATACTGAGCATCCTCAGCAGCAGCCCTAGCAGCAGCCCTAGCAGCCAACTCAGCAGCCCTTGCAGGTTTTTTATTCACTACGCAAACTCCTTTATCAACTGCTCGACTTTTTCGGGCGACCACACAGGCACGACCCTGTTAGGGTCAAGCTCGATAGCCTCCACCAACACCTTGATAAACTCGTCCCAAACTTCTTCTGAAGAAGAGTTCCCCGCCAGAGGAACAAAACGAGTATTCGCTGCATCTGCAAGAAACTTTGCACGATCCAACTCAATATCGGGGTTCACAGTATCCACCAGCATTGGCAGATAGGGCAGAAGCCGTTGCCTAGCGTTGTCATCCATACCATCCTGGCCCGTTCTTACGAACGATGCCAAGACAGGGCAAGTGCACGGAGGGGCGTCAGAGTGAGGCAATCCCTCCATGTATGCAACCATTTCCATAGCACACAGAGAGCCAGAACCCTCTTGATGTGCCCCAGCGGACAACTTAGGCAGTATTTTTAGATAATTTTCCCACATATTTCTTTTCTCCTTTGATTGAGTGTATATTATAGGGGATTGAGCTAAGAATGTCAACAATTTTTTATCCTATGATTAACCCAATGAATCCTAAACCAATAATTCCAATTATCCACCAAGTAATAACTCGTAGAAAAGTTACAATAAACTCATCAAACATTAAAATCTCCTTCTCTAAATCTTCCAATAGTAAATATATGGTCGGGCAGACGACGTTTGTGACGCCACGCGATCGCGGCCTTCGCCGCAACCTCCGTGTCGTATGTAGCCACAGCTTTGGGCCACGTTTCCTCCGGTGCTCTCGCAAAAACTATGAACATTTTAACCCTCCTTTTCTTATATTATACGGGGTTAAGAAAAATATGTCAAGTATAAGGAACCGCATGACCCTCAACGAGCATTATACTGCTAAGAGTAACTCCCCCAATAAGAAATGTTCCGATTATGCGTCCGTATTTACCAATTTTCTCGCTGACTAGCAATTGGCTGCTACCTGTAGGTAGTCTCTCTTCTACGAACTTTTTGGCCTTGAATCCCCGAGCTTTCTCTTCTAAATCTTTAGTTCGGGTTTCAGGTGCATTGATGCCAGACAAACGAACGCGCTGGCCTTTTAACCACACACCGAAACCGAGGTCAATGTCGACATCTACTGTGTCTCCATCGACTACTCGGTTCACTATGCAGGAATACTCATACATTAGAGCTTAATAACTTCCCAGTCGACATCAATAGCCGTTCCACCAAGTTGAATGATGGCTGCTCTATACTCGTGAGCGCTGGGTAGTGGAATGGATGCGGGACCGCTTAGTTCTCCTTGTGGCCCTCTAAAAGTAGCATACTGATTCCAACAGAACTTTCCTGGACTGCTTCCAATCTGTGTTCCAACCATAGCTAAAACTTCATCATCACCCACCATGTTTTCCAGGTTTAAAAACAGTTGGTATGTTCCAGCAGTGGTAGTTGTGTGCACTACCTGACCAATCTGACGAAGCCTAACTCCGTCAATACTACCATTGAAAGAAGTAGAGCTAAACGTTAGATTACTTCCACTACCTGCCTGCAAAGCCTCTACATACCTTCCAGTAGCATCTCTAGACAATGAGGAAGGGCCACCACCTAAATCGGCAGCTATACTTCCACTGGTGTAGGCTGTGATCGCGTATTCTAGATAATACCAATCTCCTATTACTAAGGATGGGCTAAGTGCCGTAGAGTTTACTAAGTCACTAGTAGTGCCTGTGTTAGTAGCCACGTTAGATGATATAGACCAGTTAGTTCCTTTTGTCCAGGCTGTGTCTGTATCAAACTCTCCATTTGTAACCATGTTAGTGGCTTGAACCACTAATGTTTCTGTTCCTTCTGCTACTGATGTTGCCATAGTATTTCCTTAATAATAGTTGTGTATGTATACACCTTTTGCATTTGTAACACTTATCCCCGTTTGAACTCTGATACTTATGGCTGTTCCAGCTGGCAAGCTACAGGGGAATGGTACTGTGTTACTGCCATATGTCCCTTGACCGTTAGACCTATGTCCTGCTTGATAGATTTGTATTTCGTCTCCTGCCTCTCCATATGCTACTTGTACCTCAAAAACCGATGGATCATTTCCTGAATTAGGAAATACAGAGTGAGATATATACTTACTTCTGTAATTTAACCTACCCACCTGAACCCAGGATGACCAAGTGTTGGTGGCAAGACCACTCACAGTTATTGTGGTATCAGAAGTTTGGTCCGAGGAATCAAATCCTCCTAAAAGTTCTATACTAGTGGCAAGTGTTTGAGCTACGGAGTCACCTTTGGAATAGAAATCAAACCACCTACCAAACTGAACGTCATCCTCAGGATTATAAAGCCTAAAAACTGGTATACCCTTTGCGGGGACATAAATAGGAACATATGTTCTAGTTACAGTCCCTCTTGAATTGTCTGACATCCAAATAGGAAGCTTCTCAAAGACAATATCTACCGCGTCAATAAAGTTACCAGAAGTGAGTCCGCTGACTCCGTCTGAACCGTGTCTGGGTGCGGACATTCCAAAGTCCATCATCCAGTAGCTAGGTCTTGCACTAATATTAGTACTAGTACCATGCCACCCCATCTCAAATCCATATATTGGCTGATTATTACTGGCGTTTTGTCCGGTAGGATAATCTTGGTCACATAATCTCCAATCGCTTGGCCCCTGGTAGGGTGATCCAAAGTTGGCCAAGTCGTTGAAAGGATATCTCTGATTCACTTCAATATTGCCATTTATGTCAGTATAAGCAGCATATTGATCTCCTCTGTAGTATCTTCCTCCGGTTCCATTAAATCTCATCCTATTCCCTCCACAGAAAAATAAAACCCCGAGTTACGACCGCTGGCGGAGTATCTAACATATATAGGCAATCCTGCTGGAAAATTACACGGCTTAAAAGTAGATGGGTAAAATATATCGTCTAAGTGTGTATCATCACCACTAGACCATTTAAGTTTCGCCCCACCCATCTTTGTATAATTGGTATCTGTTGGGTCTCCTGCAGCTATTTGAGCTATAATTTCAATACCGCCCTGACTACTTACTGGCTGAAATGAGGGTAGCCACCCTTCCCATCTAAAATTTGTATTTCCTATGTAAGTCCAAGAAGTCCAAGTATCTATCGAACTAGGATTAGAAATAGTAGTTCCTCTTTTTAATCCTGTTCCAAAATCTACTTGTCCAACAATTTCATGTTTGCCATAACATCCGTCATTTTCATTTACAGACCCCAAAACAGGAATAATACTCACACCCAACTCAGAGGGCCTACTACTAGTATCTAGTCCATCACTTGATCCTACTCTTCCACTAATTGAGTATCCTCCTGGAACGAATAATGGGTAATAAACTGAAACAGTTCTTCTATACCCATAGACGTTAATAGGAAGGTGTTTTAGTATATATTGATCTCCTGCAGTGTCATCAAGAATAAGCTCTAGGCTGTGACTTCGGCCAGCATTAGAGTTGAAGTATCCCGTATCATAGAGCAAATAGAAACCTATCATAGAGTGGGAGTTTTCTTCTTCCGTAGCTAAGGTGTCCCAGCTTCCCCATACATTACTTGTTGAAGATGCTTTTAATCGTTCTCCAGTTCTTGTTCCTCCGGTACTGCCTGTCCACGAGGTTACTTGACCAAAAGTTTCATTATAGGTATAAGAGGCGGAAGGAGTAATAAAACTACTCATGTTCCCTCAGTTATTTCAGTCACCCTAGCAGGTGTCAGCACTCCTAAAACTACAAATTGGGCTAAAACTGCTTGGGCGTCTGCTGCAAGCAGGTTAATCTGTTTCTGGTCAACCCTAGACATTTGAATTCGTAACTCATGCATCCACCTTTCGACATTTATGTCTGTTTTTTCCAGGTCGAATATAGCATATTGTTCTTCAGTTTTGAATCTATCCCACATTTCACCCCAACCCACATAATACCGAGAACCCGCATCGAGTAAAGTTTGAGTTGCTTCGTCCCAATATGAGTCTTCAAAGGGTTGCAATTCTTTCCAAGCCGTGCCCTCATATGTTATAGGGCCTTGTTTGGGTGATGTAGCTATAAGAGCGCCGTTCCTTCCGTAATCTTTGTATATTTCGAAGGGAAGTAGACTAGCGTCTGTAACGTATAAATAAAACATAATAAGTCCTTTGCCTACTCAAATTTTATGAGTTTAGGTGTCAATTATAACAGTATATACCTACTATGTCAAGATTTATTTTTTCTAGGATAGTAGATATATTACCACGAGGGCTATGAGGAAACAGCCGATTTTTATACGTCTGTTTATAGTGTCGATGGGAACAAATTTTTTATGTGTCAATTGGGCACGCTCCTATATATCTGGCCTTTGAGTTCAGCCAAAATAGGCCACTGGGCAGTCTAAGATTATAGCGTGCTACAAAATCATTAGCATGTTGTGCTGTTTCAAAGTATGCAGCCTCTAATACTACGCCCTCTTTTTCAATAAATACCTGATACTTTACAGGCATATCACTAAACTTAACCATTTGGCTCCTCAAAGTAAATTCTGGTAGGGTTATGTCCACCTTGGGCTATCCATCTATCCCTAGCTACAAGTCGTATTTTTAATATAGCTTGACGAACAATTTCATTTATTTCTGGATCCATTTCAGTGTAAAATCTTAGTTTTAAGTTTCCCACTAATTCAGCTTCAAAATCTATGTAGTCCCTATCTGTGGTAGTCCCCTGCAAAATCTTATCTAAGTCTAGCATTAAATCTCCGTATTAAATAAACTGGCCCTACTAGTATAACTATATAAGCTACCAAGGGCCATATCCAACAGTATATGGTAGCTAATATTAAATTCTCAGTATTTAATTCTGGTACAAAAGACTGAGTTGTTACTTTAAAGAATAGTAATGACACTACTACCCCAATAGATAGGTAAATTACCAATGCCTAAGCCTCTCTATGCTCTTCTGCAAAGCATCTATAGTTTCTCTTTGTACATTAATTATAGCTTGTAGTTCTGCTACATACTCTGCATTTCGTTGTCGTTCTGTTTCAAAAGTAGACTTTATTTTGTCTAAAATTTCCTGATTATTCATATCGTGGTATTTCCTGTGGCCAGTCTTGGCCTTGTTCTGTTTCAACACTAAAAAATATAACTTCGTCACAATTGACGCTGTTAAGATCCCCATTAGTCTTTTCCGCTTCAAAATTAAATCTATCTCTAGCTGCTTCAGCCTCCCTTCTAGTAGTGAACATGGCCTCACAACCATCAAAAATTCCGTAATTATACCACCAGCCACCCTCTTCTGGGCCTCCGTATGCACGACCAATGTCATATCGGTTTACATAATAAATTTTTTCTACCCGCATAAAATAGCTCCAGTAAAGTAAATAATTCCAATCAAAACTCCGAGATGGGTTCCAGTTATTTTTTGCATAATTTTCCTCAAATTTGTATGCATATTATAAACCCTCTTGAATGCCTTGTCAAGAAAAAAAGGGGCACAAAGCCCCTAATTTTTTGGTATTTCAATTTTTATTTCTCCTGGAGTCCAGTCCTCGGGAACATTACTCTTTATCCAATTAAGTATTTCTTCCTGAGATGCTTCTCCCCAGTTAAATCTGCCTACGAAGACTTTTGGCTGTCGTAAACAATTTTGAAATTGCTCTACTATACATTGAGATCTGGATTCTATTGAGCCGAGCAAGCCGCCCCCTGAGGACACACTGTTATTGTCACAGTACCCTGTAGCGCTGGCGCGGCAGGAGCTGTAGAATCCACTTCGAGAAAAGGGCCAAAAGACACCTCATTTGAAAAATTACTTTTATTTCCCGTCTCGTCAAACGCTTTCATAGCTACAAATATTTCTGACCCATTAGTCAACCCACTTAGTGGGAAAGTAAAAGTAGTAGCATTATTATCATTTACTTCAATAACTTGACTATAAGCTCTAGAAGCAAATCCGTAATGTATTGTATAACCACTCAAATCAGTCAATACTGTTCCATCAGCATTATTAGTTGGCGGAATCCAAGTCAAGTCTATCTGTATATCCATATCCGCAGCAGCAACCGCAGGGAATAACAATAGAACAGCTAGGATTATTTTCTTCCACATATCAGTCCTCCTGACAATAAACATGCCATATGGCATCTTCATATCCTCTGGCTTCTATTTCCCATGGAGCAAGCCAATACTCCATTTCGTTTGTAAACCTGTATTCTCCCGACCTAAAACAAATTACTTCTTCATCTTCTCCAAACTCAAGCCCGTCATAGGTAAATTGCCTAACATGAGCTAGTTCATGCGCTATAGTTTTTACAAAATTCTTTTCTTCCCATTCAATATTCGGAGAAAGTGCCACTAAAAATTCGTCCTTTCCAGGTATACAGACTGCCTCAAAACCTTGACAGGCTTTGGAATTAAATGTTATAAAAACATTCGTATTCTTAGGTAATCCATATACTTTCTCACAAATTTGAGAAGTAGTGTATGCATATTGACAAAATTCTTTGTCCATAGTAGGGTCAATAATTATCATTCAATCCAAGTTCCGTTGTTACATTTTCCTGTTTTCCATTCTCTCCCAGCTAACTCCTGATAGTCGTGAAGAAGATCCTGTAAAATCATCTCCACTTCTGGTGAGAACTCCTCTCCGCTACTGCAAGCCT
>Ga0196891_1000326_pt1 | contig 11538 bp, 23 predicted proteins | sample VirMetDEL_Nov_24_FD_169096 | JGI IMG/M metagenome (GOLD analysis project Ga0196891, IMG submission 169096) | Aqueous microbial communities from the Delaware River and Bay under freshwater to marine salinity gradient to study organic matter... | ecosystem: Environmental > Aquatic > Marine >... | reverse complement strand
ATTGATGCCTCTTGGTTCAGAATTATATCAAAATTATACAGACTATAAATCTTCAAGAGCAGATTGGGAAAGTGCTTATGTTAAAGGTTTAGATTTATTAGGATTTAAATATGAAGATAGAACCGAACCTTTTCAAGGAGCTGCTGGTGCAACCCATCCTGTATTAGCTGAAGCGGTTACTCAATTTCAAGCCTTGGCCTATAAAGAATTGCTCCCGGCTCAAGGACCTGTAAGAACTCAAATTATTGGAGCGGTCACACCTGATAGAGAAGCTCAAGCTCAAAGAGTTAAAGAATTTATGAATTATCAAATTATGGATCAAATGAAAGAATATGAACCTGAGTTTGATCAAATGTTATTTTACTTGCCACTAGCCGGTTCGGCATTTAAAAAAGTTTATTACGACGACTTAATGGGACGAGCGGTTTCTAAGTTTGTACCCGCAGATGATTTAATCGTTCCGTATTCTGCTACCTCATTAGATGATGCGGAATCGATTATTCATCGATTAAAAATTTCTGAAAATGAATTAAGAAAACAACAAGTCACAGGATTCTATAGAGATATTGAAGTAACTCCTGGTTATGAACATCAAGATGACTTAGATAAAAAAGAACACGAATTAGAAGGCACCAGACAAACTGGAAGACAAGAAGATGTATTCACATTATTGGAGTGTCATGTTAACTTAGACCTAGAGGGTTTTGAAGATCGAGGGCCCGATGGGGAAATAACTGGTATTAAATTACCTTATATTGTAACGATCGAAGCAAACTCTCGACAAGTATTAAGCATTAGAAGAAACTATGAAGTAGGGGATCCAAAAAGAAAAAAGATTTCTTACTTTGTCCATTTTAAATTTTTACCTGGTCTAGGTTTCTATGGCTTTGGTTTAATCCACATGATTGGTGGATTATCTAGAACTGCAACCTCAGCATTAAGATCTTTATTAGATGCTGGAACTTTATCAAACTTACCTGCTGGATTTAAACAAAGAGGAATCAGAATTAGAGATGATGCGCAATCTATACAACCTGGTGAATTCAGAGATGTAGATGCTCCTGGCGGAAACATAAGAGATGCATTTATGACGCTTCCGTTTAAAGAGCCAAGTGCAACACTTCTTCAACTTATGGGTGTCGTCGTACAAGCTGGTCAGCGCTTCGCATCTATAGCTGACATGCAAGTAGGTGAGGGTAATCAACAAGCTGCAGTGGGGACGACAGTTGCATTGCTTGAACGTGGATCAAGAACCATGAGTGCTATTCATAAAAGATTATATGCTGCACTTAAAAATGAGTTCAGATTATTGTCCCGTGTATTTAAACTTTACTTACCTCAAGAATATCCATACGACATTGTCGGTGGTCAAAGAATGATTATGCAATCTGACTTTGATGATCGAGTTGATATTATACCAGTTGCAGATCCAAATATATTTTCTCAAACTCAAAGAATTAGTTTGGCTCAAACTGAATTACAATTAGCACAATCAAACCCACAAATTCATAATTTATATAATGCTTATAGAAATATGTATGAAGCTTTGGGTGTAAAAAATATTGATTTAATTTTAAAAAAACCACCACAACCTACACCTAAAGATCCATCATTAGAACATATTGATGCATTAAGTGGCTTACCATTCCAGGCATTTAAAGGACAAGATCATAGAGCTCATATAACTGCTCATTTAAACTTTATGGGAACGAATATTGCAAAAAATAATCCTGTTATTAATGCTTCATTACAAAAAAATATTTTTGAACACATTTCATTAATGGCTTTGGAACAAGTTGAAATGGAATTTGTAAAAGAAATTCAACAAATACAATCTATGCAACAAAATCCAGCTGCAATGCAGAACCCACAAATGCAACAATACGTTATGGATTTAAATATGAAGATTGAATCTAGAAAAGCTATTCTTATAGCTGAAATGACGGATGAATATTTACAAGAAGAAAAGAAAATTAATGGTGATTTTGGTAATGATCCTATTGCAAAACTAAAAGCAAGAGAACTTGACATCAGAGCACAAGAAAATGCTAGAAGAAAAGACAATGATGAAGAGCGAATTAACCTTGATAAGATGAAAGCAATGATGAATCAAATGACAGATCAACAAAAACTGGATCAAAATGAAGAATTAGCTAACTTAAGAGCCGATACTTCTATTGAAAAAACGGTTTTACAACACGCATTAAAGAATAATGACAATTTCTAGAGGTCAAATGCCAAAACAAACTGAAAAAAAGATAGCGAAAGTCATGAGAGAGTACAAAAAGGGTAAATTACCCATTGGAAAATCTAAAAAACCTGTTAAAAGTAGAAAACAAGCAATAGCAATCGCTCTTTCTGAAGCAGGAAAGAGTAAGAAGAGGAGAAAAAATGAAAAAAAATAAAAAAGAGATGAAATCTCAAATGGAAATCGGATATCCACAGGGTGGAAAAGAAATCCCAACTCCAAAAGCTGGTGAAGTTATGTCTGAAAAAGTAAAAGGACAAAAAGTTATGCCAGAAAAAGTTAGAATCGCTAAGTGGTACTAACTTATCATGATACCTTGGGGATTATTAGGTCAGGGTCTTAAAGCAGGACTTGCTATTTACAAAAATAAAAAGCAAGCAGAAGTCGCTATGTCTGAAGCTGCCATCGTGCATGCTGAAAAGATGAAAAGAGGTGAGATTGAGTACTCTGGACAGATTGCTCAAAATCAAAAAAACGACTGGAAGGACGAATTTATTTTATTAACGCTCTCATCACCACTGTTTTTATTAGCATACAGTGTTTTTGCTGAAGATGAAGAGATTGGTAAAAAACTAGATTTATATTTTGAGAAACTACAAACTATGCCATGGTGGATAATTTCTTTATGGGTAGCGGTAGTAGGTGCCGTGTACGGAATTAAAGCAACAGAATTAAAACAACTAGGAGGAAAAAAATAATGTTAAAACCAGTACCTAAAGGTAAAAAAGGAAAAGGCTTAAAAAAATTACCTAAACCTGTTAGAAATAAAATGGGTTATATGAAAAAAGGTGGAAGAGTTACTAAATCTAAAATGAAGTAATTATGGCTGAAAAATCTTATACAGAAATGTTTAGAGAACTTGGTAGATCAGGAGGATCAAGTAAACAGTTCAGAGATCTTTATTACAAAATGAAAAATAAAGAACCTGAAGTTATTGATATTGACATTGACCAAGAATTTTTTGATAAGGTTATGGAACGTTATGGAGAGAAAAAAGGTGGACTTGTAAAAGTTAAACCCAAACTAGCTAAGAAGGGATGGAAATAATGTTAAAAAAAATTAAAAATAAAGTTTGTATGTGGATTTGTAAACTATTTAACATCATTCCATGTATGTGTAATTTTGAATGTAAATGTAAAAAGGAATCTAAAAAATAATGAAAAAAGAATGTTCAATTTGTAAAAAAGAATTTGAAACTACACATGAGCATCAAACAATTTGTAGTGACGAATGTAAACAGGAGGCTTTAGCAAAATTAGACGAAGGATCTGATGAATGCTTATCGTGTCAATAGATGGCTAAACTTTGTGCAAAAGGAAAAGCAGCAGCAAAAAGAAAATTTAAAGTGTATCCAAGTGCATACGCTAATATGTATGCTTCTGCCGTTTGTTCTGGCAAAGTAACACCCGGTGGTAAAAAAACTAAAAGAAAAAAATTTCAAAAAGGATCACCTAAAATATTTGATCAATTAGAAACAAAAGTTCCTTATCCAAAAGGTCATAGAGTAGAATATAAAAGAGGTGGCATTGCAAAAGGTTGTGGTAAAGTGATGTCCAATAGAAGAAAAAAAACTAAATATGTCTAGTGGTGGTTTACGTAAATGGGTAGCAGAGAAATGGGTAGACATTGGAGCTCCGAAAAAAGATGGCAAGTATCAACCTTGCGGGAGATCGAAGGGGAGCAAGAGGAAATATCCAAAGTGTGTCCCTATTGCCAAAGCACGCTCCATGAGTGCTTCACAAAAGGCGAGTGCGGTCAAACGAAAGCGCCAAGCGTCGAACACTGGCCCTAAACCAACTAATGTTAAAACCTTTGCAAGAAAAAAAATGAGCATGGGAGGATTAGTATAATGTCAAAAAAATTAACACCGTCTGAAAAATATAAGCAACTTAAAAAACATACTGAAAATGCAGGGATGAAAGTTGTAGAAAAAGATGGTAAAATTATTGTTAGAAAAAAAGGAAAAAATAATGGCTAAGACACCAGCATGGCAAAGAAAAGAAGGTAAATCTGCTTCAGGTGGATTAAATAAAAAAGGTGTTGCATCTTATAGAAGAGCAAATCCAGGTTCTAAATTAAAAACTGCTGTTACAACTAAACCATCAAAATTAAAACCAGGATCTAAAGCAGCTAAAAGAAGAAAGAGTTTTTGCGCGAGAATGACTGGAATGAAAAAAAGATTAACTTCAGCTAAAACTGCAAGAGATCCAAATTCAAGAATTAATAAGTCCTTAAGAAAATGGAACTGTTAATATAACAATCAACAAAGGAAAGCCATGGAAGATATAACTGTAATCATATCTAAAATACAAAAAATGATAAGGGAATCTTATCAAAACATTGGAGATACCCTCATATCGGGAGGTGTTGACAATATGGAAAAATATAAGTATATGTTGGGACAGGCACATGCCTATCAATATATTTCACAGGAAATCTCTAACCTGCTAAATAAGAAGGAGCAAAAAGATGTTAAAGGAGAAAACGTCGTCGACCTCAGGGGAAAACCCAAAGGAGACACCAAAGATTAAATTAGCTTTGGAAGAAAAATACGAAAAAGAAAATCAAAAAGAATACGAAGACCACCAATCATTAGCTAAAAAAGAATCTGCTAAACTTCCTCAACCAACAGGTTGGAGAATGTTAGTTTTACCTTTTAAAGCAAAACCAAAAACTAAAGGTGGTATTTATTTATCAGACGAATCTATCGAACGATCACAGGTTGCATCAACTTGTGGTTTAATACTTGCAATGGGTCCACATTGTTACGACAAGGAAAAATTTCCTGAAGGCCCGTGGTGCAAGGTTGGGGATTGGGTAATCTTTGCACGATATGCAGGAAGCCGAATTCTTATTGATGGTGGGGAGGTTAGACTTCTGAATGATGACGAAGTATTAGCCACAGTGAAAGACCCCGAAGATATCTTTCACCAATTTTAATCATAGGAGGATACTATGCCAGATATGGAAAAGACCGTTGATATCGATACTTCAGGTCCAGGTGCCGAGGTTGAATTACCGGAAGAAAAGAAACCTGAATCAGAAGTGGAGGTAGACAATGCTGACAACAATACTGAGTCCAATGACTCATCTACGCAATCTAGCGAGCAGTCTAATGTTCAAGCTAGTGAAGAAACAAGTAACACGGACCAAGAACCAAAGAAAGAAGACGAAGCTGTAGATCAGCAGAAGAAAGAATTAGATGATTACTCCGAAGGAGTGAAAAGAAGAATTGCAAAGTTAACTAAAAAAATGCGTGAAGCAGAAAGAAGAGAAGCTGCTGCTTTAGAATACGCAAAAAAAGTTCAAACCGAGCAAGAATCTTTAAAGTCTAGATTTTCTAAATTAGATACAGGTTATGTATCTGAAATGGAAAACAGAATTAAATCATCTATGGAAGCTGCTGCATCTCGACTAGCGAAAGCTAGAGAAGATGGAGATTTGAAAGCTGAAATAGCTGCTCAAACTGAAATCTCAAAATTAGGTTATGAAGAAGCAAGACTTGCTGAAATCAAATCTAAACAAACTATTGAACCTAAAGTTGAAGAAAAAGTTGTAAGACAACCTGAAATTCAGCCTCAAGTTCAAGAACAACCGATTAACCCAGATCCAAAAGCTCAAGCATGGGCTCAACAGAATACCTGGTTTGGTCAAGACGAGGCCATGACATATACCGCATTCGGCTTACATAAGAAGCTTGTCGAAGAGGAAGGTTATGACCCACAAACGGACGAGTATTATTCTGAAATTAATAAAAGAATAAGACTTGAATTCCCGCATAAATTTGGTAAAGTAGATCAACAAACGACTGCGAAGCCTACGCAAGTAGTAGCTTCAGCTTCTAGAAATAGTAAGCCGGGTCGCAAAACTGTGAAACTCACGCCATCACAAGTAGCAATCGCTAAAAAATTAGGTGTGCCACTTGAAGAATATGCGAAACAATTAAATATCACGAAGGAGTAAATGCATATGGAAAATAATAACGAAAAAAGAGCTTCTCGTGCGAGTCAAACTAGAGAAAAAGAATCTCGAAAAAAAGTTTGGACTCCACCGTCATCTTTAGATGCACCCCCTGCGCCGGCAGGATTTCGACATAGATGGGTAAGGGCTGAATCTATGGGTTTCCAGGACACAAAGAACGTCGCTGGAAGATTAAGATCAGGTTATGAATTAGTCAGATCTGATGAATACCCAGACAGTGATTATCCAGTGATCGAAGACGGCAAATATAAGGGAGTGATCGGAGTTGGTGGCCTTGTGCTGACAAGGGTACCGGAAGAGATCGCAAAATCTAGAGCTGAATACTATTCTAAGCAAGGTATTGAGCAAGATCAAGCAGTCGAAAACGATCTACTAAAGGAACAGCACCCAAGTATGCCGATCAATCAAGATCGACAGACTCGTGTAACTTTTGGTGGTACAAAGAAGAGTTAATTTTTTAACGATTCCTAACCCCAAACTTAAACTAACAATTGTCTAAGGAGGACAACTACTATGGCAAATAAAAATGCACCATTTGGTTTAAAACCAATTGGAAAAGTTGGTCAGAATAGAGACAACGGTGGTTTAAGTGAATACAGTATTGCTGCTAATGACAGTACTACGATCTATTTCCAAGACCCAGTCAAAATGACTGCGGCTGGAACAATTGATCAAGGTGCTGCTGGCGGAAATATTTTAGGTTCCTTAAACGGCGTGTTCTATACTGATCCAAATACACAAAAGCCAACGTGGGCAAATCACTATTCGCAAGTTAACGCTGCGGATATAGTTGCTTTCGTGGCAGATGATCCATATGAAAGATTTGAGATCCAAACAAACATATCAAGTGCTTCTGCACAAGCTGATGTGTTTAACAATGCGGATATCACACTTTCAGCTGGTGATTCAGCGAACTATGTTTCTAACGCGATGTTGAATGATGCTACTTTAAGCACCAACTCAGCACAGTTAAAAATCATAGGTGTATCAAAAGATCCGGAAAACAACGAAGTCGGTTCAGGTTATGTGAACTGGGTTGTTACGATCAATGAACACAACTTGAAAACAACAACAGGCGTATAATAGGAGGATATAAATATGGCTATTTCAAGATCACAGCTAGTTAAAGAACTAGAGCCAGGTTTAAATGCACTATTTGGCCTGGAATACAAAAGATACGAAAACCAACACGAAGAAATCTACACAAAAGAATCTTCGGACAGAGCTTTTGAAGAAGAAGTAATGTTATCAGGTTTCGGTCAAGCACAAGTTAAACCTGAGGGTTCTGGTATTACTTTTGACAATGCTCAAGAGACTTTTACTGCTAGATACACTCACGAGACTGTTGCTTTAGGCTTCACAATTACTGAAGAAGCGATCGAAGATAACCTGTATGACAGATTAGCTTCTAGATACACAAAAGCGTTGGCTCGTTCAATGGCAAACACTAAGCAAGTAAAAGCAGTTAACCCACTAATCCAAGGTTTACCAACAACTGATGGATTTGATTCAGGTGACGGTGTTTCTTTATTTAACACTGCACACCCAACAATCGCGGGTACTGTTTCGAACACTTTAGCAACTCAAGCTGACTTAAACGAAACTTCATTAGAACAAGCAATGATTGATATCGCTGCTTTCACTGATGAGAGAGGTTTAAAAATCGCAGCTAAAGGGATGAAATTAATTATTCCAAGTGAATTACAATTCACAGCGGAGAGATTAATGAAGTCTGCTCAAAGAGTTGGAACTGCTGATAATGATATCAATGCATTAAGATCTATGGGAATGTTACCACAAGGTTTCGTGGTTAATAATTTCTTAACTGATACTGATGCGTTCTACATCATTACAGATGTGCCAAACGGAATGAAGTACTTTGAAAGAGCACCTATCACTACTAAGATGGAAGGTGACTTTGACACAGGAAACATGAGATACAAAGCTAGAGAAAGATACTCTTTTGGAGTTTCTGACTTTAGAGGTATCTTTGCTTCTGAAGGTGCTTAATTCTTAAGCATTATTTTTATTAAAGGGGGGTTTCGGCCCCCCTTTTTTTATGGTAGAAAGACAAACCTATGAACAAAACTTATCTTATAAAAATCTTTACAAAGGAATTACAAACTCAATTTAATATTGAGTCTGAAAAAGAAATAAATGATGCAGAAGAATTGCATAAACCAATCATTGACTTTCTAGGAAAAAATGCTATACATTGGGAGCCGAATCCATTAAAGTTTAGTGGCACTGCTACAGGCGCTGGATTCTATATAACCTATGAGGAGGTTAACAATGGCTCAAGACAACATGGTGTTGTTCGCGAAGAAACTGAAACTCGAATCTGATTGGAACGAGTTGTTTCTTAAAAATGGCGGAATGGTAACACCTGAAATGTCGGTTCTTGGAGATGATATCAAAAAAGTAATTAGATCTATTCTAAAGAACCAAGAGAGTCCTAAAAATGCTTTAGATGGAGAAATCCATCTGTATGCTGGCTAATTAGGAACTCTATATTGCTGGAAAACATACTTTTCCTATAGGGATTTCTTGCACTCTTTAATAATTTCATATATAAATTAATTACTATACATAAATTATTCTACATAGACGCGTATAGTCGACGGCCTAGAGACTATGTAGAAAAAACTAGGAGGATATAAATATGGCAAATACTACATTTACAGGACCAGTGGTATCCCTTAACGGGTTTATCGGTGGTGCTAATGAAAACGCACATGACACAGCACAAGGTGGAAAAATATCTTGGACTGTATCTAACGCATCAACTGTGCAAATTGCAACAGGAACTAGAGCTGGTGAAGAATTATCAGCTGTAGACAATGATGGTGTTATGATTTACGTTTCAAACGGATTTTCTAACGCTGCCACTTACGCATTTTCTGATGGAACTACTTGGAAAAGAGTTCAAGATGGTGCAGACATTGCAACTGACGCATAATTAATTATGGAGCCCTTCGGGGCTCCTAAAACTTAGGAGTTTAAAATATGTCTTTTAAATCAGATGTTAAAGCAATAAGAAGAAATACAACTGGTGTTGTATTTGCAGGAAGAACTAGACTAAGAGGAATTATCTTAGGTGCTCCAAATTCTACTACAGCAGGTTCTGTTGTATTAGTTAATGGTGGTACAACTACAACTTACTTCCAAGCAGATGCTCCAGCAGGTGATGTTTTTGCATTTAACATTCCAGAAGATGGAGTGTTATTTGAAAACGGAATGAGTATTTCTACATTAACAGGAACAGCAACTGTATTGTTAGACAAGTAGGAGGCTAAATGGCTAACACTACTTCAGGTACATACGTCTTTGATAAGAATTTTCAGATCGATGAGATCATAGAAGAAGCTTATGAAAGAATTGGTTTGCAATCTAACGCAGGTTATGATATTAAAACTGCGCGACGATCCTTAAATATTCTATTTCAAGAATGGGCAAACCGAGGTTTGCATTATTGGGAAGTTGCAAACAACTCAATAACTTTAGTAGATGGTCAAGCAACTTATACAATGTTTCGTTCACCTGGTGACGGAACTTCGGACGCCACTAGCATATATGGCGTTGATGATATATTGGAGTGCTCTTATAGGAATGCATCTTCAATAGATACACCACTTACAAAAATTAATAGATCAGCTTATCAAGCATTATCAAACAAATCATCTGAAGGACAACCTGTACAATATTTTGTACAAAGATTTATAGACAAAGTTACAATAACTCTATACCTTACTCCAGGCTCATCTGAAGCAGGTAATACTATTAACTATTATTATGTAAAAAGGATTGATGATGTTGGAGTTTATACAAATGCAGTCGATGTACCTTATCGGTTCGTTCCTTGTATGTGTGCGGGTCTTGCTTATTATTTGGCTCTTAAAAAAGCGCCACAAAGAATCCAGGAATTAAAATTATTATACGAAGATGAATTACAAAGAGCATTAGCTGAAGATGGATCTTCATCTAGTTCTTTCATAACACCAAAAACTTATTATCCGAATGTCTAATTTATCAAAAGGAAAATATGCAAAAGCCATATCAGATAGATCAGGATTAGAGTTTCCTTATTCTGAAATGGTAACGGAATGGAATGGTGCCTTTGTCCATGTTTCAGAATTCGAGCCTAAACATCCACAGTTAGAACCAAGACGATTCACGGCCGACGGACAAGGTTTACCTAAAGCTAGACCTGCAAGAGTTGAACCTGCAGTATTAATTTTATTACAAACCAATCCTTTTGAAACGATTAAATATTCAGGAAATACTTATGTCAATGTTTATTCACCAACTCATAAAAGATCTACCAATGATGTTGTAAGATTTAGAGGTGCTACCAGTCCCACTGGGTTTAGAAGTGTTCCTACTTTTGATAATGTGTCCGATATTTCTAATGCATCTGGGTTTTCAATTACGGTTGGCAAAATAAATTCTAGTGGTAATATATCAAATACAAATAATTATTTTCATTTTCAAAGTACAAGTACTGCAACAAATGGAAATGTAAGTGGAGGAGGAGATGGTTGCTCGGCTGGTCCAGTAACTTTACAAGCATAATGACATACGCAGAATTAGTACAAAAAATTAGAGATTATACAGAAGTAGATTCAAATGTTTTAACTTCTACAATTATTGATGGTTTTATTGAAGATGCAGAATGGAGAATATTTAGAGAAATAGACTCTGATAATAATAGACGATATGCAACAGCAAATCTAATTGCATCACAAAGATTTATTGACGTACCTGCAGATTTATTAATTGTAAGATCTGCTCAAATTGTAGATTCGGATGGTAGTTCACAACCTGATAATAGAGAGTTTTTAGAATATAGAGATACGAGTTTTATGTCTGAATATAATCCAACAGGAGCAACTGGAGTACCTAAATATTATGGTATGTGGGACAAAGATACTATTGTTTTAGCTCCTAGTCCTGATGCTACTTATGAAATTCAATTAAATTATATCTTGAAAGACCCTGGTTTATCGAGTACAAATACAACTACATACTTAAGTAAGTATTTTCCCAACGGACTTTTGTATGCATGTTTAGTAGAAGCATTTTCTTTTCTAAAGGGGCCAAATGATCTCTTGCAATTATATGAAGGAAGATATAAACAGGTAGCAGAAGGCTTCTCGATAGAACAAATGGGAAGACGAAGACGAGATGAATATCAAGCAGGTGTTCCTCGAGTCGGAGGCAAATAAGGAGATAAACTATGGCGATAACACAAGCGATTGCAAATTCGTTTAAAAAAGAATTGTTAGAAGGTCAACATGAATACCAATTTG
>Ga0196891_1000322_pt1 | contig 11593 bp, 17 predicted proteins | sample VirMetDEL_Nov_24_FD_169096 | JGI IMG/M metagenome (GOLD analysis project Ga0196891, IMG submission 169096) | Aqueous microbial communities from the Delaware River and Bay under freshwater to marine salinity gradient to study organic matter... | ecosystem: Environmental > Aquatic > Marine >... | reverse complement strand
TCTCAATGCAATGACGCTCAACGCTGAAGCCAACGCCAGTGCCACACATAAGAATGTACATAGACTCGTCAAAGGCACGAGGGCTATCTACAGGCACATAAGAACAGTTGTATCCACCTACGTGGCAGCGATCTAGTGCTGGCCCAGCAGTCATCAATGCCCTCATAGAAGGCATGATGGACTGGTTGAGTACAGCTTCTTCAAGTTCACCTCTTAGTGTGTCTGGTAGCTTATAGCCATTGTTATTAAGCAAATGGTCAGCGATATAATCAAAGTATCTAGCGACAGTTTCACCCCATGTCTCCCTTCGTTGTTCTTCTTCTTTCCATCTTGCATAGCGTGAAAGTGCTATGAAGTTTTGATAGTCTGTTGGTAATGTATTACTAATCATCTCTCTACTCCGTTACTGTTCTAATGTTTCTGATGGTGGCACCTTCTATGTCATAGAAGTATTCTTGTATGCCGTCTTCTAACTCCTCACCTACTCGACCATCAGCGGGGATAGGGTATTCTTCTTCATCTACGTCAAGGGTAATAAACATTTTAACTCTTATCACTTGCCATCACCTCTTCAATCAACTTGTCCAGATACCACTGTGCTTTCTTCAAGTCTTCCAATGGTTTGTCTTTGTAATCGAAACGCCATAGGTATTTCATAATGTTACCTTGTAGATAGTACTTGAACCCATCACCAGTAGCAGCAGAGATAGCGTGAATACACTCAATACCTGTCTGGTTGTAATGTGGTGGACTGTTTACCATATCAACATTGCCATAGGCTTGCTTACCTGCCTGCTCTGCCTCTGCCATCTTTTTCATAAATGCATCATGTCTCATGCTGAACCTCCTGTCTTTGTGTTGAAGGTAAGGTGTACTACATTGCCATCATATGTCTTCTCTACACCAGCTTCTTCCTCTAGTTCTACATCAATATCCATCTCTGTGTCAATAACTTTTGTTACATATTCATGTACAATATTACGAAATTCTTCTATCTCTTCCATGACAGGTACGGAAGCACACATCATCTTAGCAAAGTGCATTACTTGATAATAATCTTCGTCATCCATAGGGTTGTCTGGCATAGCCATGATAGATATGTCAACTTCTCCTGACCACCTACCCTCGTCATTAGCGAATGGCCTGACACGGATAAGGAAATCTTCCTCGTTTACTTCTTTAGATAGTTTCTCCATCATACTCATAGTTATCTCCTTTTCACTTTTGTGCCACCAAACTTAATAAACTTTGGATGCTTGTTCTTGCCCTTCTGCTTCAACCAATCTTCAGGGATAATCCTGTCATAGTATCTAAAGCCATATTTAATACACCACTCACCGTAGGTAGACTTAGCACCCTTACGTAACTTGCGTCTGCTACTCTCAAATACAAAGCGAATATCCAATTTAGGATGCTGCTTTTTAATAGCCAGATGCTTACGTCTATCTGCTGCGGTGAACATACCCTTTGTTTCAATAATGATGCCGTTGGACAGCACGAAGTCTGGTGTGTAGGTTCTGTACGCTAGGTCTTCCCACTCAATCTTAACTTGCTCATATAAGAAGTCTACTTTGAGTTCAGTTAGATAGTCAGATACCTTGAGTTCCAGACCGCTACGATAGCCATACTTTCGTGCTGCCCTAAATTGTTTCGCGTTAGGCAATGACATCTCCAATGTAACTTACTGTGGGCGGGTTCTTAGCCTGTGACTTTACAGCAGGACGCTCAGTAAGATTATCCCAACAATCAAAACGGTAGCTGCAGAATTTACATCCGTTATTAAGGACTTTATTACCTGTGGGCTTGCCACGAAAAGTCTCAGGCACTGGTTCAAAACATCTTTCAAACGTGTTCTCCTTTACTGTCTTTACTGTATTCTCAATCTTAGCAAGTTCAGCATCCATGTCAAGACCTGTAGCTGGCACATATTTAAAATGCCCATTAGCCTTATTGACTACCCACCAGCCGCCTACACGTTTACCTGATGCTTTAGCATAGCCAGCTAGCTGACCTATGTACCCAAAGCCATCACCGCTGGCAAGAGAAGCAAAGGATTCAAATTTGTTTCTGTATGACCAGTCTGAAGCTGATTTAATATCATCCACAGCATTATCAATGACAATATCATATGAGCCGTTAATGCTAGTATCCCCAATGTCCAAAGTAACCTTTTCAGTATCCTCATACTTAACGCCTGCCTCTTTTAATACGCCTTTAAAGACAGCTTCAACGATGTCTCCAATCATCATATTCATCATAAAATTAGTTGGCATTGGTATCGCTACCTCTGGCTTATTTTTTTCATACCAGAGTTGGCAAGTGGGGCGACCTACATTAGACATTCGTATTTTGAAATCGCCCCGCTTTTTACCGCTGCCAAACTGATTGCGCAGAGCATTTGCTACATCTGCGGCTACCTGTTGAATGGTAGCCTCAGTCATGGCACTGTCTCCACGAACCGCATCAGTCATATACTGATGCAGTGTTAGTTCAGCGGGATGGTTCATTATGCTGCATCCTCATCGTCAATATCAATATCAACAATGTCATCTACTACGTCTACATCCTCGTCTTCCATTTTAGCATTAGCTTTTTCTGACCAAGAGTTTAGAATGTAGGTGTTGTAGTTGTCTACCCAAGAAAGGAAATTAGCAAACATGTCGTGCTGCTCTTTTTCAACCTCAAGTACTTTTGTGACATCCAGAGACGCAATAGGTACGTAGTAGGATGCACCTGTAGGAATCTTACGCTCATCAGATTTTAGATTGATGACGTGTTGAATGGGAAGTAACGACATCTTTGTCATGGTAGCAAAACTTTTACCTAACTCAGTAAATGCATCACGATTGTCAATTTCCCATACTACTGGTGTTTCATCCACGTCTACTGGATTACCTTTGTCGTCCGTAGGGTTAATCATCTGAACAGTACCAAGGATTACACGAACACGCTTAATTGACTTTAGCAGTTCTTGCATCTTCTTAGGCAATGCTTGGAAGTCCTTGATGTAACCAGCCGGTTTACCGCAGTTAAACCCACCATCATTGTCTTTCAAGTCAGACTGAAGTTTAGCGTCATCAGTCATAACACTCTTAACATAACGGTTAGGGGATTTACCTGTAGCCTGCACAAAACGCTTGTACATGAAACGCTGTAGAAACGGACGTATCTTAATTTCTGAAGCGTAGTAGGTTGGGCCATCTGGAATTTCCAGTTTGTAAGAACCACCTTCCACTACTTCAATATTAACCTTTTTACCGTTTACTTCTGCTGGACCCATGAGTGGAGTATGGTGTATGCGCAGTCGTGCCAGTGAACTACTAGTAGCACCTGTAGGTTTTTCATTAGCAATGCCCATAGCCTTTGCCATAGCAGCATAGTTGTTTGTATCAATAGTCGTAAGTTGTGACATATATTTCTCCTTTCATAAAAACAATGAGACATAGTTATATCATGCTATGTCTTTAACGTCAAGCCAATTCGGACCTATTTTTGCCTCTAAAAGTAAAGGCACATTAAACTCTACACCCCAGCGTATTGTAATCAGTTCAAGTAGTCTATCATTAGTGTCTTGTATTACACTGATAACCTGTGCTTCTTCATCTGGGTGTATATCAATAACAATACTGTCGTGAACTGAATTTACTATACATGATTTCATACCCTTTAGCAAGTCATCAATGTACAATAATGCAATCGGAACAATATCTGCTGTAGCAAACGACTGCACAGGATAATTCTTGATCTGTGTAAAGTGTGATACACGCCCACTAGCCTTACGTACCACATTCGGGAACGAAAACTCACGACCACTAGGCGTGGTTATTTTTTGTGTCTCTATAGCTTCTTTAGCCAGTCTGGAGTGCCAAGCTGCGACCCCTTTGTATTTGCTGTTGAAGTGTTCGTAGTACGCTGCTTCTGCTTTGGTTCTACCGTATCCTGTTGCGCCGTAGAGTGGTGCAAACGTATGCGCCTTCGCATCTTGGCGAGACGTAGGTTGACCAGCATCGGTAATAACTTTAGCGGTGTATGCATGTACATCAAATCCAGTAGATACTTCTTCAATCGCTACCTCATCTTGTGATAAAAATGCAGCGGCACGGAACTCAAGCTGCGCAAAGTCAGCTTCCATTACCTTGCCACCATCGAATCGTGACACAAATACCTTCTTAACAGGAAACGTGCCGCCACGTGGCATGTTCTGCATATTAGGATTAGCACCACTAAAGCGACCAGTAGAGGTGCGATGCTGTAGTAAGCTAACATGCAGCTTACCATCCTGCTTAGTATAGTTACGTATGCCCTCAACAAAAGAGGACAGGTATGTGTCAACTGCACTAAGCCTGCGTACCTTGTACAAGAAGTCAACTGCATCATCCATACCTTTGCTCTTAGCCCCTGCTTCTAGTAGTTCAAGGTTCTGCTTACTAGTGCTAAAACCGTTTGCACTCAACCATTTAGATGATGGTGGCTTGAACTTGAAACCAGCCAAAGTGTCTGATGGTATAAACAGAAACCCTTCTGTATTACATTCAGCGCATCTGCTGGGTTTAGCAAAAGGCTCACCGTTCTTCTTTGTCTTACGGACGTAACCTGTACCGCTGCAAGTGTGGCACTGTTGTGCTACAGTTTTATACAGACGTTCTGTGCCGTAAGAAACCATACTGCGAAACGACACGTCATCCATGTAAGGGTCTATCTTACTAGACCAATCTGCTTTATCAATGACTTTCCTACCATAAATAACCCAGCCTAATTGTTCTGGACTGTTAAGATTGATAGGCGTGTCACCCATTACGTGACGCACATGTGACTGCAACGCTCTCTCTAAATCCTCACGCTCTTGCTCAAACTCTGTTTTCACCTCATCTAACTTAGACATATCAACAGCAAATCCACGCTGGTAAATACGTGCAAGTGTAACGCATACCTGATTAGTAAGATCGACTGTGCCACGTAAGCCACTATCTGTAGGCGTATTCAAGCGATACATTAGTTTGTCACATAGCTGTTGTGTAGCGTTAAGGTCAGCAGACAAGTACTCGCACAACTCATCGTGTGGTATGTCACGTGTGCTATACCCCTTCCTAAAGTATTCTTTTAGCGTGTCTTGCTTCTTAGTTTCCAACTCGTAGCGTTCCGCACATGCCTCAAGAGACAGGGGTTCTTTGTTTCCCCGCTGCAACACATACTCAGCAAGCATTGTGTCAAACACAGGGCCATCATAAGTGAAGCCCGACTCCCAAAGCCAGAGCAAATCGTAAGCTGCGTTGTGACAGATAAGCACCGTAGTGTCATCAAGCCACTGCTGCACGATAGCGTGTCCATCTGGTGTGGCATCAACTTCACTGTGGTCAAAGGTAATGATACGTTCAACCCCTTGGTCATTTAGCATACCCACGAGTGTAAGTGAGTTCTCTGATTCAAAGGGATCAAGGTGTAACTTACCATCCCTTGTTGTTGTTGTGTTCTCTACATCAAGTGTTAGCTTCATGCTGTATACCTCGCTGTTTTGTATTCAAGTTCACAGTGTACCACACCATGCCAACCTGACAACTTATTTTTTACTACGTTCAAGTGACGCTGGGTATCTTCTTCTTCCTGCCCATCAACCACAGGGTTCTTAGCAATCAAGACCATCAGGTCAGCTTCAGCAGCCTTACCTGTACGTGAGCCTTCCATCATAGACTGGTTCAACAGAACCTTACCCTCTGCCTCTGCAGATAGCTGAGACATGTAGAATACAGCACACTCATATTGCTTGGCAATCTGCCTCGCGTGTACGGCGTTAGCCTTGAGTGATTCGTCCTGTCTGGCAAATCCACCTTTAGCGAACTTATCACCCATGTCAAGAAGAACGATGTCTGGCTTGTAGGACTTGCATACAGACTCCACCCAATTCATATCCCGACCTGTAGCATCCTTGATTTTGATGCGGTTCTTTACAGGCTCATACAATTCACGAGCCTTGGCAGGGTTCTTCTTAATCTCCTGCATAGTCATGCCTGTGGCAGCAGTAAGGTATCTAGCACCTACACGATGGTAGCCTTCCTCGTTACACAACACAATGCAGTTAGCACCTTGTTGTGCAAAGCCACCCGGACTTGCAATCAAGCTGGCGTGGAAGGATGTTTTGCCAGTGTTAGGTCTTGCACCAATCTCAATCAGGTGTCCTGCGTTTACCCCCTCAACCTTACGTGTAAGGCTAGGAATGTTGAATGTCCAACGTGCCTCTAGGTCATTGCGTAGCAGCAATGTGTCCATGTCAATGTCATCCCACTCAATATTTAGATCGGGTGTGAAGTCATCTCCATACTGCTCAAGCAACATACGTAATGGCTCAAGGCTAGACTTGTCACCATTCACGTAGTCAAACCCTAAGTTGGCAATGTCCTCACCTACTACCTGTTGAAACAGCTTAGACAACACTTCTTGAGCCACGTCACTGCCCATAGGCTGTTCTGCCTTAATCTTATGAAACAAGGCAGAGTACGCCTGTTTTTGTGCAGTGGTCAGCGTAGGATTGTTTGACACAAACAATGCCTCAATCTCATCTGGTGTTACAGTACGCTCGTAACGATCCATAGCTGTATCAATAGCCTGCTTAATCTTACGCACGTCCTTGCTAAACAAGCGGTCTGGACAACGTGCGCCACGATGATCTTCGTAGAACTCCTTGTCCATCAAACTTCTAATCAGTGATAATTCCATATAAATTCTCCATATCTGTCGGGTTACGATATTTCAAGTCATCTTTCAGCTTGAGTACACGAACATCGTTGACGTGTCCTCGTAATTCCTTCGCCATCTGTAGCGTCTTCGGTAACGCATCGGGGTCTAATGCTATAATCGCTGTTGAGAACTGTGCAAGATACCCTTTATGCGCCTCTTGTAGAGATGTTCCAAGAAGCGCAACCCCGACAAAGGAGCCGTAACCAACAACGGCTGCGCTTACACAGTCCTCAACAACAACTGCGACTTTACCACAACCATACGTGTATGGCAAGCCACTTTTTCCATATCTTTTCCATTTAGGTAGACGCTTACCGATAGCACGGCCTGTAGCATCTACGATCCTGCCATCATGTACAACAGGAAAAACAATTCTGTCTTCTTTTACATCATACATGACACCCACCTCATCAGGGTCTAGCTTGTAGCGGAAGCAGAAGTTTAACACAGTACGCTTATCCCTGTGTGGTACAATGTAGCTAGGCAGTTCAAATGTCTGCGCAGCAAACTGCTCTGCACCTGCAAAGCCTGCACGTATGTCATCTACAGATAGGTGTACACGTGTGCCACCACTGACACGACAAGACACCTTGTAGCAATTCCACACGAGACTACCCATGTTATTAGTCACAGTAAATGTCTTTAGACCACCACACTCAGGGCAGTTCATACGCTTACTTTCTCCATTAGATAAGTGTAAATCACTTACTATATTATATATATTATTCATATTATATCACTTTCCTTTGCGGCAGTTAGATGCTTTTACCATGTATTTTTCTAGCTGTCAATGCACTATTTGCACTAGAATACGTATTTTTCATGTATGGCTTTACCGATTGTGGGTTAGCATGGCCTGTAACCGACATTATTTGTGCCATACCGACACCTGCTTCTACCATTTCAGTTGTGCCTGTCCTTCTCAAGTCAGACAAACGTAGTTCTTTTGGTAGTCCCGCTGCATCCATAACCTCACGTGCGTATTTAGGCAGTTTCTGCAACGTGTAAGGTTTGTATTCACCCTTAATAGGATAGGGACGAGGGACTACGTACTGCTGGAACCCGAAGTCTTGCTCCTGCTGTACTAACATTTCCAACAAGTCATCTTCAATAGGCAGATGAACCTCTGCTTTACGTTTAGATTGCTCTATAAAGACACGAGCGTTGTCAAAGTCTATAGCATCCCATGTGAGCAAGCGCATGTCACCAAGACGTTGACACCACTCATACGCCATGTGGGCAATCAATCCAATGTTGCGGGTCTTAAAATCGCTGTACGCGGCCTCTAGAAAGGTTTGCATATTACCCCTAGTCCAAACAGTCTTGCGCCTCTCTGTGGCTCTCCTACGCACCGTAGAGAAAGGATTAACGTGTACGTGTTCCATTCGCACGGCGTAGTTGAATAGTATACGAGTCACAGACATGACGTGATTAGCGAAAGGTATTCCTCTTTCACACCAAAGATCATACGCAATCTTAGCACGTTTGCTTGACACTTGACGGTATTCTATGTTACCTAATATCTTATCATCAATATTTGTGTCCATCATAACGCCTAAAAAGTATTGATATTGTGACTTAGTGTCGTCACGTAAGTTCCTGTAATCAATAGAAGAATAGTACTTCTGCGTCAGTTCATTAACTGTTGTCATCTGGTCTTCCTTGTCTATGATTGTTTCCTATGTAGTATAAATCAGATGCCAGCTTTAACAGTTTGTTAAACCACATCAGATCACTTTTTAAGCCATCTTGTATATCAAACACACCGTAGTATCCACCAGCAATCATGCCAGCTACTGCACCTGTAGTATCACTGTCGTGACCACGATTTACAGCCTTAATAATACAATCATTAAAATTATCAGTAGTTTGAAATGCCCACATTGCGGCTTCATATGTCTCCTTTACATATCCACCAGACATAACATCATTCCTGTCAATATCAATAGGAAGACGATATTTATCGTACTTTTGCAAAGGTTCACCACAATACAATTCTTCTGCCAACATACAACTATACTTCACACACTCCTCACTACCGTGTGTCAATAGTGTTTGTTGTGTAGCAAGTTGAATAACGTGTTCACGAGAAGTAGCACATAAAACAATAGGTGCAATTCTCATAAGCGCACCATTACCCGAAGATTTTGGATCAGTACTACCAGCATACACTGTACCTGAACTGGCATAATTTTGTAACGCTTTTACAGTGGTAGTTCCTATATCAAAGCACCGGCCTCTTGGTATGAACTCACCATCAAGATACCACTTGAGGAAGTTTTCCATTATAGCCTGTGCATTGAAACCTTTGTTGTACCGAATGGCGCAGCCCATTGCATAGGCCATAGCTGTATCATCTGTCCATTCACCTTTCTGTACATCCCAAATACCACCGGAGTGGTACTTGGTAATGTAGTTGTCTGGGTCACGAGCCTTTTGAAACTCTAGGGGTGCGCCAAGCGCATCACCCACGGCAAGCCCAATAAGCATACCCCATGCGTGTTCAACTCTCTTTTGCATTTGTTTTCCTTTTTATAGCTGCATTACGTTTTGTTTTCTTTTTGCTTGGCTTCCACAGCAACGGACGATGCTCTTTTGGTATTGTAAAATCATCCGTTGCGTAGACATTGTGCATTTTTAGACGTGCATTGTTTCTCATGCCGCAATCAACTCCTTGAACTGTGGCGTTTCAATCCATGTAGCTACCTCATGTTCACGCTTGAACATATTGACAGCATCATTGTCATTGTGCGTCTGACGCAATAGAAATCCATTACGCTCATCAGCATAGGTGGCATAGTTTGTGAAGGCACTATACAATGCAAACACATTGCGTCCACGTGTGCTAACCTCTTGATTATAAAGAGTAAACATCTTCTCAGCTTTCTTTTCTGACTTGACAATACTCTGCAGCAAATCAGGAACATTGACGTGCAAAGGCGTATTAGCCATTTTTTGTAGCTGTTCAGTCTGCTGGTCAAAAGCACTCTTAGAAGCCAACAACTCATCAATGAACGTGTCCATGCTAAAGAACGTAGTGTTCTTACGCTTAACCTTATCATGCTCACCGCGTATCATCCCATTGGTGCAGAAGAAATCAATAGCACCAAAGAAAACCATGTTGCTGCACGATCCATCTACCCCATGCAGCGCGATAATGCGTTGTGAGATATTTGTTTCGTGTTTGTCAGTCGTGATAGTAGTGGTCACGTTAGGTAGCACAATGTCCATCAATGCCCACGCATTTTTACGCGCCGACTTCCATGTAACTTGTGCGTCTACTAACTGGTCATCCGACAAGTGTTCTGTCATTGCGTCCTGCACACCAGTAAAGAAAGCGGTGTGGTCAGCGCAGTTGAATTTATCACCTACGATACCAATGTACTCACCTGTCCTAGCGTTTACTACATAACGCTTGTCGTGTACTTTAGTGTCCTCAAACTCAACCTCAAAGTCAAGATGATCTGGGATAGGCGCAATAGCCTGCTCAAAATCTACTTCAGTTATAAAATCTAACGGCATAGTGTATCTCCTTTTTTAGTGGTAACTGATACTTGTTTATATCAGTAGGCAATCACAAAGTCAACTCTTATTTTAGTAGTTCCAGTATTTTACTTCAACACTGTCATCAACAAGTAACCGCCTTAACGTGTACCATGCCTGATCCATGTTGCGTAAGTCATCGTAGCTGATTTCACATAACTCAGACACTGCTTGTCTGATAGGTACGAAAGCCTGTAGCATTTCCAGTACAGCCTGTTGCTGTTTAGGTGTCATGCTTTTCCATGTGGCAGCAGCCTGTTCTTGGTTGATTTCCCATTCGGTCTTTGTTTTTTTCTTTGTCATATTTAGTCTCCTCTCATCCATTGTGGCATTTCACGGCCTTTGTTATACCTTGCAAAGCGCAACTTGTCAACAACATAAAACGCACGATAAGCCATGATAGGCCAACGCTCATCTGTCTTGAGGTCATCGTGACCACTAAAGCATTGCGGGTGTGGTGTAAGACCAACAGCACCTTCGCCTGTTGCATTTGGTATGTGTTTGATGCCATGATATAACGCAGCTTTGTGTTTACTTGCACCATGTTCTTTGCCATAGCGATGTGTGTATTCACGCAGCATAGCATCATACAGGGTGTAAGCAAACTGGTAGTTAGCTTGTGTTTCCATAGCCCACAATGTGCATGGGTGCTTATGATGCACAGGCTTGTACAAACCTTTAGCCTCTGCATAGTCAGGTGCGTGATGCCACAGGCTAGTGCATAGCATCTGCGCTTCTTCCAATGGCATCTTGACAATGTGTTGGTCACATAGCTGCTTGGCTATGGCATCGGGGTGATGGTCAATTAGAAATCGGTTCATTGTATTTCTCCTCTGCTACGGAAACAAACATATCAAATATCTCCTGCAACTCTCTTTTAATCCACCTATTATCTATAACATAATCATCTGACACATTATCTAACATATCAAGTATCATATGCAATCTAATATAGGGATTGTGTGGCTTGTTTGTGTTTAGCACAAGCGTTACTTCATTTAGGCTCATTACAATTCTCCATGTACCATGTCTTGAACTTGTGATAAGCCCATATTTTGTTGGCTTCTAAGTCAAGGGTTTCCCATTCCTTTAGGTCAAGTCCCTCATACCTAAAGCGACTTTCCATCTCGCCATCCAGCATGACCATCAAAGCATTGGCCTCTGTAGGTGTTAGCTGTATCCATAGTTTGTTATCTTTAGCCATCGTAATCATCTCCTTCATCACGTTCCTGCAAGTTATGTACATCTATATCATCACAGATATATGAGTAGTCGTGGTTAGGTAAGGTGAACAGCTTAATGCTGCCATCCTCATTAC
>Ga0196891_1000319_pt1 | contig 11688 bp, 9 predicted proteins | sample VirMetDEL_Nov_24_FD_169096 | JGI IMG/M metagenome (GOLD analysis project Ga0196891, IMG submission 169096) | Aqueous microbial communities from the Delaware River and Bay under freshwater to marine salinity gradient to study organic matter... | ecosystem: Environmental > Aquatic > Marine >... | reverse complement strand
CGCTCTCAACAAAGGTTTAGGTAAAAGAAAATTTGTTGCTGGTGTTTTAGGAGGAGCTGCAGGAGAAACTTTTGTAGCAGATGTAGAAGACATTGGAACATTTGGAGATATGTTTGGAGCTCCTACTTCATTAGACTTAGAGGAAAGAGCTGACCCTAGTGAAGATGCTTTTAGAAAATTAGCAAATAGATTAAAATTTGGAAGTGAATCTTTATTTATTACACCAGTGGTTGCAGGTGTTGGCAAAGGTGCTAAAGCTCTAGCAACTAGAGGAAAAGATCTTGCATTTAGTAATAGTAAAATAGATAGAGCCTTAGATAAATTAGCTGGAGCTTTTAGACCTAGCGGTAATTTAGGAAAAGAATTATTTGAAGCAGAGGGTTTTAAAGAAGGTTTAAAAGCATCTGATAAAGTTTTTGCAAAAGAACTTGTAGATGACATTACAAAAATTGCTGATGGTTTATATCCCAAAGCTGAAGCATTTTTTTCTAAATCAGGAACTGCAGAACAAAAAGAATTTTTAAAACAAGTTAATAATATTTTATTTGAAGGAGATTTAAAAAAAAATGTTATTGGTAAAGATGTAGATGCATTAGTTAAAAATTTAAAACTTAAAAATATATCACCTGGTACAAGTCAAGAAATTATAAATAATTTAAATAGAGGTAGACAAAAGTTTAGAGATCTATTTGACATACTAGATAAAACTAATCCAGCTGCAGCTGGAAAAGACATTGTTAAATTTAAAAATTTATTAAAAGATCGAGTGCAAAATTGGTTAGGCACAACATACAAAATATTTGAAGACAAAGGAATAACAGGTTTTAAAGCATTTAAACCTACAGACGAAGCATATGAAAGAGCTGTTAATATTTTTAGAAGACAGTTTAAAAGAGAAGCAGGAGATACAAAACCATTAATCAACTCTGAAACAGGTTTGGCTGCACCTAAAAAAGGTGAAGCTGGTTACATGCAACCAGTTAAAAAAGGAAGTTTTGTTCCTCAAGGTGATGATTACTTACAACAAGCTAGAGATGAAGTGAATGGTCTTATTAAACAAGTACAAGTTAAAAAGACACCGGGGCCATTACCTGATTTTCAATATCAATCTAAAACAGCAGCTGACGGATTAGCTACAAAATCTTTTACTAAACAAATACAAAAAGCAAAAGTTGGTCGTAGAGAAAGTAAAGCATTTAGAGAGTTGTTTGGTGAAGTACAAGATCCAAGATATTCTTTATATAATGGTATTACAAATCTATCTTCTATTGCTAGAACATCTCAATATCTATCTAGTGTAGCAGAACAAAATGCAAAGATTCAAAGCACTCGTGATCCTATTACAGGGCAATTCGGTAGAGGATTTTTTTGGGATAAAGATAAAGCTAGAGCAGCAGTTAACCAAGCAGAAACAGGAATTGAACTTGTTAAAATAGATAAAATTATATCTCAACTACCAGGTGGCAACAAACTAGTTAATCCTTTAGCAGGTAAATATACAACTAAAGCTATTGCTGAAGCTATAGAATCAGCTAATGGAATAGCAAGCGGTTTACAAGGATTTGTTAAAGGAGGACAACAAGATGCTTCTATGGCAGCAGCTAGTTGGATGTATAGAAATTTATTATTGTTACCTAAAGCAGGTTCTCAAATGGCTAAAACAATTTTGTCTGTACCTACTCACTTACGTAACGTTTTAAGTGCGTTTGGTTTTTCAGGCGCTAACGGTATTTTATTTGAAAACCCTAAAGTTGTGGCTGAGGCCTTTAGAGATGGTATTGGAATGACTGGTTTGCTTAAATTAGGTCCAAAAGATCCTAAATTTAGAGAAGCATATAGAGAACTTGTAGAATTAGGTGTAGTAAATTCTCAAGTTCAAATAGGGGATTTAGCTGGTGTGTTTAAAGATATTAGAGGTGGTTTAGATGTACATAACGTAGATTCATTTTTAAGCCCTATGATGAAAAGACTAAAGAAAGTAAAAGAATTTGCTCAAGGTAAATATGTTGCAGAGGATGATACTTTTAAAATTGCCAATTTTATGGTGGAAAAATATAGAAGAAAAAATGTTTATAGAGGTTTAGAAAAATATAAAGGTTTATCTGATGCAGACTTAGATCAAGTTGTTAAACAAGAAGCTGCAGACATTGTAAAAAATACTGTGCCTAATTACGGATATGTAGGCTCAATTGTTAAAACAGCTAGAATGTTACCAATTGGTAATTTTATGTCTTTTCCATCTGAGATGTTAAGAACATCAACTAATATTGTAGAGCTTGGTTTAAAAGAGATGAGGCACTCTAAAAAAACTATCGGATCAAATGTTGGACCTCTAGTCTATGAAGTAGGTAGAGGTTTTGTAGCTAATGACAATCCGCTTTATGCTATTGGTGCAAAACGATTAGTTGGTATGGCTACGTTTACAACAGGTGTACCCATTGCTTTAACAGAAGGTGCTAAAGCATTATACAATGTAACAGATGAAGAATTAGCTGCACTAAGAAGATTTGTACCTGAATGGTCAAAAAATTCTACGTTAGTTCCTATACGAGATGAAGAAACAGGTGATTTAAGATATATGGATTGGAGCCATAGTAATGCTTATGATCTTGTGGCTAGACCTTTTAGAACTGTTTTTAATAATGTTATGGAAGGCCAACAAACAGATCAACAAATTTTACAAGGTATGGTAAGGGGAGCCACTGAAGCCGGTGCAGAAATAATGAATCCATTCATATCTGAATCTATCTGGACAGAAGCTGCATCAGATTTAACAATTAGAGGTGGAAGAACAAAAGATGGTAGACAGCTGTACACGGATCAAACACCAGCGGGTGATAGAGTTGCTTTAACATTTTTACATTTAGGTAAAGCTCTTTCTCCATCAATAGGTGCTTTTACAAGATTAGGACAAGCTTTAACAGAGACACCAACAAAAAGAGGTGAAGCTTTAGAAATAGGACCAGAGGTTGGTGGTATTTTTGGACTTAGAGCAATTAAAATAGATCCTGAAAGATCTATGGGTTTTAAGATTGGTGACTTTCAAAGAGGTATAAGAAATTCAAGAAGAGAATTTACAGGTGGTTTTTTTGGAATATTAAAAGGGGGAAGTATAGATTCAAAAGATGTAATTAATAAATACATTGCATCTAACAGAGCTAGATTTAATGTTATGCAAAATATGTATAAAGATATTAAAGCTGCTGAAACGTTAGGTGTAAGTAGATCTGTTTTATCAAACCAGTTTCAAGAGAGACAAGTAAGTCAAACAGCTTTTAACGCCTTAAACCGAGGAAGATTTATACCTTATTACCCTTCTGATGATATTTTAAGAAGATTTAGTGATATTGCTAGAGATTTAGGAGAACCCAATGCATACGTTTCAGCTCGTCCAGATATTTTAGATATAAGAAGTGATCTTTTAAGAACAGGTTTAGATCAAAAATTTGCTGTAGGAGGACATGTAATTGGTCCACAATTAAACAGGGCATTAAAAGAATCTATTCCTATTTTACAAGACATTGATAAACAAATGAGGCAGTTATCTTTAGATGATGAATTTGACATTAACGTTACTGATTATATTGTAGAAGAAGAAATAGTTACACCACCATTACCACCACAACCACAACCCAATCAACAAGTGGTCATGCCGCCTAACCCTTTACAGCCCATAAATGATGGATTGACACCAACGGAGAGAGCTTTATTATCTCCTGAAGAACAAACTATGAGATTAAAACAAAGAGGATTTATAACGTAATGGAAGGTTTTTTAAGAGCATATTATACAAACTTAAACCCTAATGCTACAGAGGAAGAGATACTAGCTTACCTAGCTTCTCAAGGATTTGAAGGAATGGGTAACCAACCTGTTGAAGGTGGTATAACTGGACTACAACAAAACCCTATGTTGTTACCTCAAATGGGAGGTGATGATCCAAATACTCCTTTTAGAGGAAGTGATTTTGGCACACCGCCAAGTGGACTAGCTTCATTTTTAGTTGGACTAGTGGCTCCACCTGTAGGAGGAGCGATGGCTCTTAGAAATTTAGCCAGCAAAGGTAGATTACCATTTGGTGGTAATGAAATGTTTGGCAATGAATATACTAATTCTGGTATTAACAAAGCAGCTTTACAACAAGGTATACAATCATCGATGGATGATACTGATCCAGCTGATCAAGGTGTAAGCTCTTTTGATGCTGCAGTTTCAGCAGGTATACAATCAGCAGAGGATGATAGATAATGGCTAAAGACAACGCACTACAAAGAATAGATTCACACGAAAAACTTTGCAGAATAATGCAGAAACAAACTCACGACAAAATTCAAAAATTAGAAAATCAAATTACAAGAGTAGAAAGAATATTATTAGTATCTATGGGAGCAGTCATCTCAGGTATGGGTGGTGTTATTTTAGTTCTCTTACAAAAACTTTAGATCCAAGCTTTCAACTCTTCACCCATAACTTCAGACGCAATATTAATTTTCTTACGTAAAGATTTTACAATCTTTTCATCTACAGTTTTTTCAGCTAGTATATCAATATAAGTCATAGGTTTTTCTTGACCAATACGATCTATTCTAGCTTCTGATTGTTGTCTCTTTTCAAGATCATAACCATTAGAATAATAAATCATTGTTGATGCACCTGTAAGTGTAATACCATAACCACCTGTTTGAGGTGTACCAATTAAGAATCTAACTTTACTATCTGGGTTTTGAATATCCTTAATTGCTTTTTGTCTAGACTCTGTGTCTGTATCACCAAAATAGGTAGCTGTGCTACCAGGATATTTTTTCTCAATGGTTTTAACCAACGTTTTAATATCATGACGATAGTGGGCCCAGATAACAGCTTTACCTTCTATCTCTTCCAACACCGACATTAATTCATCTAACCTATTGTTTTTTATTTCTTGTACTTTACCATCGTCAGAAACAAAGTGACCACAAGTAATTTGATGGAGTCTCATCATTTGAGTTATAACATTTGCTGTAGTAACCATTTTACCATTTAATTCTGCTAGCGCTAACTCTTTCATTTGTCTATAAACTTTCTCTTGTTCTTTCGTTAGCTGCACCATACGTTTCATAAACGTTTTCTTTGGTAGATCTAAACAATCATCTTTTAATACTCTGTATGAAAATTTCTCTAGCTTCTCTGATAGCTCACCTAAATTTTTATAACCTGTCACAATATTTACCGATCTTCCTGATACATTAATACTTCTCATGTAAGCATATCTTGTTCTAAAAGTATAGTATGAGTCATGGCCTAATAACCAAGGATCAAGGAAATGACATTGTGTATATAAATCTAAGGGTGATTTAGTTACAGGCGACCCTGTTAATATTCTACGGTAATCAGCTAGATAAGACCATTTTAAAATATTTTTAGTTCTTTGTGCACCTGGGTTTTTAATAGTTGTAGATTCATCAATAGCCATTATAGTTTTATGACTAGATAAAAATTTAGAAGCAAACTCAACTCCTTTTGTTGTGGAGAAAGCTTCTACATTCATAATCAAAATATGAAGATCTGTACCTGTTTCAAATAAAGTATTTAATTTTTTCTCTTGAGTCTTATTAATATTAGCTTGCCATAACACTACTTTTTTAACTATGTGATCAGGTAAATGTGTAGGTATTTCAGACTCTTGCCAGTTTTTGTACACACCTTTTGGAGCTATAATTAAAGCACCATTTATCTCGCCTTTATCATAAAGCATAGAGATATTGTCGATAAGTACCTTAGATTTACCAGTACCCATCTCCATAAAATACGCAAACACTTTTTTATCCCATGACTTTTTTAAAGCAGTCAATTGATGCTCGTACGGCTTGGTTTTAAACTTATAAAACATATTTGCTTTTGCTTTCTAAAACAGTTATAACATAGTGACAGGAGAAAGTCAAATGTTTAGTTCTATGAATAAAGTTGGTGGTAATAATACTAACAAAAGTAAAGTATATCTCATTCAGGAAATACCTGGGACAAGCCAAGGTATGCCTAAATATAATATTATGGGTGCACAAAAATATGGTGAGTTAGTAACACTATTACCAGAACACTCACAAATTATATTGTCACCAGGACCTTTAATAGTAAAACTTAGAACGCTTCTAAAGAACATTACACCTGATGATCATCTTCTACTTACAGGCGATCCAGCTATCATAGGAGTTGCATGTTCTATTGTTTCTGACATTACTGGCGGAAAATATAAATTCTTAAAATGGGATAGACAGGAAAAAATGTACTATTCTATAGAAATTAATCTTTATCAAAAATAAGGCTTGACATATTATAATTATCCTATATATGTTCTTGTATGAAAGAACAAATAGGAGTCAAACATGTCAATTAACTTTGAACAAGATCAATCGCATGCGATTGAAAAAGCTAGTGATGCTAAAGATTTAGCAACACAAGTTACTAAACTACAAGAACTAGAGGATTTGATTAAAGCTAAAGAACAGCAAGTCAAAGATTTAAAAGCAACAGCAGAAAATATATCAGGTGAAGTCATCCCAACTATGATGACGGAAATGAATATTAAAACACTTAAACTAGCAGATGGATCTGCAGTAGAAGTGAAACCGATTTATGGTGCTTCGATTCCAAAAGATAAACAGGAAGAAGCATTCAACTGGCTTCGAGAGAACGGCCTTGGCGATCTTATTAAAAATGAGATCACCGTTGCCTTTGGTCGTAACGAAGACAACAAGGCGAGCGATTACGCAGACCTTGCATCAGAGCGTGGGTACCAACCGGTTCAAAAACTTAAAGTGGAACCCATGACTCTTAAAGCACTAGTGAGGGAAAGAATTGAAAACGGCAAGGATATTCCGGCTCACTTATTTAACGTGTTCGCAGGCAACAGAACAAAAATAACAAGGAAATAGAAACATGAAAAATGAACCAATAAAAAAACAAGCTGCAGGTGCACTAGCAACTGTTCAGTTTGAAGAAGACGCAGCTCAAGGTTTAGGGCAGTTAGGTCAACAAGATCTAGCATTACCCTTTTTAAAAATCTTGGGTCAACTATCTCCAGAAGTAAACAAGAGAGATGGTAAGTACGTACAAGGAGCAGAACCAGGAATGATATTCAATTCTGTAACTGGCGAATTGTACGACGGTGAGAAAGGTATTGAAGTAATACCTGCTTACTATTCATTAAAGTTTGTAGAATGGAAAGACAGAGGAGAAGGATCTGGAGCACCAGCAGGTGTACACCCATCTACTTCTGACATTCTATCTAAAACTACAAGAGGATCAGACTTTAAAGATAGATTACCTAATGGAAACTATGTTGAGAAAACAGGTAACCACTTTGTAATTATCAAAGGTGATTCACCTTCTACTGCATTGATTGCAATGAAGTCTACTAACTTGAAGATATCAAGAAAGTGGAATTCTATGATTGCAAGCATTAGAATGAAGGGGAAGAACGGTTTGTTCACTCCAGCATCTTTTAGCCACGTGTATAATCTGAGAACTGTACAACAGCAAAATGATAAAGGAACATGGTTTGGTTGGGAAGTATCTAAACTTAGACAGTTAGATCCATCAACTGAAGCTGATCTTTATTCACAAGCTAAAACATTCTCAGAGAGTGTATCCAAAGGTGATGTCGAAGTTAAATATAACGACGGCAAAGAAACTAAGGATAGCATTATCTAATTCCCAAGGGAATGGTTGCAACATTGATGGTGCTGGGGAGACTCGGCACCATCAGCTAATTGTATGAATGATAAGTTTATAAATATATTTACAGGGTTAGAGCGTAATTTTGGTTATTGCAATATTGAAAAAGGTTTTGTAGGCCAGGATGGTAAAATAGAATTTGATCCTAAAGATTTGGGTTGGTCCAAAAGAGCTATTACTTCTCAAGATTACGAGAATCATTTAACAGGTAAGCAGTCTATTGGAATACAACCATGCACTGAAGAAGGTATGGCTAAGTTTGGAGCCATAGACATTGACGATAAACAACACAGCTACACAGATTTTCCATACAAAAAATATTTAGATCTTATAGCTAAACATCAAATACCTGTAATACCAATCAAATCAAAAAGCGGTGGTTTACATTTATTTGTGTTTACAAAAGAGTTTGTAAAAGCTTCTATTATTAGAACTTTTTTACAAGATATATTATTTTTATTAGGATTACCTCAAGAGATAGAAGTTTATCCTAAACAAACAGAACTTGGTGAATCATCAGGTAATTTTATTAATCTTCCATATTATAAAAAAACAGAAAGACTTGCATTTAATTTTGATGGTAAGTTTTTTGACTACGAACAATTTTTAAAACTTGTTCACAATAATTTACAGACTCCAGAATCTTTAGATACATTCACTAAAAAAATTATACAGGATGAATTAACAGGCGGAGCTGCTGAATTTATAGATGGTCCACCTTGTTTAGCTAGACTTACAAAAGAAAAGATGACAGATAACCGAGAAAGATTTCTTTATAATTATTCTGTGTTTGCAAAGAAAAAATATCCTGACAACTGGGAAGATAAAGTTAAAGAAGCAGCAAGAGAATATTTTGTTTATGATAGCAAGTGGGACGATAGTAAAGTTGAAGGTAAGATTAGAGATTGGAAAAAAAGTAAAAGTGATAAAGGTTATACTTGTTCTCAAGACCCTATCGCTCCTCTATGTTTAAAACAAACGTGTTACAAAAGAAAGTATGGAGTCTTAACAAATGTACAAATATCATGGCCAACTTTATCAGGTTTAACAAGAATAGAATACAGACCTGATCCAGAGTTTTGGTTGACAGTTCAAGTTGATGAAGAAAATACAAAACAAGTTATAGTAAAAAATATAGATAAACTTGTAGAGATGAGAGAGCTTAGAAAAGTAATAGCAGCACAAACTTCTCTTATACCTCCAAAGATTAAAGACGCAGACTTTCAAAAAATATTAGACCCATTGTGGAAGAACCTAGAAACATTAGATCCACCAGAAGGAACGAGTGACATAGATATATTAAAAGCCCACATTGTTAGTTATGTAAACGAAATGAAAGCTACAAGTCATGCATCATTAGAAAGTGGAGCAACATATGATGACGGTGAATATTTTTATTTTGTTTATGATAAATTTTATGATCACTTAAAAACAAAAGAATGGAAACTAAAACAAGATAGAACTGGAGTAATGATTAAAAAACAATTCAAAGGTGAATTAAGTGTACAGGTCAGATATCCTCATAAAAAAGGAGCTAAGATGAACCCTAGAATAAGATGTGTGAGATTACTTAAAAATAAATTCATACAGGAAGATGCACCTGACGAACAAATACAAATGAGAAACGTTGATGAACTTATGTAAGATATACGGACCACCAGGTACCGGTAAAACATACAGACTTATTAGTAGAGCAAGAGCTTATGCACGGATCGGCTCCCCGTTGGATAAGATAGGTTATTTTGCTTTTACTAAAAAGGCAGCGAAAGAAGCAAAAGAGAGAATGCCTTTTCCTCCAAAACGTTTAAGGCATTTTCAAACTCTTCACTCGCTGGCATTTAATACCCTAAGTCTAAGTGAGGATAGAGTTATGCAACCTTATCACTACGAAGACTTAGGGAAACTTTTAAACATTAGAGTTAGATACCAGGATAAATTTAACAAAGAAGAAACACATTTTTTGACTTGTGATAATCCCTATTACCAGCTGATAGGTAGAGCTATGAATAAAGATATATCTATTGAAGAAGAGTTTAATTTAAATGAACATAATAGAAATGATGTGAGTTGGAATACTTTAAAACATATCTCCACTAATTTAGTAGAGTATAAAAAAAATAATAACCTTATTGATTTTAACGACATGATTCATCAGTTTATAAATAAGGCTGAAAAGTGTCCAGAATTTGACACCGTCTTTATTGACGAAGCTCAAGACTTATCAAAGCTACAATGGAAAATGTTTGAAGTTTTAAAACAAAAATCAAAACATATTTATTTAGCGGGTGATGATGACCAAGCAATCTTTAGTTGGGCTGGAGCTGATGTAGATAGTTTTATAGATGTTAAAGCAGATAAAGAAATAATACTAAATAAATCAAGACGTATTCCAAAGAACGTACAAACCTATGCATTACAAATCATAGACAGAATACAAGGGAAAAAAGTAGCCAAAAATTATAAGGCAAGAGAAGTTGATGGTAAAGTAGAAAAAATTAGTGATTTATCACAAATTAATATAAAACAAGGTAAGTGGTTGATTCTTGCAAGAACAGGATCAAGATTAAGAAATATAATGGATGAATTAAAAAGACGTGGAATTTATTGTGCTACTAAAAAAGAAAAAAGTTTTAGCGAAAAATTATACAGAACTATTTTATTATATCAACGTTGGTGTAAAGGGGAACCATTAGAAGAACATCAAATGAAAGAAATAAAAGAATACACTGGTGAAGAACAGTTAGATAAAGACATACCTTGGTTTGATTCTTTTGTTGCTGCTAAGTACGAAGATAAATTAAATATAAGAAATTTATTATCTAACGGTGAAAAATTAAGTGATAAACCTAGAGTCTTTTTATCTACGATACATTCTATTAAAGGTGGTGAAGAAGAAAATGTAATTGTTGCTTTAGATTTAGCGCATAAGATTAGAAAAGCTTTGCAAAGAAGTCAAGCAAAAAGAGATGAAGAGCATAGAGTATTTTATGTTGCGTACACAAGAGCAGCACAAAATTTATATTTATTAAAATCAAAAATAGAAAGAAAGGGTTATCAAATATGACAGACAATAGTATATTCAAAGATATAGCACCGCAAGATAAGCAGATAGGTGGCAAGCATTATAAATCTTTTTACATTCAGCCGTATGAATTTATTTCAAAAAATAATCTCTCGTTCTTCCAGGGGAACGTTGTGAAATATGTTTGTAGATATCTTACAAAAAATGGTATAGAAGACTTAGAAAAGATTATACATTATTGTGAATTAGAAATTAAAAAAATGAAAGATATGAAAAAGAAATGAAGGTACCTTTATTTACAGCACAGACTGAATGGATAGAGCCGGAAGAATATCCAGATCTACGTCCATATGATGAAATAGCAATTGACTTAGAAACTAGAGATCCTGATTTAAAAACAATGGGATCTGGTTCTGTTATTGGTAATGGTGAAGTTGTTGGTATTGCTGTGGCTGTACCAGGACGTAAATATTATTTCCCTATTGCTCATGGATCAGGGCCAAACATGGATAGAAAAAAAACTATTGAATGGTTTAAAGATGTTTTAGCTTCTGATGCCATTAAAATATTTCATAACGCAATGTATGACGTGTGTTGGATTAGACAAATGGGTTTAAAAATAAATGGTTTAATCGTAGATACAATGATAGCTGCATCTCTTATCGATGAGAATAGATTTAGATATGATTTAAATAGTTTATCTTGGGACTATCTTGGACATGGTAAGAACGAAGTTGCATTAAACGAAGAAGCAAAGTCTAGAGGACTAGATCCTAAATCTGAAATGTGGAAACTACCTGCAATGTATGTAGGTTCTTATGCAGAGAAAGATGCTGAATTAACTTTAGAACTTTGGCAAATATTTAAAAAAGAAATTATACACCAAGACATTGAATCTATATTTAATTTAGAGACTGATCTTTTTCCTTGTCTTGTTGATATGCGCTTTTTGG
>Ga0196891_1000306_pt1 | contig 11947 bp, 17 predicted proteins | sample VirMetDEL_Nov_24_FD_169096 | JGI IMG/M metagenome (GOLD analysis project Ga0196891, IMG submission 169096) | Aqueous microbial communities from the Delaware River and Bay under freshwater to marine salinity gradient to study organic matter... | ecosystem: Environmental > Aquatic > Marine >... | reverse complement strand
GTCTGTAAAGCTAGGTGCTATCAATTCTTTGCTCGACAGAACAGGTTATCAGACAGTTAACAAGATAGAAGATGTAACAAATAAGAAATCAGACGAGGAGCTACAACAGGAGCTGAATCATTTGTTATCAACCATCAAAGTGGTTACAACTCCTAAAGATGATCTTAACTAATGGACGAATATCTACTAGAAAATTGGATGCAAAACAATCCTAGTGATGATGAAGGATATTATAACTGTCCTTGTTGTGGCTATGCTCTTGATTTAATAGACACATCAGAAAGTGATGAGTATGAAATAGATTATGTTTACTGCTGGAATCGTTGTTTATATACTCCAGAGGAACTAAGAGAGTTTATAGATGCTGAAACTGCCGAATAAAAAATATCAAATAATATATGCTGATCCACCTTATCAATATGTAAGAACTGGTCAAAATAGCGCAGAAAGAGAATATCAAACTATGAATTTAGAATCTATTAAACAAGTACCAATACAAAATATTACTGATCACAATTGTCATTTGTATCTTTGGGTTACTAATAATCACATAAGTGAAGGTATAGAGATAATCAAAGCATGGGGTTTTACTTACAAGACTTTGATTACTTGGATTAAAAGGACAGTTCATGGAAAAATTGGTTTAGGCATGGGTTATTACTTTAGAAACTCAACAGAACATATTATGTTCGCAGTAAAAGGCAAAATGCTTACAACTAACAACTCAACAAAAAATGTTATTGAATATATAAATCCAACAAAACATAGTGAAAAACCAAAAGAAACTAGAGATTTTATAGTTGCAAATAGTGGTGATCTATCTAGAATTGAACTTTTTGCAAGATCTAAATGTGATGGATGGGATTCATGGGGTAATGAACTATGAGTTTAGAAAGAGCTGTAGAAATAGCTAAAGAGCTTGAAAGAAGAAAGGCAACTAATAAACTAAAACATTACGAACCTTACAAGTATCAAGTAGATTTTCATAACACAAAAGCATCTCAAAGATTACTTATGGCTGGTAACAGGATAGGTAAATCTTTTTGTGGTGCAGCAGAAATGGCATTTCATTTAACTGGCAAGTATCCTGATTGGTGGCAAGGCCGTAAGTTTGACAAACCTATCAGAGCATGGGTAGGTGGTGTATCAAATGAAACTACTAGAGATGTATGTCAGAAAGAACTTGTAGGTCAACCAGATGATCCTAGTGCTAAAGGTACAGGATCTATACCACTAGATGATATTGGAGAAACAACTAGAAAGCCAGGCGTACCTAATGCAATGAACTCACTTGTTATCAAACATATTTCAGGGGGGTGGTCCAGACTTGCCTTCAAAGCATATGAAATGGGCAGAGAAAAATGGATGGGTGAGGCAGTAGATGTGGTCTGGCTAGACGAAGAACCACCTACACAAATTTACACACAAGCACTTACTAGAACTGCAGACAGAGGTGGTATTGTATATATGACATTTACACCAGAATCTGGCATGACAGAAACAGTTGCACAGTTTGTAAATGATCTAAGACCTGGACAAGCATTACTACAAGCTGGTTGGGATGATGCACCTCACATGACAAAAGAAGCAAGAGAACAAATACTTGCTGCATTACCACCACACGAAAGAAAAATGAGAGAACAAGGTATACCACAATTAGGCTCTGGTCTTGTATTTCCTATTGCAGAAGATGATATAGTATGCGAACCAGTAGATATACCTGACCACTGGCCTAGAATATGTGGCATAGATTTTGGTTGGGATCACCCGACAGCAGCAGTGTGGGTAACATGGGATAGAGATTCTGATATAGCATATGTTTATGACAGCTATGCAATGAGACAAGAATCTGTACCTATTCATGCAAGTGCAATCAAAGCAAGAGGTAACTGGATACCTGTGATCTGGCCTATGGACGGCAGACAAGCTGACAAAGGTTCTGGTAAATCACTTACTGAACAATATAGAACAGAAGGTGTGTCGATGACTAAAGAGCATTTTTCTAATCCACCACAGCAAGGACAGAAAGAAGGATCAGGTGGCAACTCAGTTGAAGCTGGTATCATGGAATTATATACTCGTATGCAAACAAAACGATTGAAAATTTTTAAGAATCAAGATAAACTGTTAACAGAGCTTAGAATGTATCATAGGAAGAATGGTAAGATTGTTGCAGCTCATGATGATGTTATATCTGCAATGCGATATGCAGTTATGTCATTAAGGAAAGCAAGAATCAAAAACTACGAACCAATGTTTACACAAGCTGAATCGGAGTTTAATGTTTTTGCATGAGAAAAGAACACAAGAGTAAAACTGGTGGACTTACTGCAGCAGGTAGAAAGTACTTCAAAAGAAAAGAAGGTGCTAATCTAAAACCTCCTGTTAAGTCTGGCACAAACCCTCGACGTGTTTCTTTTGCTGCAAGATTTGCTGGTATGAAAGGCCCTATGAAAGATAGTAAAGGTCGTCCTACTAGGAAAGCATTAGCCCTAAAAAAATGGGGTTTTGGTTCTGTAGCTGCAGCTAAAAATTTTGCAGCAAGAAATAAAAAGAAAAAATAGGAGGACTATTATTATGCCAATGGGCAAAGGAACATACGGAAGTACAAAAGGAAGGCCACCAAAAAAGAAAAATGGTGCAAAAAAATTAATGGCAAAAAATCCAAAGATGCCAAAAGCTGTAGCTAAAGCTATTGCAAAAAACATGAAAAGGAAAAAGAAATAATGGCGAAGAAACCAGGACTGTATGCGAACATACATAAAAAACGTAAAAGGATTAAAGCAGGTAGTGGTGAAAAAATGAGAAAGCCTGGATCTAAAGGCGCACCAACTGCAGCTAATTTTAAAAGGGCTGCAAAAACTGCAAAGAAAAGATGAAGAAACTTACTAAACGACAAGAACAATCTTTAAAAAGACATAGCAAACATCATACAAAAGCTACACTTGCGAAGATAAAAAAAGAGTTGTTAGAAGGTAAGTCATTCACAGAAGTGCATAAAAATGCACCTAAGAAAAGGAGTAAGAAATAATGGGTGGAGTAGCAAAAGCTGTCGGCAGTGTTATTAGTGCTGTAGGTAAAGGTGTTGGTACTGTGCTTAGTATGGGCAGTAAAAAACGAAAAACACCTAGTCCAAAAGCACTTATGGCATCTGTGCCTAAACCAGACCAAACTGCACAAAGACTTGCATCATCTGCATCACAATATGGTGGTTCAACTATATTGACAAGCGCAGAAGGTTTAGGTGAAACTGCAACAACTAAAAAAACTTTATTAGGTGGATAATGATTAGACCAATATACGATCAATCGTGGAGTAAAAAATTCTACGAATGGTTACAACCAAGAGCTAATATAGAAGTAGATGATTATACTACTATTGGTTTTTTAGATGAGTGGGATAATATTGTTGGAGTTATTTTGTTTTGTGGTTATGATGGTAACAACATATATGTTCACATAGCATCTGATAATCCTAAACACGTGCAACGTAGATTTATAAAATTAATGTTTGACTATGTATTTAATCAAGCAAAATGTCAGCGAGTAACTGCTACTTGTACTGCTCAAAACAAAAGAAGTATGAAACTAATAGAAGGTGTTGGTTTTAAAAAAGAAGGATATTTAAAGAATTTTCTTAAAAAACATGATAAACTATATGACATTGCATTATATGGTATGCAAAAGGAGGACTGCAGATGGGTGATATCCCGATAATAGGACCATTACTTGCTCCAAAAATGCCAAAATTACCACCAGGACCTGATGCAGAACTTCTTGAAAGAGAAAAGAAAGCAGAGGAAGCATTGCAAAAAGAAAGACAAAGACTTATATCTGGCAAGAAAATGGGCTATAGTTCTACTATTTTAACTGGTGGCGCTGGTGTCGAAGAAGAAGCTAATATTGGTAAAACATTACTAGGTGGTAAATAGTGGACAAGTTTGATTATATAAAAAAAAGATACTCAGAGATGTCATCTGATAGAGGCACATGGGAAGACCATTGGCAAGAAATATTAGACTATGTTATGCCTCGTAAAGCAGATGTAGTTTTTGTTAGAGTAAAAGGAGATAAAAGAACTGAGGTCTTGTTTGATTCTACAGCTATAACTGCAAATAATTTATTAGCTGCTAGTTTACAAGGAACTCTTACATCACCATCACTACAATGGTTTCATTTAAAAATTAGAAATGATGAAATAAATCAAGATAGAGATGTGCAGTTATGGTTAGAAGATTCTGCAAAAAGAATGTATGATGTATTTAACCAAACTAATTTTAACACAGAAGTACATGAACTATATCTTGATCTTTGTTCTATAGGAACAGGATGTCTATTTGTAGAGGAAGGTAACAAAGGATACGACATAGATTCTATACATTTTAAAACAATGCACATATCAGAATTTTACATTGGAGAAAATGTAAGTGGATATATAGATTGTTTATACAGAAGATATAAATTAACTGCTAGACAAGCAATACAAGAATTTGGTGAAGAAAATGTAGGACCAAAAATACAAGAAGCAGCTAGAATGAAACCAGATAAAAAGTTTGATTTTATTCATGCAGTAGAACCTACAGAAGATTATGAAAGAGCATTAGGTAAATCTAATACAAAGTTACCATTCCATTCTTGTCATGTATGTGAACAAGATAAGATGGTTGTTAGAACTGGTGGATACAACGAGTTTCCATATCTTGTACCTAGATGGTCAAAAGCTACAGGTGAAGTATATGGTCGTTCCCCGTCTTACAATGCTTTACCAGATATCAAAACATTAAACAAAGCTGTAGAGCTAGGACTTAAAGCATGGTCAAAAGCTATTGATCCTCCATTGTTAGTACAAGATGATGGTGTTATAGGTAGAGTAAGAATGACACCTGGTGGTATTACAGTTATTAGAAGTGATGCTGCAGTAAAACCATTTCAGTCTGGTGCAAATATGCAACTAAATGCTTTCAAAGAAAACGAACTTAAAACTGCAATAAGACAAGCATATTACTCAGATCAGTTACAGTTACAACAAGGACCACAAATGACAGCTACAGAAGTACAAGTAAGATACGAACTTATGCAAAGACTTTTAGGTCCTACACTCGGTAGATTCCAATCAGAGTTTTTGAACCCACTTATAGAAAGAGTGTTTGGTATTATGTTTAGAGCAGATGCTTTTCTACCAGCACCAGAGTTGTTAGAAGGGCAATCTATAGATATTGAATATGTAGGTCCACTTGCAAGATCACAGCGTATGGAAGAAGCAGTTGCAGTAGAAAGATTGTACCAGTTAGCTATGCAACTAGGACAAGCTGATCCATCAGTCATGGATATCTTGAATAATGATGAGGCAGTTAGAATGAGAGCTGAACTACTTGGTGTACCTAAATCTGTACTTAGAGGTAGAGAAGAAGTAGATGAACTTAGACAAGCTAGAATGGAGGCACAGATGATGCAACAGCAAATGGAAATGCAACAGCAACAAGCAGAAATTGCAGCCAAACAATCATCAGCCCTCAAAAATGCGTCTGATCCAAATACGCAACAAGTATTAGAGCAAGTAGTAGGAGGCTTAGAGGAAGAGGTAGCAGTTGAAGAATAAAGATTCAGACCAAGAATTAAAACAACAGAAGATAGACTATAGAGGAACATTTAACACCCAAGAAGGTGAAAGAGTTTTAGCTGATCTTACATCAGCTTATTACCATAGGAGTTCTTTTAGTAAAGATCCCTATGAAACTGCTTTTAAGGAAGGGCAAAGAGCAGTAATAGTCAGAATACTAAATCTTTTAAAGGAGGATAATAATAATGGCTGACGAACAAACGACCACAGAAGTGGCAGACAACCCTACTCCAGAAACAGAACAAAATTCTGAATCTGTATTAGGATCTGGCATAAGTGATAATCAAACAGAAACTGATTGGAAATCATCTTTGCCAGAAGAACTAAGGAATGAACCAACTTTGCAAAATCTAAATGATGTAGAATCATTAGCAAAGACAGTAGTTCATCAACAAAAAATGATAGGTAGTAGAATACCATTACCTAAAAATGATGAGGAGAAAGCAGAACTGTATAACAAGTTAGGCAGACCTACAGATCCTACAAAGTATGATTTATCTATTCCAGATACTCATAAACAACATTTTAATGAAACTGCAGTAGGTGAATTTAAAAATGTTGCACATAAGATAGGACTTAACAACGATCAGGTAAATGCCTTATTAGAGTATCAAGTAAATCAAATTGATAATAGTGGACAGTTGCAAGAGGCACAAATGAATGTGCAACGAGAAGAAGCAGAGCAAACCCTTAAACAAGAATGGGGTTTTGAATATGATAAGAATCTGCGTTCTGCTATGAGAGCTATTGATGTATATGGTGATGAAGGACTTAAAGAAGTTCTCAATGGACCAGCAGGTAACGATCCAGCTATGATTAAATTTTTTGCTAGACTAGGTCAAGAAGTTACAGAAGAAATGGCAAAGAACACACAAAACAATACTATTGCTGCTTCTACTCTTGATGCAAAACAGGAAATAGAACAGATTATGGCTGATCCTAAGAATCCATATTTTGATTCTTCACATAGAGATCATAAGTCAATGGTAGAGCGTATGCGACAATTGCACGAAAAAGTTTATGGAAATTAACTTTCTTGTGCTATAATTAAGATACCAAAGTTCTGCCCGTAAGGATAACAGATGGGGTGGCCATGATAGGCGTTAAACATCCGTTTGATAAAAACGTATTTTATAAGGTATCCCATTTGGATAAATACCGATAATATATTTTTATAGGAGGACTGAAATATGTCAGTACAAATAACTACAGCTTTTATAGAACAGTATAAAAGCAATGTATTTCATTTGGCACAGCAAAAAGGTTCAAGACTTAGAGATGCAGTCCGTACAGAAACAGTTGTCGGTAAATCTCATTTCTTTGAAAGAATTGGCTCAACTGCTGCGCTAAAAAGAACATCCAGACATAGCGACACTCCAAGAGTTGACACACCTCACTCTCGTAGGAAAGTAAGTATGGATGATTACGATTGGGCAGACTTAATTGATCAAGAAGATAAAGTAAGGATGCTTATCAGCCCACAGTCTGAATATGCACAAGCAGGTGCATGGGCTATGGGAAGAGCAATGGATGATGCAATTATTGATGCAGCTTCTGGAAACGCCTTTGGTGGCGTAGCTGGTGGCACAACAGTAGCATTACCATCTGGGCAAAAAATTGCTCATGGCTCTGCTGGTTTATCAGTTACAAAACTGATCGAAGCAAAAGAAATCTTAGATGCTGCTGATATTGATCCTGAAGAGGAAAGATATTTAGTATGCACATCTAAACAACTATCAGATTTGTTAGCAATAACACAAATTACATCTGCAGACTTTAACTCTGTTAAAGCACTTGTTCAAGGTGAAATTGATACATTTATGGGATTCAATTTTATTAGAACAGAAAGACTAGATACTAACTCATCTAGCAACAGATTAGTTTTAGCATTTGCTAAATCTGGTATCGGCCTTGCTGTAGGCTCAGATATTCAAACTAGAATTTCTGAAAGAGCAGACAAAAATTATGCAACACAGGTATTCTTGTCAATGACTATCGGTGCAACTCGTATCGAAGATGAAAAAGTTGTTGAGATAGAATGTACTGAAAGTTAATAGGAGGAATCAAAAATGGCAACAGCTAAATCAGTCGAAATTACAGCACTAGACGCATCGCCTAGAGAGGTCCTAGAAACTGGAAGTTTAGAGGGCAGGATGCGTGTAGCAAGTGGAACGATTGCAGCAGGAACAGGCGACATTGATAATGATGATGTATTAATGATGGTACAAATTCCATCTAATGCAAAAGTATTATCAATCAAACTATTCAATGATGATCTAGATTCTAATGGTTCACCAACATTGGCAGCCAACGTAGGTCTATATTATGAAGATGGTACTGTTCTTGATGAAGATTGTTATGCAACAGCTATAACAACTTTACAAGCTGCAAACACAGCAGGTGTTGAAGTTGCTTTCGAAGCTAGAAATGTTAATGCAGTTTCTAACTTTGCTTGGGAAGATGGTGGTTTATCATCAGATCCAGGTGGGGTTTTAAGAATAGCTTTAACTATGTCTAACGTAGCAGCAACAGCAGCAGCTGGTGATGTATCAGTTATCGTTACATATGTTGTAGACTAAAAAACAACAATAGGGGGTAGTTTCGGCTACCCTCTTACAAGGTGAATTATGGCAACAGAAGTTTCAATATGTTCAAACGCACTTAGAAGATTAGGAGATGATCCTATAACTTCCTTAACAGATGATTCAGAAAGAGCTAGATTATGTAATGCTTTTTACGAAGATGCAAGAGATGCTTGTCTAAGAAGTCATCCTTGGAACTTTGCAATAACAAGAGCAAGTTTGACACAGCTTTCTGACTCACCTGTATATGGCTATGACTACCAATTTGCCTTACCTACAGATCCATATTGTCTAAGAGTATTAGCTATGGAGTATGAAGATTATATATTCAAAGTAGAAAATTTTTCAACACAAGGCAGGGTGTTGTTAACAGATGAAGAAACTGCCAAGATAATTTATATTGCAAGGATTACAGACACAACATTGTTTGATTCTTTATTTGTAGACACATTAATTACTAAACTTGCATCTGACTTAGCATATCCAGTAACTAATAGTCTAAAAGTACAAGAACAAATGTATAAGCTTTACCAGCTTAAACTTTCTGAAGCTCGTAGTATTGATGGACAAGAAGGGTTTATTGATGATCTTGTTTCAGATACATTTACGGATTTTAGAAGATAATGGCTAGAACACATCCAATACAAACAAATTTTACTGCAGGTGAACTTAGTCCTAAACTATTTGGACAGACTAATCTTGATAAGTACAGCAATGGTGTAGAAACACTAGAGAACATGACTGTGTTTCCACAAGGTGGTGCAACTAGAAGAAGTGGCAGTAGATTTATATGTGAAGTCAAAAACTCTGCAAATACTACAAGACTTATACCTTTTGAATTTAATGATGAACAAGCATATGTGTTAGAGTTTGGCGACCAGTACATAAGATTTTTTAAAGACCAAGGACAAATAACAGAGGCAGACAAATCTATATCTGCTATTACAAAAGCAAATCCAGCAGTTGTTACAGCTACATCACATGGCTACAGTAATGGAGATGATGTTTGGATCAACAGTGTAGGTGGTATGACAGAAGTAAATGGCAGAAGATACACGATAGCAAATGTAACAACACATACATTTGAATTATCAGGTGTAAACTCTACTAACTATACTACATACACATCAGGTGGTACTGCAGCAAAGGTTTACGAAATTGCAACACCATATACATCAGCACAAGTATTTGATTTACAATTTGCACAATCAGCAGATGTCATGTATATCGTACATCCTTTACATGAGCCAGAAAAACTATCAAGAACAGGACATACATCTTGGACACTTGCAGATGTAGATTTTGGTGCAACTGGTCCATATTTAGATCCTAATACTACAACTACAACTCTTACACCAGCATCAGCAAGTACAGGAACAGGCGTTGATATAACAGCATCTGCAACCACTGGTATTAATGGTGGTGATGGTTTTCAAACTACAGATGTGGGTAGACTTATAAAATTTAATAGTGGTGAAGCAGTTATTACTGGTAGAACAAGTACAACAGTTGTTGTTTGTACTATAACAAAAGCATTTGCAAATACAGATGCAACAGTAGCTTTTCAATTAGGCACATTTTCAGATACAACAGGGTTTCCAAAAGCTGTTACTTTTTTTGAACAACGATTAATTTATGGTGGAACAACATCATTTCCACAAACTATATTTGCATCACAGTCTGGATTGTTTGATAATTTTGATGTAGATGATGCAAGTGCATCTGACGCATTTATATATACTATTGCATCTAATAAAGTAAATGTTATTAGAGCATTAGCACCAGCTAGAGATCTTATTATCTTAACAGCAGGTGGTGAATTTAAAGTAGCTAGACCTACTGGCGAACCACTAAAACCAGACAATGTAAATATTACACAACAAACTACATATGGCACACACAGTACATTACCAGTACAAATTGATGATGCTGTATTATTCGTACAAAGACAAAGACAAAAGGTAAGAGCATTTGAGTTTAGATTTGCAGATGATGCTTATATAGCTCCAGATCTTAACTTGTTAGCAGATCATGTAACAGGCACTGGTCTTGTTGATTTAGCATATGCACAAGAACCAGACAGAATATTATATGCAGTAAGAGATGATGGTGAGCTAGTTGGACTTACATATTTAAAAGACGAAAAAATACTTGCATGGCATAGACACATTATAGGTGGTAAATCACAATCATGTACTGTTACAGTTTCTGATTATGCAAATATAGTATCAGGTTCTACACTTACTTTTACAAAATCAGATGGCACAACTGTTACATTTACATCTACAACAGGCACTGCAGGAACAAATGAATTTAAAACAGAAACAAATAACAATACGACAGCAAGTAATTTACAGACAACTATAAATGGTCATGCAGATTTTACAGCTACAGTATCTAGTGCAGTTGTTACTATTACAGAAACTACACCAGAGAGTACAGGATTTCTTACAGTAGATAGCAGTAGCCCTGTAAGACTTGCAATACAAAACGAAACTCATGCAGATGTTAAAAGTATTACAACAATATCAGAGGCATCAGAAGATACAGTTTATATTATTGTGCAAAGATTAATTAACGGATCAACAGTTCAATATGTAGAATATTTAGACAGTACATTAAATCAAGATTCTGGACTTGCAGGAACAGTTACAGGATCAAGCACAACAGTAACAAGTTTAGATCATTTAGAAGGTGAAACAGTACAAATACTTATAGATGATGCAGTGTATCCAAAACAAAAAGTCACTAACGGAGCAGTAACAGTTAGCCTTCCAAGTACATTTGAAAGTAAAACAATAGAGATAGGTCTTGGTTATGTTTCTACTATAAAAACACTAAGACCAGAAGGTACTGCACAAGCAGGTACTGCACAAGGCAGGAAAAAAAGGTATAATGAAATTATCGTAAGATTATTAGATAGTGTTGGCGTAACCATTAATAACGACCAACTTCCATTTAGAAGTTCGGCAAATGCAATGGGTGAGCCAATACCAGCGTTTACAGGAGATAAAAGAGTTACTAACTTAGGTTGGGATAGAGATGGTCAGATAACCATAAAACAGACACAACCCCTACCTATGACAGTTCTAGCAGTTACTGGAACATTAGTAACAACAGATTAATATGTGGTTACAAATAGCAGTAGGAGTAGCGACTGGGTTAAGTTTAATCGGTCAATACCAAGAACGTAGATTTATAAAACAAGCTGATAAAGCAGGTAGAAGAGCTAAAAAAATAAGAGATATAAAAGAAAGAATAGATTTAAATTCACAAACACAATCTTTAATATCTGAAAAAATAGCAACACAAGCTCTTAGAGGTATTGTTATGAATGAATTTACAACAAAGCATGAATTAGATACTGTTATAGATCAATATGATGAAGCTGTGTATTTTGCTGATTTAGAAATATTATATGATTTAAATGCTAGAGATTTTAGATTAGCTGGAGCATTAGCAGCAAATACAGCTAAAATGGGCCAAACATTATTAAGTGGTATTGCAACAGGATATATGGCAGGTCAATCTGCTACACCACCAGCAACAACATCAACTGGAACAACCTTAGGAGGCCTTAGTGCTGGAGCAAATTCTTCAGGAAGAAGTATAGGTAGTTCAGCAGGACAGGGTTTTTAAATTATGGGACAAATTAGAATAGTTAGAGGACAAATAAAATCACAAGCAGGTAGTGATATTAAATTTAATCCAGGATCAGTTGCAAACATTTCACCTCTTTCAGGATT
>Ga0196891_1000296_pt1 | contig 12220 bp, 17 predicted proteins | sample VirMetDEL_Nov_24_FD_169096 | JGI IMG/M metagenome (GOLD analysis project Ga0196891, IMG submission 169096) | Aqueous microbial communities from the Delaware River and Bay under freshwater to marine salinity gradient to study organic matter... | ecosystem: Environmental > Aquatic > Marine >... | reverse complement strand
GTGGAGGGGTTACCGATCACGGAGCTTTGACTGGTCTGGGTGACGATGATCATACTCAATACCTACTTACAACTGGCACAAGAACTCTAACAGGAAATCAAGATTTTGGCGGCAACATTGCTGGCGGCTACGGTCCTGGGTCAGACAGCCTATCAGGAGTAAGCACAGCCGAGATTACCGCTGGTACTTCAACTGCTTACCGAGTATGGTCTCCTGCCGATGTAAGTTCCGCCGCATTTCAACATGGAGGCGGTGGAGGCAGCGGAATTAGTAATATAGTTGAGGATGCAACCCCACAACTAGCCGCTGATCTTGATGCTCAAGGTTTTGTTCTGGATAACTATGGTTCGCTGTCTTCCACCTTGTCTGCCGTAAGCACAGCCGAGATTGCTGCTGGCACTTCAACCGCTTATCGAGTATGGAGTCCTGCTGATGTTAGTTCTGCCGCACTACAGCATGGTCCCGCTGCTGGAAGTATAACGGAGCAAGCTCTTCATGATGTCATGTCTGCTCTAGACTCAAGTTCTATTGCAACTAACGACGAGTTTTTGTTCCGAGTCGCGTCTGGTACAGGCGAACTAGCGGTAACAACTGCGTCTGGAATTGTGTTTAAAGGAAACGAGGATCTTGGTATTGATCCAGTTACTAGAGTAACAAGCACAAATGCTCCTACTGTTACAGATGATGTAAGTGCTGGATACGACTTCCACGATAAGTGGATTAGAACCATAAGCGGTTCACCAAATAGAGCATTCCAAAATATGGATCCTTCAGCGGCAACCGCTGACTGGAGAGAATATGCTCCTCCACAAATCACCGCCCAGGAAATTATTGATGGAAGTAGCACAAGTCTAGTTGCTGTATCCCCAAGTGATTTGTCTGCCATAGCGTTCCTTCATGCTAGTGGTGGTGGAGGTGGTGGAGGGGTTACCGATCACGGAGCTTTGACTGGTCTGGGTGACGATGATCATGCTCAATATCTACTTACAGACGGCACAAGAACTCTAACAGGAAATCAAGACTTTGGCGGCAACATTGCTGGCGGCTACGGTCCTGGGTCAGACAGCCTATCAGGAGTAAGCACAGCCGAGATTACCGCTGGTACTTCAACTGCTTACCGAGTATGGAGTCCTGCTGATGTTAGTTCCGCTGCATTCCAACATGGAGGTGGTGGAGGTGGAATTAGTAATATAGTTGAGGACGCAACCCCACAACTAGCCGCTGATCTTGATGCTCAAGGTTTTGTTCTGGATAACTATGGTGCGCTATCCTCTACTTTGTCTGCCGTAAGCACAGCCGAGATTGCTGCTGGAACTGAAACAAATATGCGGGTTTACAGTCCTGCTGATGTGTCTTCCATGATAGCTCAACACGCATATGTTCCTGAGTTGTATATTGAGGCTTTGGGTAACAAAGAGGTTGCATATGTGAACCCGAACATCGCCTTCCCTCAGAGAATGGGAACGAACTCAGAATGGCAGGGTTGGAAAGTCAACCTAACCGAATATGATGAGTTTCAACTCAGGGCTGTGTATGAGGCTGGGGATAATAGTGGAATTGTTTTGGGGATAGGGTGTACTTCGTCAACAAGTCCTTACAACAGAACTGACAACCCTCTCACTAATTCTACCATAGGCGATGGACAGGGCTTGGACTACGAATATATACATAGCGGACAATTAGGGGCTGATGCAGTGGTTTCAGGTGGTATTAGCTTTGACGGTGCAGCGGCTAGAGATTATGTTGAAAGTGCTTGGACCCCTCTAGATCCCTCTGTGAAGCGAGAGTGTGGTTTAGCATTTATGTATCTTGAGGGTTCCGGGGTTACGGCTGCAAATAGAACATGGTCAAGAGTGACTGTAGCTTTCAGAAGGAACAGATAAAATTTGAGCCGTCGTGCGGTCGTAAGTTCGTTGCCTGTAAGGACTTAGGGAAATCTTTTAGAACTTCCTAAGTCCTTTCTCTATAAGGGGTTAAAGGCATGAGTTTCTGTTGACTTGACAGGGGGATTTGGTATACTTTACGCTGTGCCACGCCTTTAATACTGTGTAGTGGCACACGGGAGCGTATCCCAGGCGTCTTATAAGCGTTGCAATACAAACGAGGGTAATTGGTTGCATGAGGGTTCGATCCCCTTCGCTCCCACCAAACAAGTAGATGATTCAGTCGAAAGTCTGAATGACCTGAGTAAGACGCAGCGTCTACATAACTGTCCTTTTAAAGAAAAGAAGAAATGATGCGACTTGCACAACGAGAAAGCGAAAAAGGATATGGAAAATATCAGATTGGCTCCTGTATTGTAAATCGCAAGGGAAAGGTGGTTGGGCGTGGATATAATCGCCCAGTCACCCACCCTACTTTTGGAAACGAGCATTCAGGGAACCTTCACGCTGAAGCGTCTGCCCTCATTCATGCACTTAAATCTGGCAAATCGCTAAGTGGAGGTTCCTGTTTCGTTTATCGTGTTGGTGGTAATATCGCCAAACCCTGTCCTTGCTGCCAAGAGTTTCTCCGCAGTCATGGAATCACAACTGTCTACTTCTCCTGTAACGAAGGAGAAACTCATCAAATGGAACTATGAAGGAGAATAAAACATTCGTAATCGGAGTCACCTACGAACACGCAGACTGGTACATGGTGGAAGCCAGCAGCGAAGAAGAAGCTATTACTATGGTCGAAAACGGAAAAGGTGCGAGCATCGGGTCGGGACCGACAACCAAGAACTTCCCTAAGGAAGATTGGATTGTTCGGGATAACTGGAAGAAGTGCATCATCTGTGATAAAGTACATGAGGACGAACACTACCATGATTAAGAAAGTAATGATTCCACTATTTCTTCTAGTTACATCTTGTTCAATGCCCAACGAAAAAAAGTACAGATATCACATGATTTCCCATGTACTAGGAGAAAAATGGGAAGTTGAAAAATGTCCTTATTGCCGCATAGAAAAATCTATGGAGCTAAGAGCGCATACCGTAATCACGCACCTTCATAACCCCTAAGAATAGTATGAATATTTTTCCAATTGTTGCAGATCCCAATGACGCTCATGGTGTTGATTGGAAAGAGTCTGCTCGTCTGCAAGACGATCTTCGTGTTGTCAAGATGTCTACCGAGTCGTGTCAGCTTCTTGGTGCAGTAGCTTTGCTGTACGGTATGGACCCCAATCGTCCACACCAAACTGTTGCCAAGTCGCATATGAAGCACCCCAGCACTCTTTGGACTGCTGCTTCTTCTGCTAACTACGCAGCACTTTTGTTTCATACGGAATGCCTGATCGCTGAGTGCTATTCGCGCTTCAATCGTCCCAAGGGTTACTACAAGAAGTGGGAAGCCTCAATGGACAGTTATCATGAGTGGTATGCCCTTGGCATGATGGAGTTTCCAGACCACGATCCTACCCCTCTGCCGCTGTGTATGGGTACTGCGCCACAATACATCAACGAGAACGATGTTGTTGGTAGCTATCAGCGTTACTACGCTAACAAGCCTCGTCTTCGCTATGTTCGTACCAATGTTCCTGAGTTCGTTCAACAGCTTCGTGAGTCTAGCCAACCAGCAGTCGTGACTGCATAAATAAAATGGGGGATGTCCCAGGCACGGTGCTTCTAACGCCGTTCCATGAATAGCCTGGAGGAGGTAAGGAGTTCAATTCTTCCATCCCCTACCATTTCACTTGTTTTACTCTATTTCTTCACACATTAAAAACTACATACCTGGACAATGACTTCAATACTAACATTTATCATTACCAGCCTTGCTGTAACTTCTGTAACATTTGCAGTAGGCACTGTTTACCTTTTTATTATAAGCGATGAGTATTTGGACTAAACTTTGGATTCTACTCAACAGACCCCTTTGCTGGATATTTGGATGTGCTGCAAAGGTTACTCTTGTTTATGACAAGATGTGGAATAAGAATGTTGAGACCGTCAAGTGCAGATTTTGCTTACGAAACATGAACGACGATGAGCTATACTTGTAACTGGAAAAGATGTAGGTCGGATCAAGACCTTGGGGTTCGATCTAATCACAATCAAGAAGACTATTGGTTGTGCCAAGTACATTGGAAACAGCTATGTGAAGTAAGCGATAGCTTGTGTGACGATGTTCACAAAATGTGTAAGCCTGTCGTTAAAGATGTACCCGTGGAGAGAAAAACTAGGAAAAAAGCCACGAAGAGAAGGTAACAACCTCCCCCCCTTGTAACTATTTCAAAAAGTCGCCCCGATTTCGCGGTTTTCGCTATGAAACTGGCTGCGCTGCCGTATAATACATGGGTACGGCGGTGAGGGTAGCTCCCGTCAGCACCAAACACCAAACCCATTAGTATAATGCACAAAGTACCCAAAGACTTTATTGACAACCCCTATTGGACCTTTAAGGGAACAGAAGCACAAGCTAACGCATTTGGACTCGCGGCTTGTATAACCCTTGCCCTAAAGAGCAGCGATCAAATCGAAGACTTTTTTGCTCGTTATGAGATTTCTCGTTCGGATAGAAAGCCTTGGCAAACTGACCTTGTAATGCTCTGGTCATACTTAACATTCCTTCAACCTGAGGACGAAGAAGTGCGGCAAGAAACCCGCGCCTTCCTAGCTAACTTTCACTTCAAAGATCGGTTCATCGAAACCCAACTAAAACAAGAATCAAATTTATTTGACGAAGACATTCCTACTTCTGACGAACTTCTAGACTGGTATACTGAACACTAAACATGAACATTGAAAATTTTGTAATGGATTCCACGCAGAGAGAGATGATCTCTGCTCTCCTTAACTCTAAACAAAATGTTATTCTTACTGGTCCCACGGGATCGGGTAAGACCTCCTTTTGCTACGCGCTTGCTGATAAACTTAGTATGAATCCTGTTGTTATCAACTTGGGTTCTACGCAAGACGCTCGCGCCGCCCTACTAGGCAGTTATTCGTTGCGAGAAGGTAACACCTCCTTTGAAGAATCTGATTTTCTCAAAGCAGTTCGCACTCCAAACACACTAGTTGTTCTTGATGAAATCAGTCGAGCTTCCTCTGACGCAATGAACATTCTGTTTCCGTTGCTTGATGGTCGCCGGGAGATTCGCGTCGAAGAAAAGGATGGAGGGACGCGGGAAATTGCTGTTGCTAGTGGAGTTCGCTTTATTGCGACTGCAAACATTGGCGCGGAATATTCGGCTGCTCGATCAATTGACCGCGCTTTGCTTGACCGATTTATGGTATTCCAACTTCCATACCTAAACGAAAGCGAACTTATTGGCGTGATCTTGGATAAGTATGACTTGAGCGAAAAGGCAATTAAAACCGTCTCTAACCTCGCTAAAGTTTACACTCACGCCTTAAGTCTTTACAACGAAAATAAAGTGCGTACTCGTTTGTCCCCCCGTACTATAATCTCTGCCGCTGCTCTTGCTAATGATTTCTCCGTAGTTGAGATTTGTGATAATGTCATTTACCCGATGTTCTCAGGTAATGGTGGTGTTGCTAATGAACAGACTCGTCTTCGTGAGTTTGTTGATTCTTATAGTCTCGATGCTCCCGTGTGTTTCTAATGGATAAAAAAGTAGTCACCGATGTGGACTCCCTTGGTGTAACTTGTGATGCTGAATTGATGGGTTCTTGGTTGGAAGGGGTGCATAATGTACCCCTCTCTTCTAAACTTCTTTACGATATTCAGTGCGTTTTGCGCTACTACTCTGAGATCATTTCACCTGGGAAAAATGCAGTAGTAACTTACCCAACCGAAAACATGACCCCCTGTGCAGATGTTAGCAAAAGAACTGCTTACATTCCCGTAGGAAGTCTTCTTAAAGGAGAGGTAGACGAAACAGTTTTTACTGTTTGCCATGAACTTGCTCACTTGCAGTTTTCTCCAAGTGCAACGGAGTTTGTTAAAATGTGTGTAGAGGACTTCAAATCAATTTTTAATTCGATTTGGGTAAGTGATACTCATACTATTTTGGATACTCTTGATCAGGAGGGTGGTTGGGCTGAAACTCTTAAGCGTAACCCCGATCATCTTTTTAAGCCTGATTTAACTCCGGCTTATAAGTTTCTAAGTCAAATCTTCGGTTGGACAATGTTCGCAATGAACTGTGTAGAAGATGCTCGTATTGATGCTTTGTACCCCGTGGGAGTTATGAAGTATAAAAACAAGAGTATTGCTAATCTCAAGAAAAACTACAACCACAACTCTCTTGTTGAAATGAAAGAGTGTGATCCTCACGGGTATCAAGTCTTCAAAGACTACTTGATGTATAGCGGTGTTCTTGATCGTGATGAGGAGTGGGAAAGTTCGTTTGGGAAGTCTACTCTTCGCAAAGAGTTAGACGGAAACTGCCGGGATCACGAAGTAAGTGCTTATAGAATCCTAGGTTTAATGTTCACGCACTACCGTAAACTCATTCAAGATAAGTATAAAAGTATATGGGAAAGGTCAAGTTTCGCTAGGATGTGCAATCCTGACTTTAGCCTAACTTCCTTCATAGAGGGTTTTGGCAACGGTACAGAAACCGAAGAGACAACAACCGAAGAAACGGGAGCCATAGAAGAAGAAGAAGAAGAACGCCAAAACTCGTCCCCTTCTCCTAATATGCGCCCCGACGATGTTCTTGTGGAAACTCTTCCTCAATCCTCAGAATTGGATGATGAGGTCTACATTGGTGGAGATATTCTTTCTGATGAAAGTGAACTTCAAAAGAATAACAAAAATACTAAAGAAGCCTATGAGGATTTGAAGGAAAGTAAAGAAATCACAAACCCCCATTCTTTACGGGATATGGTGGAGGGAAAAAGAGAAGAGTCTAATTTTGTTCTCTCTAATCAGCAACTCTCTGTCGTTCAAGGTTTTGAGTTTCTAACTCTTGTTGATTGCCAAGAAATTTTTAATAATCACTCCGTAACTTATAAATGTGGAATTGTAGACTGCACTAATGTACTTACCCAACCATAAACTAGAACTATACGAAAAACTACACGCAGTGGATCAGCTGCAAGTAGCGCAACCGTTCCTGGTAACCAGCGATGCCTCTTCACTTTTGGAACTACTAGTAGACAAGCAAGAAAGTAAAGTAAGGGACTTAAAGACAAAAATTAATGAGTTGAGTAAGCTAATCCCAACTAACCATAGGAAATCTTATAAATCTAATAAGAGGAGTACCCCGGTAGGTAGTACCTCCATACAAGAGGAGATAGAACTGCTGTCCTCACAAACTCTTAGAATTATGGCGGAAATTAGTTTCATCTGCAAACATATTGGTAGATACCGTCCTTGCCCCAAGAAACCCTAGTTTAAAAATCCATGAGAAGAAAAGTAATTATTGACCCGTTTAATGGGTACAAAGAAGAAGACGCATATAGGCAGAGTTTTCACGAACTTCACGAACAAATTTACGCGGCTTTTGAAGATCACTTCATTGATTTGATGACTGCAAACATAGCCGTTCCTGAAATGTCTAATCGAGGTAAACTAAATCCACGCCGCCTGTGGCGCAACAGTATTGACGAAAATATTTTTGACCACTCGGTAAAAACCCCGTCTTCTGATACGGCTTTAGTAATGTTGGTAGACGCTTCTTCCAGTATGGCTTCAGGTAATAGTGCATATCCTAGTTACTCCAATTTCAGTGTTTGTTTAGGCATCGTATCTGCTTTTGCACGGGCAAACAAAGAACTATGTGATAACGCCATTCGCTTGGAAGTATTTCTGAAAACGGGTACTAGCGGGTTGGATGTTGACGGTTACTTAGGACAATCTCCATGCTTTTTGACAAGAGCTTTTACTAGCACTAAAAACATGAATCCCCTTTCCATTTTTGGATTTACTACTTTTAATCCGCTAAGAGGTGATGCTAAGGGTAGCAATACCCCTGAGTATGCGGTTCTCCCTGCCCTCTATCAATGGGCGCATGACAATATTACTGAGCCTAACAGGGTGCTTGTAAACCTTACCGATGGAGAGCCTCAGTATAGTCGACTGCGGGTATCTGATCTTGTAAACCTTCGTTACAAGTATCTAAAAGGCTGGCAGGAGACTGCTATTCTACTTGGCGATAGTTGGTCGGACCCAGACCAATACTCTGATAACCCAATCGTTGTTGACAGCGATAACTTTTCAACTGAAATGTTTACCACCCTCTCTACTCTAATGGAGGAAGCTCTATGAACTATGGTGCTTACAGAACGACAATCTATCCGAACTTAAAAGAAATGTTTTGTGCGGCGTATCTTGATGCGTGTGCAGAGATTTTTAGGGATCTTGAAGAACTAGGAAAAGAATTTATCGGTTACAGTTCTCGTAACCTAGCGGCTATGCATGAGTCTCAATGTATAGTTATTCACCCTACCCTGGACTATTTTGGAGTAGGTCCAAATCCTCTTTTTAAAGATTCAAGAGAACAAGCGTTTTTCTTACCACTTAAAAAGTTCTTGCAACCAGTGTCACTTCTTCCACAAAGGTTTTTAAGTGATTCTTTCTCCCCTGAGTGGACTCAGTTGTTTACTATGGTGAAAGATACTTATAAAACAAACGAGCCAATCTTCATTAGCGACTATCACACACATTATATGCACAAAATTACAGAGTTACAGGCTAAAGGAGTTATAGCTGACCGTGAGCTTATTCCCTTTACCTGGAAAACAAACGGCAGCAAAAAGGACAACCCCTCCGCATCTTCACTTTGGACAAAAAAAATCTCAACCGAGAATAATCCGAGAGCTAGGGTATCCCGTATTCCTGATAGCACACGGGATAAGGAAAGCATGGTAAGAAAGAAGTATTACGATGAGTTCTTTCCTGCCACTATAGTTCCATCAGAACTAATCAAACTCACCCCCCTTCATAACATCAAACAAACGGTCAACTCCTTTGCAAGATCATTCACTTAATAACGAACAATGGCAGCTTATCGAAGCTAAGTACAAATCCCTATTCTGCTATACCGCCCGACTAATCAAGGGGGACAATCAGGGTCACGGGTTTGAAGACAAGTACCAGGAAATCATTATTGCTGCCTGGAAAGGAGCAGAGGGATTTCTGCGTAAGAAAGAGATTGAGTTCTCTGTGGACTTATTGAAAGATGAAGAGTTCGATAAGTACCTAAAGTCTTGTGCTTGGAATGCTAAGAATCGCAAAGGTGCTTTTCTATCCAAGCGATACCAAGTTTACAACACCCCCTCTCTTGAAGTGTTACAAGGAAACGACTGGTCTGAGATGGAGTACAATGACGAGTTTATTGATGTCTCCACTGGGGAGCCTGTAAGTTCCGTGGATATCGTAAACTTTTTCGTTGGTGCGGACTTTAATAAGGTAGAGGAGAGAGTCCTTGAATACTTCCTGTCTGATGGGGACGCTATAAAACCCAACGGCAAAATCAACATGAAAAAGCTAGGCGAGTCTCAAAACCTAACTAAAAGACAAGCAGAACACATTTGCAATAACTTAAAATATTCATTGTCGGACTTCAATCCACAAGAAAGCTAATATGGTTTTTCTATTTTTACGAGTTGCATTTTGGTACACCATGTTTGCGGTGGCATTCTCAGAAATCTGGGCTGGTCTTGGGTTGCCTGGGAATCCTTATACCGCAGGAGCCTGGATAGTTCATATTTGTGTGGTAATACTTGCTGTATGTTTCATGTATCCCCTAGTCATCACGGCACGGGAAGCAGTCATAACAAAAGCAAGGCTTGGACCTATGAAACATGAGATAACGCAAGAAATGATAACAGCCGCAAAACAAAACCTAATAAACAAAAAAGAAAATGTCTAAAAAAAAGAATGAATCATTGAAATCTTATAGGAAACGAAGAGGAAAAGCAAACAAATGGAAGTCAATCGACCCAATCGGATACTGGAAACAAAAAAGGATCAACCGCAGGAAGCAGGGGTTATTCGGAACCTAAATAAACAGCATGATTTTGACCTAATGTTCCTTGAAATGTGCTTCCTAATCTCTCAAAGAAGTAGAGCCAAGCGCAATCAGGTCGGGGCGATTATTACCAAAGACAATCGCCCCATCAGCCTGGGGTACAATGGAACGCCAGTAGGATTCGACAACGCCTGTGAAGGGGCAGACGGAGAAACACTAGAGACTGTTGTTCACGCTGAGGTTAACGCGATTTGTTTCCTGGCTCGCACACATGAAAGCACAGAAGGGACAACAATATACAGCACTTTAGCTCCTTGCTCGTCTTGCGCTCGCATGATCATACAAGCGGGAATCAAAAGAGTTGTATATCGAAATAGATATCGCTATGACAGCGGAGTTGATATTCTAAAAGAAGCCAACCTTGAAGTTATTAGACTTCACCCTAGGTACACCGATCTTAAAAATGATAAATAAGTTTACCTCATTCATGCTCGCCATTTCTGTTTACTTTCTTCCATACTTTGCACTAACTGTGTGCTTCATTGATATCTGGGAAAGGGATTGGAACGCAGCGTTTATCATGTACAGTTTGTTTATTTATGGGTGGTGGATAAAAAGCGTAGTTTTAACGCAAAGCCAAAACCAACAAAATGACTAAGTACCCACTCAACGATGGTATCGGATTCGTCAACCTTGTAACCACAATGGGAGACGATCTGACCACAGTAAACTCTGCACGAGTATCCTACGGGGGAATGTCAGAAGAACTGACTGAGCGAGACGAGAAGCTCATCAAGTACCTTGCTGAGAACAGGCACACGAGTCCGTTCCGTCACGCCTTTATGTCGTTTCAAATAAAAATGCCCGAGTTTTGTGCAAGGCAAATGTACAAACACATCGTCGGCGCGTCCCTAACTTCTCCTGGGGATGCAATCTCTCATGGATGGAATGAGATCTCTGGTCGGTATGTTGAGTACGAACCAGAGTTCTACACTCCAAAAGTTTTGCGGGAGCAAGCAGAGTCCTCCAAGCAAGCCAGCAAGGAGTCCAACACAGGTCTTATGCGTACAGCAGGAACCCTTCTCTATTGCTACACAAAGGAGTCCTACAATCAGTATCAGATTCTCCTAGACATGGGAGTAGCAAAGGAGCAAGCACGAATGGTGCTTCCCTTCAACACCTACACGGAGTTCTACTGGACAGCTTCCCTGCAAGCCGTAGCTCACTTCTGTGCCTTGCGAGATCACGAACACGCCCAACACGAAACGAGAGCCTATGCACAAGCTCTTGAGGAGTACGCAAAAGAAGCCTTCCCTGTTTCTTTTCAGTACCTAAAGAAAAGTCTCTAATGACAACAAACCTATAAATGAAATACCTACTCCCAATATCCCTCATCGTTACTGGACTACTAATGACGGTAGCATTAGCAGCTTCCAACCCTTCGATCAAGAGCTACCCCAAGAACTTTATACCGTTTTGGTCGGAGCAAGATAAAGGGTACGAAACAACCCTTATTAACGCTGCTCAAATTGTCTCAATCACTCCAGTTTATGATGACCCTACAAAGAAAAACCCAAAGTCAATTAAACTGATTATTGAGTTCTCTGGTGGTAGCATCCTTGAAGTAGACGAAGACTTTGAAGACTTCTATTCTCGCGTCCGTGCATCACAATGAGTAACAATAAAAACAAAATCACATGGACAACCACAAAGTACTTTGAAGCTGAATACACAGTTCAATGCGAGCCACACGATGTCGAGTTTACTTACAATGGAATTTACTTGTTGGCGAGTCAGAATCCATCTAAAACCGTGATTAGTTCGCCAATCTGCTTTGGATCAAATCCCGATGACTGGGAGACGCTAGGTAAATGGCTAATAAAGGCTGCAACAGAGTTTAGGAAGGAAACCCTTCCAGGTTTTAAAAGAAAGAAAAAATATGATTAAACTACTTATACTAATTATTGTTGGCGCGTGTATCTCCCTACTAGTACAACTGGGATTCACAGCCATTGCGTTTTCGTTCAACCCAAATCCATCAGGTAGCTTTCAAGGAATGGTAGTCGTTATTGAGTTCGTTGTGTGGCTCCTCACAGGAGTCGTGATTTACGATATCATCGTCCACGAACTCACTAGAAAAAATAATTAAATGCTCGTAGCCGTAAAATTTCTTAGACCAGATAAACCTACCCTTCAGCACGAAAAGAAAGTTGATAGAATTGTTTATATTAATACAGAGGAGATTCGTTCTGTAAACATGAGTGATGTTACAATGGTTTCTTCTAATCCTGGAGGTGGAATCCATCACATGGGAGTACGAGTTGATATCCACTACATTCACGGTGGATCAGAC
>Ga0196891_1000292_pt1 | contig 12359 bp, 16 predicted proteins | sample VirMetDEL_Nov_24_FD_169096 | JGI IMG/M metagenome (GOLD analysis project Ga0196891, IMG submission 169096) | Aqueous microbial communities from the Delaware River and Bay under freshwater to marine salinity gradient to study organic matter... | ecosystem: Environmental > Aquatic > Marine >... | reverse complement strand
TGAAGCAGAAAGACTTGTAACTAAAACAAGACACTGGTATTCAAAACTTGAGGAGATAACAAATGCCTAAATATAATGTTGAACACCTAGCTAACATACACAAGTACCACAATGATCTGCAAAGACAAATAGATGACGCAGATTGGATAGGTCAGTATGAAAGTGTGGATTACCTACGTAAAGAGTTAGAGCTAGTAAAGGAAAGCATGAATAATGGTGACGTTTATTATCCGTTATTTTGATGCGGTACTTCGATGGCTTATCCCTTTATATATCCTGGCCCCTTTCATTTATATCTTCTTGGTATACGTAGGGGCGTTATGAAGGTACTCATTCCACTTGGGCGTTACGCCAAGAGAATACTAACAGCACTGAGCGTACTTCTGAATGTGCTACTAGGAGGGAGCAATAACCAAACGTTCAGTGCAAGGAACCACCAATGGCAGAGAGATGGAAAGCCTAACATTGTATACTTCATTGACTTAACTTTAGGTAAAGGTCATTGTGTAGAGTGTTGGGTATACTGGAAAGTGAGGAGAAAATGGTAAGACTACCAAAGAAGTCAGCCACAGTAGGTGACATCGTTAGCTTTTACTTACGCAGCGATCACTTCGCTAGGCTATCAGGCTCTACACAAAAGCAATACGAGCATCACCTAGATGCTGCACTAGATACACGTGTCTTAGGTAAACGCATAGAAGACTACCGTGCTCGTTCACTTAAGGCACAGCATACTAACTTAGCCTATCAAAAGTGGCTAGACAAAGGCATACGTACAGCTAACTACCGCAAGGCTGCACTCAGTACAGCATGGAAATACTGCATGAGGTTAGACATCATGGAGAATGATCCTGTTAGGCTTATTAAGACTGAGACAGAGACACCACGCAAGGTACGCTGGACACGGGAGCAGGTACATACCTTCCTTAACACTGCATACTCTGACTTCAAGTGGCGTAGCATAGGGCTAATCGTACACATGGCATACGATCTAGCTCAACGTGTAGGTGACATGCGTCTTCTGACATGGGATAAAGTAAACCTTGATGCCCAGCGCATAGACTTAACTCAAAGTAAGCGTGGAGCAGACGTTCATTTACCTATCTCAGAGGCGCTGACAGCTATGCTACAGGCGCAGAAGGAAGACTTTGGGTTTCAACCCTATGTAGCACCCAAAACCAAGCCTGTAGCAGGATCTTATGTGCCTTACCCAGTAGATCAGATTGATGGTGCTATCAATGAAGTCAAGGATGCTGCAGGACTACCAAAGAATATTACTGCTATGGACTTACGCCGTACTGCTATCACTGAGATGGTAGAGGGTGGCGCAGACTTAGCTCAAATCATGCAGGTCAGTGGTCACGCAGATCCTGGATCAGTTAAACCTTACCTAGTAAACACATTCAGCGGTGCTAAAAGTGCATTATCTAAGAGGTATAAACTTAATGAAGAACATTAAGAACTACATAGAAGGTCTTGATCTTAAAGAAGGAACACAACATCGTGCTACCTGTCCTTGGTGTGGTGGTAAGAACACATTCACTGCTACAAAGACGGACGGTACTGTGGTCTATAACTGTTACAAGGTTAGCTGCCAGCTAAAGGGTGCTACCAGTACAGGCATGACAGCAGAGGAGATCATAGGTAGATTACGTCCTCACGAAAACAAAGTGGAGCAAGAGAAGGAGTTACTTACTTTGCCTGAGTATGTGGTTACACCTAGCGCAGAGCATACTCTACATAAGAAGTTTGTACAACGGTGGGACTTAGAGTACGAGAGCCTGATGTATGACGTGAAAGATAGACGTATTGTCTTTCCTATTCGTGACAAGGGTAGGTTGATCGACGCAGTAGGACGTGCATTAGATGGGGCTATACCTAAGTGGTATCGCTACTCTGGTATAGCTGATGTATACAAGCGTACAATAGGCAAACCCAGTGGTGTAGTTTTAATAGTTGAGGATGTCATAAGTGCAATCACAGCAGCTAAGCTTTATCCTGGTTTGACAGGCATGGCTATCCTTGGTACATCATTGGGTGCTGCACAAATGCAACACTTGGATGGTTTTTATAAGGTAATCGTAGCGCTCGACCCCGATGCTGCACACAAGACCTTGACATATAAGAGAGAGATAGAGGCATGGACAGGGTTAGACACAAGAGCATTAAGACTTGACGACGACCTGAAGTATAAGGTACACTCTGACATTGTAAAACTTAAGGAGATGTTATGATTAAGGCAACATACATAGATCACATGGGCAGTGACTTGTCTGTAGTAAACTCTGCTAGAGTTAGCTTTGGTAAAAAGTCTGACTGGGTGCCACGTGTACACAATGGAGAAGCTAAAGTTCTAAAACAGAAAGACAATAGGCTGATCATGTATCTAGCAGAGCACAAGCACATGTCACCCTTTGGTCACTGCTTTGCCAGCTTCCATGTCAAGGCTCCCATCTTTGTAGCACGTCAACTTGTGAAGCATAAGTTCCTACGTTGGAATGAGATTAGCCGTAGGTATGTTGATAGTGAGCCTGAGTTCTATGAGCCTAAGACATGGCGTGGACGTGCTAAAGATAAGAAGCAGGGCAGTTCCAATGAGGAAGTTAAAGAGATTTTAGTGGAAGGTTGGAAGAGCGAATATCCAGACCGATTAAAGTCTACACTAGAAGTGTCTGTTGCGTATGATTCTGTTGTAAATGAGTCTGCACTTTGTCTTTACAAAGATATGCTACATGCAGGTGTCTGCCCAGAGCAAGCACGTATGGTACTGCCACAATCAACCATGACTGAGTGGTACTGGTCAGGTAGCCTTGACGCCTTCGCTGATATGTGTATACTAAGATGTGCTTCTGACACACAACAGGAAACACAAGAGGTAGCCAATCAGATCAGTGTAAAGATGCACAAACTATTTCCTGTGTCGTGGATGGCACTGTGTAAAAGGAGAACATGATGAATAAAGGCTCAGGTATTATTGGTGTAGAACAGGTAGAAGAACACGAAGATGGTGGTGCAACTTACAAGTTTCACATGGATACTCACGCCCGTGGGCTACTGGCAGAGGAAGGCTTGAGGTTAGTGCTCTACTGTGCAGCAGCTAAGATGGATATGCAGTTGGTGTATGACTTCATAGAGGATCATATTAAGTACAACAAGGATGAGAGGTTTGATGAGTACGGAAACTATGGTGAGAACAATCCTCCCGTTTAAATGTAAAGGAAAGTAAAATGGTAGAATTAAAAGACCTACTCAAAGAGTTAAAGATGTGGGAAGATAAACTGAAAAGCCCTCGCTTAAAAGAGTATGAACGTAAACTCATTCAGTGTGAGATTGCGTATGTGCAGAAAGAGATACAAGATAAACAATACTATAAACAAAAGCTAAAAGAAAACGCCTAGAAGTATTAAGAGGAGGCACGAACATGATGGAACTAGCATTGATCCGTACTCTTATGGACAAAGAGTTCTATGATAATCACAAAGGCATCCGTTGCCCTGACAAGATATTCACTAAGGATGTGCGTAAGATAAAGCAAACGCTAGACTACGCTATGAATACCTACGAGAAGACTCTGACTCCCTCAGAGCTAGAGGCTTTGTTCTATGCTGGCAATAGTAGTATGACTACAGCTAACAAAGAATCGTACCGAGATCTGTTTCACAAGATAGCCAAAGAGAATCCGCTTAACAAAGAGATAGCTAATGACGTACTGTCTAAATTATTTCAACAGGTAGTAGGGGAAGAGATAGCCAATCTTGGTTTTGACTATGTGAATGGCACACAGAATACACTAGAGCCGTTACGTAATCTGATACGCGATTACCAAGATGACTTCATGCCTAACCTTAAGATTGATTGGGATGACATGGACATCAACACCCTGCTTAAAGCTAACGACATTCAGTCACAGTGGAAGTGGAACATATCATCGCTGCGCCGTAAGGTAGAAGGTATTAGTGGTGGGCATTTGGTTGTTGTAGGTGCACGTCCTAACACAGGTAAGACTAGCTTTCATGCTAGCGCTATCGCAGGTCCAGATGGTTTCGCTCATCAAGGTGCTAAGTGTATCATCCTGTGTAATGAAGAAAGCTATGAACGTGTAGGTGCAAGATACCTCAGTGCTGCTACAAGCATGAGCATGGAAGAAGTAAAGGCTAACATGGCACAGGCTGGCCTACGTTATGAACCAGTACGTAAAAACATCTTTGTAAAGGATAGCACAGGTAAAGACATGTCATGGGTTGAGGCTGTAGTAAAAGCATACCAACCTGACATAGTAGTATTAGACATGGGCGACAAGTTTGCTAACAAGACAAGTGATAAGTCTGATGTGTATCTTAAAGAGGCAGCTATATATGCACGTAACATAGCCAAGCAATATAAATGTGCAATCATATGGATGTCACAATTAAGTGCTGTGGCTGAAGGTGTGGTTCGTGTAGACCAGTCTATGCTAGAAGGCAGTAAGACAGGTAAGGCAGCAGAGGCTGACCTGATGATTCTCATCTCTAAGAACAGGGTTGTTGAAGGGCAAGATGATGAAGAGAGCAATCAACGTCACCTTAACATCGCTAAGAATAAACTTAAAGGTGGGTGGCATGGTGTAGTACACTGTGAGTTAGACGGTGAACGGAGTCAATACCTTGCGTAATGTATTAGATGTAGAGAACACAATCACAAAGCGTGGCGGTAAGACTTTACTAGATCCGTTTGAACCAGGAAACCATTTAGTGCAGGTTGGTATACTTGATGTAGACAACTGGAAGAACGAGAACATCTTTACGTTGGATCATGTAGAGTATAAAGATAATAGTGGTGTGGCAAAGAAGACCATACAAACTATACTAGACATGACTACGCTTCTCATTATGCACAACGCACAGCACGATCTCATGTGGCTGTGGGAGTGTGGCTACAAGTATGACGGTGAGATATACGATACCCTGTTAGCAGAATACTTGCTTGTACGTGGACAGAAAGAACCACTAAGCCTAGAGGCATGTGCTGAACGCAGACAGCTAGACTTTCAGAAGGATGACACACTAAAGAAATACTTTAAAGAAGGGTACAACACAAATGAAATACCTATCAGTGATCTTAGCTTTTATCTTAGGCATGATCTGCTCACAACTCGTGAGTTGTTCATCCATCAAGAGCATGACTTCGCTCAACCAGAATCAGCCTCACTCCACCCTGTCAGAGCAGTTACCTTCAACACCTGTAAAACCCTCACAAGAATGTACATGTCAGGGTTCAGGGTGGATAACACCGCCCTTGAAGTAGTGCGTAAGGAGTTTGAGAATGAGAAGGCAGAGATTGAAGACAGACTGCAAAGAAAAGTAAGGGAGCTTATGGGTTCTACTCCTATTAATCTTAACTCTCCCGAACAAATGTCTCAAGTTGTGTTCTCTGTTTCTGTCAACAACAAAAAAGAATGGGTAGATCTGTTTAACTATACAGAAACACAAGAAGAATTTAAAGCTGCTGTTAAGGCTAACACTACTATGCTATACCGTACAAAAGCATATACTTGCCCGACATGTAATGGGGAAGGCAAGACGTATAAACTAAAGAAGGATGGCACACGTTACGCCAGACCTAACAAATGTAAGGACTGTGATGCACGGGGGTATCAGCTAAAGAAAACAAATGTAGTTGCTGGTCTATGCTTCGCTGCACCAAGTAAGAAATGGGTGAGCGCAAATGGATTCAGCACAAGTAAGGAAAACCTTGACATACTTATATCAACTGCTAAGAATAATAACATGGATACCGCTGTGGAGTTTCTCACTGATGTTAAAAGGCTTTCTGCTGTTTCTGTGTATCTTAGTAGTTTTGTTGATGGTATTTCCATATTCACCAAAGCAAACACAGGAATGCTGCACGTTGGGCTTACCCAGCATATCACCAGTACAGGTAGATTTTCTGGACGCAATCCCAATATGCAGAACATGCCTAGAGGAGGAACCTTTCCAGTAAAGAGAGTATTCGTATCAAGATGGACTAACGGTAAAATAATGGAGGCAGACTTTGCACAACTTGAATTTCGCACGGCAGCGTTCTTGGCCCAAGACGAAACAGCAATGCAGGAAATTGCAACAGGCTTTGATGTACACAGCTACACAGCAAAGGTTATCACAGATGCTGGTGAACCCACGTCTAGGCAAGAAGCAAAGGCACACACCTTCGCTCCTCTCTTTGGGGCAACCGGGTACGGTAGATCAAAAGCAGTTGCTGCATACTATGAACACTTCACAGAGAAGTACAAAGGTGTAGCAGCATGGCATAAGAAGCTAGCGAGTGAAGCTATAAGACTAAACAAAATAACTAACGTGAGTGGTAGACAGTACGCTTTTCCTGACGTATCACGTAGGTCTAACGGTAGTGTGACACACTTCACTATGATAAAGAATTACCCAGTGCAAGGCTTTGCTACAGGCGATGTAGTTCCTGTTGTGCTGGTTGAAATAGAACGCAGACTTGCAAACATGCAGTCCTGTTTAGTTAACTCTGTGCACGATTCAGTGGTAATAGATGTACACCCTGATGAAGTGGAAGTAGTAGTACAAACTATTAAGGATATGAACGAAGACTTAAACTCTTTAGTTGAAAAGGCTTACGGTGTTGTCATGAATGTGCCTCTATTATTAGAAGCAAAATTAGGTAATAATTGGCTTGACATGTCTGACGTTTAGGGTATAACTAATCATCTTTAACTTAAATAAAGGAGTAAGTATGAATACTGAACTAGCAATACAAAATGATCTTGGTATGTCTTTAGCAGAGGCTATTGGTGTAGCGAACATGGGTGGTGAAACAAAGAGCGTATCCCTACCCCGTGTTAACCTTACCCATAACGGTATCATGGGTAGCATCGAAGTCAACGGCAAGTCTGTAAAGACTGAGGTTGTACCTTTGGGTGCTTACAAGATTACATTATCGGAAGACAATGTAGTGTATAGTGTAAGTCCTAACATTCGTATCTTTGCTGTACGTCAACAGTGGAGTAAGTGGAACTCCAATGAAGAGATCATGATGAAGACTGTCATGAGTACAGATCTAAAGGGTGACCTTAAGGATAACATGGGTACGTTTAACTTGGGTAGACCCTCTGGTTATATCCAGGATTGGGATTCTGTAGACGATAAAACTAAGGACTTGATTCGTACAATTAAACGTAAGAAGATTGTCTTTGGTATGTTGACAGCTAATGATTGCACTGATGAAGAGGGTAATCCTGCTGATGCTATCACTGATCCTATTCCGTTTGTGTTTGAAGTTTCACCTTCAAGTACTAAAGCACTAGACACGGCAATAAACACACTGAAACGTAAGAACATCTTACCTATTCAGTACACGTTTATTCTTGGTGCTGACGAAGGCAAGCTACCTAACGGTAATTCATACGCTATAATGACACTGGAAGGTGGTGATTTAGTAGATCTCACCTCTGAAGATCAAGATAATTTGAAGAACTTCATGGAGTACATTGAGTATCAGAACTCTTACATCTTACAGCAGTGGGATGAAAAAAACCAAGAGACTATCTCTGGTGAAGATGCAGATGTGGTTGCTGAGTTTGTAAACGTAGAAGAGGCAGACTAATGAACCACCATGCTGAACTAGCTGTCTACAACTTCCTTGCTCGCGCAGGTAAGGGCGAGACAGAAATGGCTGAAGACATTCGTAAGCAAGTTGCTGCTGATGTTGAGGCTGCACTAGAGAAACAGTTCAGTAGTGGGCCACGTGACAATTTTAAACTTAGGATGTCCAACATTGGGCGTCCTACTTGTCAGTTGTGGTTTGAGAAGAATGAACCTGAAGAGAGAACACCTCTACCTCCACACTTCTTGATCAACATGATTATAGGAGATATTGTAGAGGCTGTCTTTAAGGGACTTCTTCGTGCTGCTGACGTTGACTTCAAAGATAATGACACAGTTACACTAAAGCTAGGCAGTGGCGTTGAGATCAACGGTGAGTATGACATGGTTATGGATGGCAAAGTGGATGACGTTAAGTCTGCATCTCCTTGGTCATACCAAAATAAGTTTGCTTCCCTAGAAGCACTGGCACAGGGCGATGGCTTTGGGTATATCCCACAGCTAGTAGGCTATGCTGCTGCAGCAGATCTTGATGTCGGTGGCTGGTGGGTAATCAACAAAGGTAATGGTGAGTTCAAGTATGTAGACGCATCAAGTGTAGATACTGATGAAGTACTACAGCGCATCGAAGACACAGTGTCTTACATCAATGAGGACAAGCCTTTCAAGCGTTGCTTCAAATCAGTACCTGAGACATTCTATCGTAAGCCTACAGGCAATCTCAAGCTTGACCCTAACACCTGTGGTTTCTGTTCATTCAAGCATAAGTGTTGGCCTAACTTGCAAACACTACCTGCTGTTAAGTCTACTGCTCAGAATCCACCTATGGTAGACTACGTGTTTGTTGATCCCGCATACTTAGAGGGTGACATTGGCTAAAACAAAGAAACAAAAAGAGAATAGCCATTGCCTTAAGTCGGGCTGTGGCGCTCCTATACCCGAAGGAAAAAGGTCAGATGCAAAGTATTGCTCTGTTACCTGTAGAACAGCAGCAGAGAAGAAAAGATACTGTGATAGAAATCCTGAATACGTAAAAAGACAAAGAAGGTTAGTGAATGAAATAAGGCACAATAGTATCTACGGACATACGGAGTTTCTAGATAACCCTATGAAGAACAAAAGAGATAAATACGCAAGAGCAAGAGCTATGGGTTACCGTTCTGGCTTAGAAGTACAAACAGCTAGATATTTAGATTCTATAGGTGTAAAGTATGGATACGAGAACTTAAAGATAGAATGGGAAGACTTAAAATATAGAACCTACACGCCTGATATAATTTTAATGAATGGAATCATCATTGAAACTAAAGGTAGGTTCTTACCAGAAGACAGACGCAAGCATATAGCTATACAAAGGCAGCACCCTGAGTTAGACATTAGGTTTGTGTTTAGTAATGCAAACTCTAAGCTTTACAAAGGTGCTAAGTCTAGGTACTGTGATTGGTGTGACAAGTATGGCTTTCTGTGGGCGCACCGTGTAATACCTGAACCCTGGCTGAAAGAACACGGCGAAGAAATAAAAGCTAAACGTATACACGTTAAAACAAAAAGGAAAACATGATGGGCTATGAACTACAAGATGATGAGGTTGCTATTATTATACGCCCAAGGGACTACGAAGAAGATTGGAGTGGTGACGTAGCTATTAATTTAGTTTCGTCTAAGGACAGCCCAGTACCTATAGTAGTGATGGCACAGGTAATAAACATAGCTACCATGATGTCAGCCTTTCTTGATATAGCTTCTGATAATCCTGATCTATATGACTTAGTTGAAGAACATCGTAACTATCTACTAGGCTTTGACCCGCAAGAAGAAAAAGATGATGATGATGGAGAAGAGCTTGAAGTTATACGCAATGGTAATGTATATACATTGAGCAAGTGGAGCAAGACAGAAGGTAACGCATGAAAATAGAACCTAAAATAACTAGAGACATAGACCCTGTGAACAAGCCTATGCACTATAACCAAGCAGGTATAGAATGTATAGATGCTATTGAAGCTATGACAGAGAATATGTCAGGCTATCTAGCACCGCAAGCAGCTAACGTATTAAAATACATGTGGCGATGCGAGTACAAGAATGGCTTGGAAGATATAGATAAGGCTATCTGGTATCTTAAACGTATGCGTAAGCGCTGGGTGGAGAAGCACAAGTGAAAAAGTTTTACGTATCCTTTTATATTACATTAGAAGAGGACAACACTATCTTGTCCTTGTGTTCTGATACACATGAGGATGACGTACAGGAAGTTATACGTCATATCATATACGACATAGACGATGTTAAAATACACAACTTAACTGTGAAAGAGAAGACATGATAAGCCAAGATGATATAGATGCGTTCAAGCGCTTCAATGATGTAGACTACTTGATGAATGAGTATCAAGACATGGCTGCATCTACTGCTATCTACAAGACAGAACATCAAGTGTTATACCCAGCGCTGGGCTTAGCTGCGGAAGCTGGTGAGGTAGCAAACAAAGTAAAGAAGATCTTACGTGACGGTAACTTTGATCGTGAAGCAATAGCAGACGAGATAGGAGATTGTCTCTGGTATATTGCAGCGCTGTGCCGTGACTTGAATGTGGATCTATCTGACATAGCTAGAAACAATCTAGCCAAACTAAAAGACCGTAAAGAAAGAGGAACCTTAAGGGGGAATGGAGATAAAAGATGAGTAACTATTTACCGACAGACTATCAGTCTTTCATACACAAGTCTCGCTACGCAAAGTACTTCGATGGTACAGGGCGTGAGTCTTGGAGCGATACAGTAGAGCGCTACATGGACAATGTAGTACGCCCTAAGATAGGTGATGACACATACGTCAACGGCATTCGTGATGCTATACTTAACTTAGAAGTCATGCCATCAATGAGAGCCATGATGACTGCAGGTCCAGCCTTAGAACGTGATAATACAGCAGGATATAACTGTAGCTACTTACCCGTAGATGACCCTAAGTCCTTCGATGAGGCTATGTTCATCCTTCTCTGTGGTACTGGTGTTGGCTTCAGTGTCGAGAGGCAATACATCAGTAAGCTCCCTGAAGTCCCTACTCTCTTCCAAAGCGATACCACTATCGTTGTGAAGGACAGCAAGGAGGGATGGGCTAAGGCGTTCAGACAACTTTTGGCACTCCTATGGGCTGGTGAGATTCCACAATGGGATGTCTCAAAGGTACGTCCTGCAGGTGCAAGACTAAAAACGTTTGGCGGTAGAGCATCAGGCCCAGCGCCTTTGGTTGAACTGTTTAACTTTGCAGTCTCTACATTCAAGAATGCACAAGGGCGCAAGCTGTCTAGCATAGAGTGCCATGACCTCATGTGCTTCATCGGTCAGATCGTTGTTGTAGGAGGCGTTAGACGTAGCGCTATGATCTCTCTGTCCAACCTCAGTGATGATCGTATGCGTCACGCTAAGTCAGGACAATGGTGGGAAACTGCAGCGCATCGTGCCTTAGCCAATAACTCTGTAGCTTACACTGAGAAGCCAGACATGGAAACGTTTATGCGTGAGTGGCTTGCCTTAGTTGAAAGTAAGTCAGGTGAAAGAGGGATATTTAATCGTGAAGCATCTAAGAAGCAAGCTGCAAAAAATGGTAGACGAGATCCAGAGTATCATTTTGGGACTAACCCGTGTTCGGAGATCATCTTGCGCGGATATCAGTTCTGCAATCTTACAGAAGTTGTGGTCAGGGCTACAGATACTGTCGAAGATCTTGAGCGAAAAGTCCGTATGGCAACAATACTGGGAACTATACAATCCTCATACACTAAGTTCCCCTATCTGCGGAAAGTGTGGCAGAATAATACTGAAGAGGAAAGACTGTTGGGAGTGTCGCTAACAGGTATCATGGATAACCGCCTTATGACACACAAGAACCAAGGCTTAGATAAAACACTGGAGCATCTTAGAAATGTCGCTATCTCTACTAATGCTGAATGGGCTAGTCGTCTTGACATACCGCCCTCTGCTGCGATTAGCTGCGTTAAACCATCGGGAACAGTCTCGCAGTTGGTTGACTCTGCAAGTGGCATTCATGCTCGTCACTCTCCATATTATATCCGTACTGTACGTGGCGATAATAAAGATCCCTTAACTAAATTTATGATTGACCAAGGTATCCCTAACGAACCGTGTGTGTTCAAGGGTGACACGACTACAGTGTTTAGCTTCCCTCAAAAGTCACCAACAGGTGCAATTACACGTAATGATATGACAGCCGTAGAGCAACTAGAGATGTGGCTCACATATCAAAGGCACTGGTGTGAACATAAACCTAGCGTAACGATATCAGTACGTGACTCTGAGTGGATGGGTGTAGGTGCATTTGTGTACGAACACTTTGATGAAATGTCTGGTGTCTCGTTCTTGCCACACACTGATCACTCTTATCAGCAAGCACCCTATCAAGACTGTGGTAAGTCTGACTACGAGTATCTCCTAAGTCTTATGCCAAAAAGAATTGATTGGTCTAAGCTTTCGGAGTATGAACAAGAAGATAATACTGTAGCGATGCAGACTATGGCTTGCTCTGGTGATAGCTGTGAGATAGTAGACTTAGTATGAGACAGTATATAATAATAGGTAGGGCTGACTGCATGTATTGCAGCAAAGCAGTTGGCCTTATGAGAGATAATGGGTGTACGTTTAATTACTACTCCCTAAATGATTCCCTGTGGGTACTTGACTTGTTTAAAAAAGCAGGTATAAAAACAGTACCACAAATATGGGACATAAAAGG
>Ga0196891_1000291_pt1 | contig 12394 bp, 14 predicted proteins | sample VirMetDEL_Nov_24_FD_169096 | JGI IMG/M metagenome (GOLD analysis project Ga0196891, IMG submission 169096) | Aqueous microbial communities from the Delaware River and Bay under freshwater to marine salinity gradient to study organic matter... | ecosystem: Environmental > Aquatic > Marine >... | reverse complement strand
GCTGCATTAATATCCCCAACATTAGGGGATTTGGATTACCTGTTATATTTCCTTATTTCCAAAAAGTATTCAGATCAGTTTGCTGCATGGCAGATTTATTGGGGTTACGATTCTGGATGTGATTACGAACAGGATATTAAGGATTTAACCTACGAATGTGAGGGGGGATATTTAAAGAACTCAGAACACGGTTATTTGTTTGGCAATGATAATGGATTACACAGATGTCCTAAGTGTGAAAACAATATATCTGGGGTTGGATCCTTTGTTGCTGTACCTGCACCAGATGCAGAGACACCAAACATGGCACCACCTGTTGGGATGGTACCAACGGATGTACCAGGATTGGAGTATGTTGTTAGCGAAATAGAGCGCAGAAAATCAAACTTTTTCCAGACGGTAACAGGCAATCCATTAGAATCCAACAATCAAGCGATGAATAGGGAGCAAATATTGTCCTTATTTGAATCCAGGATGCAAACCATAATGAAGTGGAAAAAACCATTTGAGGATTTACAGACATGGATGGAAACGATCATTTGCAAACTAAGGTACAGGGATCAGTTTAACAGCGCATTCATTAGTTACGGGACAGAGTTTTATTTATTTAGTGCAGGATCATTATTGGATATGTACCAGGGAGCATTGAAAGAGGGTACAGACCACATGGTGTTAAATATTTTACAGGACAATTTTATAGAATCGAAATATAAAAATAATGCACCTGCATTGGCCAGGCACAAAACCATGTTGGCATTAGATCCATTTAGGCATTTAAAGACAGCAGAGGTTAAGGATATGTACCAGGCAGGGCATATTGAGTTTAAGGATTATTATTTAAAGGCAAATTTTTCAACTCTGGTAATGCGATTTGAAAGGGTAAATGGGCCATTGGGGGAATACCTAAAGGACCAACCAATGCATCAGAGGGTTGAGATGATCAGAGCAATTATTAACACGTTTATCCAGGATCCAAGTGAACCTGGGGAAACACAAACCACAGAAGATGGCAGTTTATAAACCAGGAAAAGGGGAGGAAAACCATGTACATTTGAGATTACAGAACAGGGAGTTTGACAGTAGGACAGGGAGGTCCAAGTTTAAACCCCAATTGTTTATTTGTATTCCAAAGGATGTACGAATATTTTTTGAGGCTCCAAACGGGTTATCATTGATTGAGGTGTTACATACACCAAAGGATTTTAAATTTCCTAAAAAGACAGTAAAAAATGAGGACGGTAAAAATGTCCAAGTTGATTATCCTGTTTATGCGGAGTATTTGGCAGAGTTTGCGCCAAAAAAAGCAAACAAATAATTCATTAACATAAAAAGGGAAAAAATGTTAACAAAAGATTTAATTAAATCAAACACAGTTTTAGCAGAATTATCAGAGGATCAATTAAATGCAATAGTAACATTGTCCAAAAACGATGAGGATGCAGTATTTGGAAAATTTAGTGCAGACCATTGGAGGCGATTGGATGAGGATTTACAGGAGATTACAGGGATACAAAAGGAATACGGTGTTAAAAGCCACGAACATTTAAAAAAGGTAGTCACACAGTTAAAGAAAAAAGCGGATACGAGCAACACAGAGGCTTTACATAAGCAGATTGATGACTTGACGACTACTAATGCCCAATTAAATAAAACGATCAAGGAGGGGGCCACAGATTCAGCGTTAAAAACTAAAGTATCGGATCTGGAAAAGCAATTGGCAGATAAGGATGGTATAATTAGCAAATTGAGAACCGATATTAAGACGGTTGGAACGGATTACCAGAAACAATTGGAGGTAGAGGCAGCCAAAAATGTTTCATTGAAATTTGAGAATGAATACAGCCAGGCATTAGTTGGTGTATCTTTTAAAAAAGGTATCCCTCAAAGTGCAATTGATGCAACATTAAGGGAGGCCAAAAGGATAGCGATGGAAAAGGGGAAACCAGAATTTGTAAAGGATGCCAACGGAGTGGAAAAGATACAGTATAGAGATGCCAACGGTCATATTATCACAAACCCAGAAAATTTACAAAAGCCGATTACACCAAAGGAAGTATTTTTATCTGGGATTGCTGAATTGATTGATACAGGAAGTCCACAACCAGGTACAGGATTAAAAGACAAACCAGGATCTAAAAGTACGTTGGATTTAAGTGGGGTACAAACCAGGGTTGAGGCAGACAATGCAATTAGAGAATATTTGGTTGGGATAGGGGAAAGCCCAAGCAAACAAACGTATGTTGACAAATACCAGGAGATTTACACAGAAAACAATGTCCAGGAATTGCCAATGTCGGTATAAATTGAAACAAGACCGTAAAGGGATAGCGGTTATTTATTATTAACAATTAAATTCTAAAAAAATGAGTTTATTAAACACCAGGATCCAAAATTACAGGGTTCAGAGTCCAAACATGTCCAAGTGGACAGCGAGGCCATCCCGTTACGGTGCATTTGATGTATTTGCATCAGGGAATAACGAGGCCGACAGTATTATATCACCAGAATTGTTAGAAACAGCAGCCAGAGCCGTTGGGCAGGATGTCCAGGTCCCTGTATTTGACACAGATTCAGTTAGTATTGGATCAACAAGATCAGCAACAATTGTGGATAGTGAAAACACAGGGCAATTGTACACCGTTTCATTTACAACGTATGCATGGGGTTTTACAATTATTCCTGCATTGTTTATGAATAACGAGCATTCAATGCAAGCTGATTTTAATAGGAAGTTTACAAAATACCTAAATAAATTTGCAGAGGTATTAGATACATCATGTTTATCAGCATTGAACACGAGTAAGAACCAAGTATTTGGGGATGACTTGGATTACACAATTACAGCAAACACAGTTGCAGCCACATTAGCACAACAGGATGATGTTATTGGAGACCTAAAGATTATGCAAAAAGCTAATGATTTTTATGGTCCATATCATTTGGTTGGAAACCCTGGGGTTGAACGTAGATTAACCAAATTGGCAGAGCATGGTTTATATAACGATGTAAACAGATCAATGCAATACATGGGTTATGATGTACATTTCACAAATGGTTTGGCTAATGCAGCAAACAAGATTGCAACAGGTTATTTGGTTAACTCTGGATCAGTTGGTCAGCTTTACAGACATGAACGCGAGGCATTATTAGGTCGTACAACATCAGATGGACACCAATGGGGTATTGGATCACTACCGATGTTAAACATTCCTGTTGATACTTATTTCTACGAGGGAGTGGGTGATTATAATGCAATTGCAGGTGCAGCATCAGCAGATATGACAAGAGCGTACAAAGAACATTACGGATTTGCAATTGAGGTTGCAAACGTAGTTGCGTACAATGATGATTTAGCAGCAAATTCAAATCCGATTATCAAGTTTGATATTGCGAATGCGTAGATAAACTGTAAATGGTTTATAATCTTTTTGGGGTTATGAAAGTGGGGGATTTAACGGTCCCCCATTCCCCCAAAAATCAAAATAATTAGAATGTATAATGCAACACAATTAAAAGAGGGTATTTTAGGCCAGATTGGATGGAGGCAAAACCCAGATCCAAGTGGGGGTAAAATAATTAATCTATTAGATTCAGCAACGGGGTTGTATTTTAATGATGTACACCCTATGTTGACATTTGAAAATATTGTTGCATCAATACCAGATACAAGTGGCTATACATATCCAACATTTAATGGGGCAGCGACATACACAAAAGGGGAAATTGTGGATGATTCTGGGACATTATACATTAGAGTTGAAAACGGAGGCACAGCAGGTGTAACATCAGATCCATTAAAATGGAGGGAATACCAGGTTACAACAGAGTTTTTAAGGGAAAAAACAGAACAGGGTATTATATTTGCCATTGATGATTGGATAGGCAGAAAATCCAAACTGAAAACAGTTAGGAATTTATTGTCCAGGCAAACAGTATTTCCAAAGGGGGGGGATATTGTACGAACAGACAGCCCAACCAAAAAGGTGGGGCAACGAATTATCCCAAAAAGAGTAGATGGGGTATTGATGAAAATTACAGAAATCTCAGTCCAAAACACAGTTGCAGGCGGTTACACAGTAAAGGTATTTGAAAAGGGGATCCAATTACCTATTTATACGCAAGTAGTTACAACAACGGCATCCAACCAGGTTACATGGCAGACAGTTGATTGGACATTTGAGGGAGGAAAGGAATATTACATTGTTTACGATTCAGCAGAGAATGCAGGATTACCAATTAATTCCCAATACGGCATGGAGTGGAAAGATGGCAAGTATTTCCAAATTGACAGCATCACAGTTGATAGCGATTTGAGTACAATATTTAGTGAAACAGATTTGGGGTTTGTGGGATCTACAAATTACGGATTAAATTACAAAGTATCTGTTGTATGCGATTATACAGATTTTATATTGGAGCAAAAAGCATTGTTTAAAACATTAATCGGTTTAAGGGTTGCAATGGATGTATTAAGGCACATTGCATTCAATCCAGGAGCATTGATTAACAGAAACCAAAATAATGCAGACAGGTTGCAATTACAGATATTGTTGGCCCTGGATGGATCAGACCAATCAACACCTGGGAATAATAAATCATTGAGTAAAAGATACCAGGAGGCATTGGATGCAATACAGTTTGATTACACGGGCATCAATAAGGTTTGTTTACCATGTAGGAAAAGAGGGGTTAATTATACATCTGTACATTAAATTGTACAACGATGGGAACACCGTTTGACACAAGGATAGAATATATCCAGGAGATCCAGGCAGATCAAGAAGCGTTTATTTTAGAGTTGATCAGAGAATTAGAGGAAGTTGTTTTACAGTTAAACAAAAATCAACTAAAGGAAAAGGGGATTGATTCAGAGGGGGAGGAATTGGGAGAATATAGGCCATTGTCAGTAACAATAAGGTCAGCATACGGATTGCAAACGGATTATATTGATTTGAGTTTTGAGGGGGATTACCAGGATTCATTTAGTATTGAATATGGATCGAACGATTTTAGTATAATTGCAACGGATCCAAAAACAGAAAAAATTGAAAAGAGGTTTACAAAAGCAAGGGGATTAACAGAGGAATCAAAAGCAGAATTAAGGGTATATTTAAGGGATTTAATATTAGAAAAATTAAGGAATAGAATATGAGCAATCCAACACCAATTAATCCAGATCCAAAGAGATTAATAGATAGGGCAGCAGCAGAGTTGGCAGCAGCGTTGGATGCTAATTTATCCTGGTTAACAACAGCATATTCAAAAGCGGATTTAAGGGATGATGGAAATGGGTTAATTCCTGTCATTTATACAGGCACCCACAACGATACAGGATATTTGAATTTATTACCTGACAGGAAGTTGGGAGATTATTGTTTTTTCCTGCCAGAGCAAAAGCAGGAGATAATGCCAAAGGCAGGTTATGCAGATCACATGGTCAAAGGGATGATTATATTTTCTTTTGATATAAGAAATGTTTATCCAAACGATCACAACGAAAGGACAATTGAAAATGTCAAATACGACATTATCGACATATTAGAAAGATACCCATTTGTTTCCTTTAAACTAAGGTTAACGCAAATTTGCGAGGGAGCCAGACAGGTATTTAGAAACATATCCCATAGGGAGATTAAAAGCCAATTTGATCTGAGGCCACATTTAATATTAGGAATTAATATTGATATGAAATTGGCCCCATATTGCGAGGGCGCTCAGGAACCATTGGTTACATTACCAACAGGGGCAGGTTTTGGATTAGATCAGTTAAACGATGGTCCTGGGGATTATTCAGGGGATGCAAACAAGTTTGTACGGATCAATCCAGATGGGGATGGATTTATTTATGATGATGTGCCTGCCATTGGTGGGATAACAGAACATAGTGGGTTAACATTAGACGATGGGACAAATCCACACAATACAGATGTTGTTGATTTACCTGCATCGGCGATGAGTGATGATTATTTAGCAATTTATATTTTATCAAAGAATACTTAAATTTAATATTATGAGTTTACAATCAAGATTAACAAGTGTTTTCCAGGCCATTGGGGATGACATACAAACGATCCTGGGGAATATTGGCACATTAACAGGACTAAACACAACAGCACAGGACAATGTTGTCAATGCCATTAACGAGGTTCATGATAGTGAGGCTAATGCGATCCATAAAAATGCACCTGGGGAGATTTCAACGATTGCAGAGAAAGCAAGTCCCGTTGGTGGGGACATGTTAATTATTGAGGATTCAGCAGATTCCAACAATAAAAAGAGGGTATTAATTAGCAATTTACCTGGGGGATCTGAGTTAAACGATTTAAGTGCAAATGTAACATGGGTTAATGTGCCAGATGCCAATATCACAGAGTCAAGTGTTACACAACATGAGGCAGCATTAACTATTACGGAGTCTCAAATAAGTGATTTATCGCATACGGACACAAACGCAATACATGATAATATTAGTGGTGAGATTGCGGCGATAGCGGAAAAATTAACGCCTATCGGCGGCGATTTTCTTTTGATTGAAGATAGTGCAGCAACAAACACAAAGAAAAGGATCACTATTGATAATTTGCCGTATTTATCACAAGCCGAAGTAGATGCAAGAGTTCAGTTCGTTGTTGACTCAGCGCCAGCAGCATTAGATACATTGAACGAATTAGCGGCGGCCTTAGGAGATGACGCGAATTTCAGTACAACGATTGCAAACCAAATGGCTAAAAGAGTGGCGGTTGATGCTGTGCAAACTTTTACAGTTGGCGAAAAATTACAAGGGTGTACTAATATTGGCGTTGGGGATCCAGAGCATGATTTTGAAACAGATTATACAACAGCAAGAGACAGCTAATAAATGAGTTTAGAAACAAGAATAACGGCATTGGCGCAAGCCATTGGTAATGATATAAAAACCAAGCAAGACGAACTAACAGAGGGGGCTTTTGTAGATGGTGATAAAACCAAACTTGATGGCATCGCAACTGGTGCAGAGGTGAATGTGCAAAGCGATTGGAATGCTGTCAGTGGTGATTCATTGATATTAAATAAACCTACTATCCCCGTCGTTTCCGATCTTGCCTATAGTGCTTCATGGAATGGTAACACAGATGCACCAAGTAAAAATGCGGTATATGATAAAATAGAAACGATTTCGGCATTAAGTAATTATTCTATTACGACAAGTGCGGCGGGTAATTATACAGTATTGACAAGTGATGAAGTTATATTGAAAACAGGCATCACAAGCGGCGGAGATGTTGTCACTTTACCAAGTGGAGCGGCAACAGGTCAAGTATTTACAATAAAGGATTCGAGTGGAGCGGCAAATAGTGTCGACATTATAAGAATAGAAACGGCAGGAACTGAGACGATAGACGGATCATCGACATTTGCAATGCAAACAAGTTATGAGTCAACTACTTTTATTTTTGACGGTACTAATTATTCAATTATATAAAATATGAGTTATAAAAATAAAATAATAGCATCGGGCATTGATTCTGAAAGTGCATCGGATGGACACGTTTTAACGGCTGACGGATTGGGCGGTGTAGCATTTGAAGCGGCGGGCGGTGGATCAAGCAAGGCAACATTCCTTTTTAATGGTGCTTTCTTTAATAGTACAGTACCTGCTCCAGATTATCTTTTACCAATAACGTCAGAATCGGAACACTCAAGCCCACAGAGATACAATACAATTGTTATTCCTGTTACGTCACAATTAAAGAAAGTCGTAATAGATTTTTTAGGCGGTGCGCCTAATGATGGGGATATAACAATTGATTTACTTGAAAGAGCGACGGGTGGTTCTGGTCAAGTTTCTGTTGAGTCTCAAACGGTTGCTTATACTGCAGATATTTCGGAAGGGAATTACGATCAGATATATGAATTTACATTTACGTCGTCGGCAGTCGTTAGTCCGGGTTCAGCTATATGGTTTGAAATATCGGGAACTTTTACTGGTACAGGATGGGGGAATCTTATTTGGTCAGCATATTTTGAGGAAGTATAAAATATAAAAATCATGGCAAATTATAGAATCACAAGCGGGGCGCACGACATAACGCTGAACAACAAGGCAAGTATAAAAGCAGCTTTAAGAAATTTAACGCTCGATCATTTAGTAACGGCATCGCCAATAATAAAAGTTGAAAATCTAAATACAGGAAATATAAAGTATTTTAGCGCTCAACGAGTTATTGAAGCAAAAGAGTTTTATAAGAATTTAACGAGTCCTTTCCAAGAAAGAAGAGGCGGTGAAATTATAAACGAGGAATAACACCCGAACAAGTATTTACATTATGAATATAAAAGAGGGCATTAATGGACATTATTTTAGAGTTTGCAAAAAGACACGACATTCCAATTGCAGTAATCTCAACATTACTGTTAATGTGGGGGATGTCCGCATGGGTGTTTCCCCATTTACCAAAGATTAAAGCGTTTTTCACTTTTGCGAATGCAAAGGATAAACAGATTGAGATGTTAAAAAAACAGATTGAGGAATTACAGGAGCAATTAAACGGGTGTATTATATCACAGGAAAAGGTTTTAAGATCTTGTGATGAGTTGAAAGGAATGTTGCAGAAAAAAGAGAATAAGGAAAATAGGATCATTGGATATTTTAAGGCATTAAATATGCATTTGAAGCCAATGGGGATTGATTTAAAAGAGGATCTTGATAATTTATTAGCAGATTAAAGGGATGATTGCAGATAGGTTTGAATTACTAAGGGCAAAGCACACATCTATTGAGTTAATGCCAACACCGTTTTGGATTAAAGAGTTGGTTGATGGGAAATTTGTAATGCGATACATCAACAAGGCGTATGGTAAGGCGTATTGCATCCCTAATGGCTTGGATCCTGGGGAATACCCTGGAAAAACAGATTACGAATATTGGCCATCAGATATTGCCAGGATTTACGAAAAAAACGACATTGATACATTAACCAGGAAAGGGAGTTACATATTTGATGAAAAGGTAATGGATGGCACAAATAGGTTAATTCGTACATTTATAAAAATGTATGTTAAGGATCAATATACAGGGAAAGTTTTTATTGCAGGCATGACAATTGAAAAGGATGATACAAATTAAATTAAACGGCCATTATTTAGAGATGTACGACAGTATAGACAATTTGCCAATTACCAGATTTCAGGAATACAACAGGTTGGCAATGTTAGATGCAGGGATTGGGGGAGATTTACAAAGTATTAACGAACACGTCACAACGGTATTAAGACATTACCAGAAAGGGGAGGGGCAGAAGATGAAACAGGAGTTGGAAAATATGAGGCAGAACATGATGTTTGTGGTCAATAAGACATCCCCCAGGATGAAATGTTTTATACCATTAATTAAGAGTATTAACGGCAAATTATTAACCGATATAAGCGACACAGAGGGGATTAGCAGGGATTTATCAAACAAGGGATTAACCATTGGAAAAGTTAATGGATTTCTGATTACTGTAAAAAAAAAATTGAGCAGCAAATGGAGGCCTTTTTCCCTAAGATGGTCAACGATTCAATCACCCTGGAAAGATACACCAAACTAAAAAAAAGGGGTTTATTAGTGTTGCAGCACATCCAGGGGAATGATGTGCAAAGTGAGATTAGGAAAATTGAGGATGAGATTTTTAGCATGTTAGAGCCTCAATCATACGCAGGGAATAAAGGATTGGAGGTGAAACACATAAAGGGTTTTGATAAAACGTGTGTTGTATTGCAACAATATGTTCCAAAGGATCCAAAGACAATGACAACATTGGAATATTTTAACGCCCTGGAATTGCTTAAAAAGCAAGTAAAGGAAAAGAATAAAAAAGCTAAGAGATGAGCAACCCAATATTAACATCAGAATTGTACCAGGATGATGGTGCATTAAAGAAACTGTTAAAGGATTTACAGAATGTAAGAGGTGAATATTTGGGATTAATAGAGGATACCCAGGCTTATGCGGTTAAGGTTGAAAGTTCATTTAAAAAGGCAAATGTTTCCAATACATCCCAGAGGGCAGGGTTAAAGGAAACAATCGAACAGGTTGATAAACTGCAAAAGGAATATGATAAATATGTTTCTTTATTAGATGAATCTAATATCCAGATTGCAGCAGTAAAGAGGGCGCAACAGGAACTAAACAAGGTTAACAAATTAGAGGGTACGATTAGGGCCACACAAAATGGATCCATTGAAAACCTAAATGCCCAATATAAGCTAAACAAAAAGCGATTAGAGCAATTAACGGAGGCACAAAAGGAAAACACAAAAGAGGGGTACAAGTTAAACGAGCAGACAGTTAGACAGGCAGCCAGGATTAAAGCATTAAAGGATGAGCAAAGGCAGGCTATTAAAATCAGAGAATTAGAAAACAAGGTTGCAAAAAGCCAGGAGGGCAGTTACAACAGATTATCAGCGCAATACAGTCTAATGAAAATTAGGTTAAACGCAATGGGTGAGGAACAGAGGTTTAACACAAAAGAGGGTAAGGAAATGCAAATGCAAAGCGAGGCTATTTACAAAGAAATGGATCGTTTGCAAAGGTTAACAGGTAAACACACATTAAATGTTGGTAATTACACTAATTCTATTATTGCAGCATTTCAGAGGCAAAAAGAGTTGGCAGAGCAATTGGAGAAAACCAAACAGCAATACCAGGATTTACCAAAAGAGGTAAGGGAAACAGAAAAGGCACAACAGGAGTTGGCAGAAAGCACAAAAGCCATTACAGATGAAATGAGTGATCTGTCAGCTATTACAGGCAAGACATCAGAGGATTTTGAAAAGGGGGGTAAAAGTATGTTGGATTCTATTTCGGATTTACCAGGTGCATTAGGGGATGCAGGAAGTGGGGTGCAGGGATTAAGCAGAAATTTCAAAGCATTATTGGCAAACCCTGTTGTATTAACATTAGGGTTAATTGTTGGGGGATTAGCTGCATTATTTACAGCATTCACCAAAACAGAAAGGGGTACCAAAATAATTACAAAGGCAACAGGATTATTAAACGGAATTTGGAGCGAAACAATTGGGGTGGTTGATTCATTAGCAGGGTTCATTGAAAAGGTGTTTACAGATCCCAGGCAGGCATTGGAGGATTTTGGAAACCTGTTACAGAGGCAGATCACAAACAGGTTTTTAGCCATCCTGGATATTGCAGGGGCAGTTGGCAAAGGATTAAAGGCATTATGGGAAAGGGATTTGCAGGGTGTCAAGGATGCAGCAAGTGATGCAGGTACGGCATTAATACAGTTTACCACAGGATTGGATTCAGATGCCCAAACAGAGTTTTCAGAGGCATTAAAAGAAACCACAGCTAATGTTGAAAAACAAATAAAAGGGTTTGTTGATTTAGCAACGGCAAAAAGATCAGTTGCAGCAGCAAACAGGACATTGACCAAACAGGCAGAGGATTTAAGAACAGAGGAAGAATTATTATTACAGGTTGCAGATGATTCAACCAAATCATTTAAGGCCCAGGAGGAAGCAGCAGAGGCAGCAGCAAAGAAAATCCAGGAAAGGGCAAAATTAGAAATACAGATTGCAAAAAATAACCTGGGGTTAATCAATACAGAAATTGATTTAAGGAAAGCCAACGGGGAACAGATTGATGCATTATTGGATCAGCAGGTACAGGCATACAGGGATGTTGCAAATGCTGAAAGGGAGTTATCATTAGCAACGGCAGAAAATGAGAAAACCAGGGCGCAATTAAAACAGGATAGATTAGAAAGGGATCTGGATATTTTATTGGATGGGTTTGAGAATCAAAGATCCATAAACGACAGGATAATAAAGGATGATTCAAGGACATTTGAGGAAAGGCAGAAATTACAAGATGAGACGGTTAGATTATCTAATGATTCATTTGATAAACAGATTGAGACAATACAGAAATTCACAGGTGCAAATGTTGATGCTAATGATCTAATTAATGAATCCGATGCAGTTGTGTTAAACCAGAAAATCAGAAACCTGGGATTAAGTGAAATTATCGAGGGTAGATTGTTGGAGATTGTAAGAGACAGGAAAACAGCGTTATTGGATCTGAATGAAACCCAAAAGGGATTGGATGCAGGCAGAGCAAAAGCATCTGAAAAGGAATTAGAGATTGCCAGGAAATTAGAGGAAGATAAATTTAAACAGCAACAGGAGTTCCAACAATCAGAGTTTGATTTACAGGAAAACACAGAAAGGGATAAAACGAGGTTTAGGATTAAAGCAGAGATTGACAGGTTAAAAAAGGTATTAGAGATTAACAAGAAATTTGCAGGGGATTTAACACAATTGCAAAAGGATACATTAAACAATCAGATCCAGGCATTACAAAATGAATTAACAGATTTAAACCAGGCAAAGGATCAAGATATTTACAGTGTATTTG
>Ga0196891_1000246_pt1 | contig 13582 bp, 16 predicted proteins | sample VirMetDEL_Nov_24_FD_169096 | JGI IMG/M metagenome (GOLD analysis project Ga0196891, IMG submission 169096) | Aqueous microbial communities from the Delaware River and Bay under freshwater to marine salinity gradient to study organic matter... | ecosystem: Environmental > Aquatic > Marine >... | reverse complement strand
CTAATCTTTGCATTCCTTAGGGTGGCTATCTTTTCCTTTCTGACCCTGTTTATTATGTACTCCTGTACGCCATACTTGTTGTTCAGTAATGCCCACTTTAGGTAGCTATATATATATTCCTCGGCAAGCTTGTTGACGCTTATCTTGGAGTCGTCACCGTTCTCCATTCCGTCAGATATGTATTCAAGTACTATGGATTTGTTTTCTATGCCAGAAGAGAAGTCTATAACACCTGCCGCCTTATTTATGCTAAACTTAGGGTTTGTATTTGCATCCTCAGGATCTAAGCCGTAGCGTCCGCCCATCGCATAACCAAAGTACCAGTCACCGTTAAAGTTCCATCCGTAGCACCCGTTGTATGCACCACCTCCAGTATATAGAGTCTTCTGCTGCCTAAGTATGTCAACCTTGGAATCTCCAGTCACTATCTCTCCATCCGCATCGAATATGATGTCTAGGTTGTTGTCCTGAAGGTATCCAGTTGCAGACATTGGTCTCCTATTCTCTGTTAGAGGCAGTAATACGTTTCCGCTAAGTACTGATATCCTTACGTAGTTTATATAGTCTGGAGGCATGACCATCTTCAGCTCGTCACCCATCTCCTGCTCTATAACCTTTATATTCCTTAGTGCGTCATAGTTAAGCTCCTGTATAGCTCTCTTTGCGTGAAATATAACGGTATACCTGTCTACATTGTTTACAAGCTTGTCGTTACCTACATACATAAGCATGAAGTTGTTAACTATGTCAGACATTGGTACATACTGATATGACCCCCAGTTGCTGTCTTCAGGTATAACTCCACCATTTGTATAGTACTGATAGTTAGTAATGTATCCCATTGTCTATTGTTTTTGTTGTGCGTCTTGAAGTTCCTCAGACTTGGCTGCCTGTATAATGTCAGCCTCTCTTATAGAAACCCCAGAGTATTGTAATATCTTTATAACTAAGTTTGAAAAGTCACTCTTGGGCAACTCAAAGTCCTGATAGTCAGATGCCGATGGGTAAAACAAAGGATCTGAATCTGAAGCACTTGTAGCTATATATGTCCATTTTGGATCTAATGGATACCTGACATAGTTTATCTGTACGTTTGATATTATACTGGTGGGATATACACTGAACCCAACATTATCAAGAGTGTAAACTGGATATGCAACCGTAGGTGCAGTCAAGTTTGAGCTTATAAGATTTAGTATCTTCCTGTGGCTTACCTCCTCTATCTCAACAGAGTTGTTATATACCAACTTATCTACAAAGTAGTAGTCTGTTGGAGGTGTAAACTCAGATCCTGTATATGTAAGGTTTGCATTTATAAAGAATGTATCCAATACATCTGAAATCTTTTTAGGTATGTCTGCATATCCCTCTCCATGAAGCCTTGCATTCTCCTTAACTATAGCATTGCTATAGGAGTATATGTACTGCTCAAATATCTCAAGCTGTGCCTGCTTTGCAAATAGGTTGAACTCAAATGGAGTTATGTATCCCCTGTTGTCTTTGCTTATTATAGATAGTACGGTATTCCTTACTTCGTTAATCATCTATGTCGTTTTAACAAAGATAAATAAAAAAAGGCACTTTAGTTAAAAAGTGCCCTCAGTCTCGTGCGTTAACTTTTAATGTTAAGCATTAACTATACCTGTAGCAGAAACTGCTTTAGGTAACGTACAATCGTAAACGGGATTAGTCCAAGAAGTCTGTAAAGCAGCTTTAACATGCTTATTCAACTCTTTTACTACATCAAAACCAACTTGAGCCGCTGTATTAACAGTAGTTGTAGTACCATCAGCGTACTCAATAAGAGTAGCTGTTGCTGTGGCACTAGCAGACATGATTGTTTTAATTCCATTGCAAGACACTAATTGCTCTCCTGCAAAAGCTGTTGTTGCCGTTCCTGTAATATTTAAAAATTTTTCCATTGTTAAAAAATTTAATGGGTTAATAATACCACAAATATACTAATTCTCAGATATCTTGTCGTCCAAGAACTTGAACAACTCAAGACCGTCATTTGACTGTAGATACGAAGCCAGCACATATACTGGATCCTCTCCGAAAGGCACAGTCATAAGCTTCTTCTTGTTCTCCTTCAAGTTAAAGTATATATCCTTCTTATTATTTCTAAATGACAGATATCCGTCAGATAGAGCCTTTGAAGCTATATTATTCACCCTCAAAGAAGGATCATTAACCGTCTCCATAAAGTCCTGTGGATATCTTTTTGCATAGAGCATGATATCTCTCTTAATCTCGGCACTTGTCATCTTAGAAACCTTACCTCCAAGCAGTACGTTAGCTACAGCCTCCATCATAACGAACTCCATATCTCTAGCCATAAGCTGGGCATCAAGCTCATTATATAAAAACTCTACATCCTCCTGAGCATCCTTCTCGTTGTCAAACTCGTAGAACTCTACTCCGTTCTCTGGATGGTAGTGTAAAAACTCCTGAAGTACGGGATTTTTTTTTGAAACCCTTAGCATTCCATCCTCAAATACAACAGGCTCAAGAATAACATTCTTATCCTGCTCATCGACAAATGGTGAGTTTGAGTTTCTTGCATAACGAAGAGGTCTACTCATATTATTTTCCTCGTCGTAGTACAGTAATCTTTTTCTTGGTGTGTCTTTGGAAGCTATAAAATACGCCAGTGGCTGCTTCTCTCCCTTTAATAGATAGATTCTATCCTTAGGTTCTAGTATTGATTTTCTTTTTTTCATTTTTATTTAATTAAAATTTTACAATAAAAACCAGGGGCCGAAGCCCCTGGTATATAAATAGTCTATATTATCCTTTGAATAATACGAAGTTATTAGCTCCCATAACACAAAGTGCTCTTTCTGACAAGAAGTTAACCTGCATTTTGTCGATGTCGTTAGTCATCGCACCACCTGCAGAACCTGTCATCCAAGTTTTGTATCGACGATCCTCAGCCTCAGAAGCTCTGTAACGTACATGTAAGAATGGACGTTTAGCGTTCTTACCAAGAACTTGATCGTAAACTGTAGTTGTACCAGCAGGTACAAGTACACCGTTGATAGCTCCACCAACTAGACCTCCACGAAGCGTAGCATCGTTTAAGTATTTCCAGTCAGTCTTATAGAACTCATAACCTCTCTTGAATCCAGAGAATCCAAGGTTAAGTGCCATCTCTTCAGAGTTGTCAAACAATCCGTAAGATGTACCACCAGCTCCGTAAGAGTTTTGAGCAGCCAACATGTCATCGATATCGAAAGAGAACTGACGGTTTAAGAACAATACGTTCTCAGCGATAGCTCCCTGCTTGTCAAGACGTTGAATGATTGTATCAAAGTCTGCCAATGCAGATGGATTACCACCTGACCATACGTTACCTCTATCCTCGATAGTGTCAAACATACCCTGAGTACCAGCGTTAACTGTACCAGCAGAACTGTTGTCAGATAAATTACTCTCAGCAGCTGAACCTGTCGCAGCAGGAACACCTTCAACCATAGACATCTCTAAGTAGTCCTCAAATCGTAGACGAGTCTCGTGCTCTGACTTCAGGTACCAAAGGTATCCAGTCGCACCGTTCTCAGTTGTAACCTCAACCCATCCAACTTGAGCCATATCAGATCCTGATACCTCGTAGTTATCCTTGATGATGATTGGCTTACACTCGAAGATATCATCCTCAGCCTCTAAAGATCCAGACATCCCTGAAGATCCTTTTTGAAACTCTGATCCGTAAACGAATGAAGTAACAGTGTTAGATCCAAAAGGATTAGAAGTCTCTAAAGAGTAGTAAGCTACATCAAAGTGAGCTCCAGCAGAATCAACTGCAGTAATTAAAGCCTTCTTAGATACAGAAGAACTTTCGTCAGACAATAAAACCGTCTGATTAACTCTAAATACACATGCACCAGACGCAAGAGTAAATCTCTGTGTCGCAGAACCTGCAGTATGAGCGAAAGCACTGTTTGCTAATCCAGTATATTTTGTGTGTAAACGTCCCTGCTCTGCCCATTTAATTAAGTCAGAGTTTGTAGGAAGTTCCGCACCGACCATTCTCAAGAATGATGAGATTGATCTGTTTCCATATCGCTCAAATTCAGCTTCGTAAGTATCTGGAAGATACTGTGTTAAGAAGTCGAAATTGGTGATATAATTCGTAGGCAATGTTGCCTTTACCGAGCTAGGTGTAATTGCTACACCTGGACTCGATGCTAATGATCCAGCCATTTTTTTTAGTTTTTAGTTTTTACTTTTTTTAATAATTAATCTATTGCTTCGATCTGCGTCTATGCTTCTGACCTGAAACCCATCCTTCTTGACAACCTTTGTGGACTGACGAGTCATGTCAATATTTTTAGACTCCTTAGCCACATCACCTACCGCATCTGCCATACCCTTCTCGTAGAAGTACTTGGCAAACTTTTCAGGGTTTGAAGCCACAGCTATAGAACGATGGAATCCCTCATAATCCTTAATCGCACCGTCTTCACCTGTAAACTTATTAACAAAGTTATTAAGGTCAGACTGTTCGTTAAGTAAGGTCTTGCTGTCAGCTGGCTTGTAGACAATCTTGTTATTATCCGATACATTGAATCCGAAACCTTCGAAATTCTCAGAAAATAACTCTCCTGTCTTACTTGAAAAGTTTTTAGCCCTCTTAGCAAGCTCCTGTTCGTTTGCAGTCGCTGCATCTTTATGTTTCTTGTAGGCATTAAATTCCTCCAGATCTTTATCGGAAGCAAAGGTATCCCTTGACTCAAGTGGTACCCTATACTGCTCCTTCATTTCATTGAAGTAATTCTTTGCCTTAGCAAGCTCTTTCTTTTTTGCTACCTTTTTTAGTCTGATCTCTCTCTCTTCATCGAGATCTTCGTCATAGTGGAACTTGTCCTCTATCTCAAACTTAACATCATCTAAATCTAGATCCTTGTTTTGGTCGAGGTAGTAGTCACGTAGTAGCTGGTCGTCGCCAACATCATCATAGTTCTTATTTATCTTGATGAAGTCGTTAATGCCACGGCCTGTCTCCTTTTTGTACTTCAGGAATGCCGAAACATCCTCAGGAAGCTCTTCGTTAGCGTTACGCTGGTCGAACAACTCGTCCAAGGAGTTTATCTCCCTGTCGTACCTTTTACCAATATATGAAAGAACGTCTTCGTCTTTTATTGACGGTAATTGTGCTTCGCCTTGCGGCTGTATATCTTTTTGCTCTTGTGTGGTGGAGGCACCCTCAGTGCTTTCTTCCACTCTGACCACGTTAGCTTCGTTTTCTCCAGAGTTTTCATTTTCTGCTTTGTCTAACAACTCTTTCTCAATTTCCTGTGTCGACTTCTCTTCAAAGTCAACTGCTTTTACTTTAATTTCCATTTAATTATATTTTTTACAAAGTTACTAATTATATTCATACCCTATTTAGGACCAAATGACTCAAGGTCAAATCCATCAAGGGAATCCTCAGTGCTTTCAAAGTTTTGCGTAGGCAGGTTATTCTTTCTCTGCGTAATAAGTGCCGACTGACGACTCGCCTGCTTGTCGATTCGGTCATCCTTAGCCTTCTCCTTCTCTCCCTCTCTCTCCATAAGTCCCGCAACCTCTACACCTTTAAGTTTCATGTTGTACTGGAACTCTAGATCCATCAACTCTCTCTTGGCCTCAACTTCAGCCCTCATCTTCTCTATCTCATACATAGACTCGGCCTGCTTGACCTGTGCCTTTGCCTGAGCCTCAAGCTGTATGAGTTGAGACTTCTGCTCTGCCGCAGACTGCTGCGTCTGTAGATTAGACTGAAGCTGCATCTGCATCTCCTGCTGCTTCTGCTGCTGTTGCTCCTCCATCCTTCTTCTACGCTTAACCTTAAGCATCTCATTAGCGAGCTTGATGTTGTTTATGTTTCTTATATCTATAGCATCCTCAAGGTCTATAGTCTGCTGCTGCAGGGCTATAGATATGTTTGCCTCAAGAGCCTGCTTCTCTTCCTCGTCAGGAGAAAGATCTATAAATATACCAAAGTCATGCAGGTACAAGTCTTTTACGTCGTCAAGTATTGCGACGTTGTACTTACCTATCTGCATAGCGAACTCCTCTCTAAAGTCTGCATACTCCAATATATCTGCAAGTCTCAAAGAGACACACTCAGCCATACGTTTTGTTACGTTAAGTCCTGAGTTAAGTATATGTCTTGTAGCTGTGTTAGAGCTTAATGCTGCCATCTTTTGAACGCCAACCAATGCATCTGGGTTAGGGCTAGATCCGTCTCTTACCTCATTTATACCCGTCACATCCCTGATCATATTCATGTAGTGATTATAGTTTCCAATAAGTGCAGCCATCTTGGACTGTCCACTGTTAGAATTAAGTTCCTGTATAGGCACCCTAGCATTATTAAAATCTCCATCTTGCGTATAACTTCTACCCACAACACTACCTGTCTGGAAGTACAGTTTGAGTGCATCCTCAGGATTGTATGCGGCACCATTACCAAGATCAACTTCATTCAAACCATCAGCATCTATAAATACACCGTCAGGTACCACCCTTGACATAACCTGCTGAAGCTTTAAATGTGTCAGCTGTATCTGATCCGCAAAAGGAACCATACGTCTAACCAATGATTCAATATTACCCTTGTACATACGTGGTGCGTGTGCCACATAGTTTGGCATAGCCTTCTGTGAAGCAGACTTTGGCCTAACCATATTACGCATCATCTCCCACTTTAGTAGTATATTAGATCCTCCTACAAGTATACCGTCATACCACACCTCTCTTGGTGCCTCTATAACCTCAAAAGGTACACCCTCTCCAGTTGGTGGATAGAATGTATCTCCCTTACGTATAACTCTTTCGCCACCGTTTTCTAATATCTTTTTCTTCCAAACAAATCTCTTTGTCGTCTTGTAGTTAAAATAAAGGAGTGTCACAACCTCATTAAGGAATGTGTCATCCTGATAATTTCTAATTATTGGAAAGTAGTTATTCCATGCAGCACTAGAGTTCTTTATCTCTGTCAACTGCTCATCAGTAAGATCTGGGTTTATCTTTAAAAGTTCAGTGTAATGAACCTGCTTCACTTCCCCGAAGTAGTAGCAGTCTGAGAAGTCTTCCTTCTCGGTGTAGCTGTGTATCCAGTTAGCTGGATCTACATACTCGATATTAACACCGTCATTGACAAGAAACTCATGCTTCATCACGCCTACACCTATAGTGGTTACGTCGTAATCATATAATTTTTTAAGTTCTGGGTAGTCTGACATCTTAAATATAGTGTCTATGGCCACCTCTTCAGCTATCTCTACACCTGGCTTGTATTTAAGCTGCATGTATAATGAAAGCTCTTCGTCATCCGTAGGAAGCTTGTCAGGATCCATGTTACTAACATCTATACCAAACTGCTCCTTTGTAAGACTTATAAACTCTCTAGACACCATCTCCTTCTCGATCATGTCCTGGAATGCACTTCTTTTCTCTGCAGACATTATATCTTGAGCTTCAGCCTTTACCTTGTAAAGCCTGTCATTCATTCCATTAACCACAATGTCAACAAACTTTGGTATGATGGGTATAGGACTCCAATCCAGGTTTATCATAGACATGTCTCCATTTATAGAAAGCTCATCCTTGTATTTCTGAGTTGGCTGCTCTCCTCTTGCGTAGAGCCTTAGTCTGTGATATTCTCCCCACTGGTCGTAAAACCGACAAGAGTTGCCTTTTCGTTTAAACCACTCTCCCTCGATAGACTTGGCTACCTTTAATCCATATTTCTCTGAAGACTTTTCCTCGTCAGAAGCCATCTGGTTAGGGAAGGGTGATTGATAAATTGCTATTGAAGATTTCTGCATCATTCTATTATTTCGCTTCTGTTTCCACGATTGTCATATCTTACAAATTTAATACTTATTTTTGATTCTTTTTTCTTATTGTCAAAAACATACTTTTTGTTTGCCATAATAGCCAATCCTGAGCTTATGGAGGCATCATATTTCGTCCTATTGTTTATCTCAAACTTAGCCCAATCCTCAAGAGTCCTTGTGAAGTACATACTGCCTATCTCTCCAGTCTGCCTATAAGTTCCCTCCGAATCAAAGCCTACATACTGCTCTATATATGACTCTATAGCTGATGCGTGAGCCTGCTTTACGTCCTCGCTTGAGTTAGGAATACCTCCTATCTCTAACTCTGTCTTAGAAAGCCTCTTTTTATGCTTGTCAGGCCTATTCATAGAGAATCCTCTGTAACCTCTATTCTTAAAATGGTATAACAGTCTAGCCTTGTTGTTCTCAGCAAGTATAGGCATGCCATAAAATATACACGCCATAAGAACATCCTCAAAGAATATCTCTGCCGTCTTTGGCCTAGCTACATACTCTAAAAAAAATTCATTAGAAGGAGCGTCCTCCATATGGAATTTAGTCAGACCATGAAGTGCCCCATTAGAACCTCCACCTCCAACAACTCCAGATATATCGTAAGGGTCACAACCAAAAGAACCCATGTGTTCGTTACCAGGGTACTTAACCCCTCCCCTCTCTATGACATTATTTCTATGCTTAAGGTCAGGAACCCAAGACACAACAAACCTACCCTTCTTGTCGGGGGTCCAAATAACCTCAGTATCCTTCTCTCCTCCCTTCCAGTGAAAGTAACCCCTCGTTATAACCCTGTCTCTTATAAGTGAGTCATTGTAGTCTATTTGCTGGTATATCTTTGTAAGGTTAAATATTGACTGCCTTGACTCATCCCTGAATGCGTGAGACTCAGTTCTAGGGAACTGCCTGTAGTACTCGTTTAATGCATCTGGATCAGACTTCATGGCATCCACCTCATTGTTCCAGTAGGTTATGACACCGTTATGTATATACTCCCCATCCACACCTAAAACTTCAGACTTAGGGTCTTCAAACACTGGCCATCCAAACTCATCTATGTAGCCCTCATAGTTCCACTCCATAGGAATGAATAAGGAATATAGACCACTCTTTGTCTGACCATTTGCAGACCTGACAGATGGATCGCTGTCCATATATAGCTTCTTAAAGTTACCACCACCCTTAGATAGAGCGTTTGATGTGGATCCCATCATACACTTGCCTATGATTTTACTACCCAGCCTTAGACATGTCTTTGTAACACGCCAGTTGTTTAATATATTCTCAGGCTTCTCCCACTTACCACTCTCATCATGAACAAGAAGTAATAGCTTTTCACCGTCATAACTGTTGTCAGAAGTGTTCTTCCAGTCTATTGTCGTGTCCAGGCCGTCTATATCGTCGGTCTTCTCCTCGTCCATATTTCTCCTGGTAATCTTACTGGCAGGTACTCTAAACGCAAGCTCTGTCTTTGGGTTGTCCATACCATCCTGTATAGGCTTAAAAAAGAATGGATAGTTTCTTACGATAGGTACAACCTTATCCGTAAACATCTTCTTGGCATCTGAACCTGTCTTTGACAGTATTCCTATCCTTGAATCCCTTACTATTGTACCAGTATTAGTAGCCTCAGATGAGGACATAAATGAAAATCCAGACCGTCTGTTCTTAAGGTAACACATACCAAAACACCTGTTGTCTGCCTTGCAAGCCTCCCAGTATATAAAGAATATCCTGTTGGACTCTCTAAAGTCTGGATGACCTACATCTATCTTTGTCCATTGAAGGTACATGTAGTGCGTACCTGTTACATATGTAGGTGTCCCATTATTTATAAACCAATGACCGTAATCTCTTCTGTCAAATTCAGACTCTATATAATCTACATACTTAGACTTAAACGTGTTATCTCTCCTATTCCAGTCGAATATTGTTCTTATTTTGGATAGTTCTTTAGGATAATCCTTTGCCACCCATCTATCACCTTCTGACTCTATTTTTTCTGGAGCTTTAGGTATCCCAACCTTTAGTCCATTTATGTCGTATATGTCCCCTATTACGCCATCCTTAGATATAACAACAAGGTCATAATCCTTGTCATATCCATATCTCCACTTCTTCGCCCTATTTCTAGAAGCTAAAGCGTTCTTGCTTATATGATCGTTTGATATTTTATATAAGTTATTTTCCATTCCTAGCTCTACCTTCAGCAAATCCCTGCTTTCCAGCATCTATCTCTTTAACCTCTTCCTTACCGTTCTCTTCATCCTCTATCTTATGAAGCATGGCTAGTGCATCATCGAATGCCAACTTTTTGGCGGATGCCGCATTCTTCATCTTGTCTGCGGTTATATCGTCTTCAGCATGGGTTATTATTGGCTCCTTTAAAACCTTTATCAATTCATCAATAGCAAGCTTTGCTGCCTCCAATATTTCTACCTTTTTAGACATATGTTTCTGTTATACATTCTATACAATACCTCTTCTCCTATTCTGAACTCATACTCGCTATCTGGAGTGAATGATATGACATCTCCACACGATACGTAGTCTATGTCATTGTTCTTAAATACCAACTCCCCCCAAAGCTGCTCTAAAGAGCCAAGCTGAGTAAACATGTGATCCTCAGACTCCACAGGTCTAACAAAACAGAATGGCGAAGGAGCATTCCATATACCATCCCTCATGTAAAGATATACCTGCTGCGGCTCTACTATAAAGACGTCGTCCATCACATAGTGCCAGCTGCTCTTCTGCCTGCCCTTCATGTCATAGTAATACCTGAATACATTGTGGTGGACTATAACTATATCTCCCACCCTTACAGGGCCTGAATAGTATGTAGGCCTAGACAATACCTCTGCAAATCTATTTGAAACGGTGTGATCCTCCTGAGATGTGCTTATGATAAATTCCTTACCCTCGTAAGTTCTTATATTATCATAACGCCTACCATCCACAGGTTTAACTATGAAGCAGTGAGGTGACTTCATCAAAAGTCTATTTTAAACTCTAAAGATACAGGAACAGTATCAGAAAACTCCTTCCACATAACTATCTCGTCATCCTTCTTTATCCATATACATATAGATGATTCATTCCTTAGTATTGACTCTATAACGTAATTTCTTCCTAAAACCTCTTGTCCGACAACGTAATGCATACCCTTCATATAGTCTGGACCTATAGATATCTTTCTAATTATATTCACCAGTCCTTAAATCTATATCCACATTTCCATACTTCTTCTGTATCTCGTCCTGGTATGAGGAAAGATCGTGAGCACCCATCTCTAGGTTTGCAAGCGTAGTAATCTTTTGATTTTTTAATCTCTCGAAGGTCATCTCTATGTCAGCTATCTGAAATTTGAGATCCCTGTAATTCTTGTTAAGCTCAACTAACTTGTTGAGCTCTTCCTTTTCTAATTTTTTCATTTAATTTAATTTACCAAGTAGCTATGGCAACCCTCTTCCATGTATCGGTGGCTGTGCACACATACAGGTAGTCAGAGTCATAAGCAAGCTGTCCAGCTGTACCTGTAGAAGATGCCGACGCTGGAGCACTTGAGGATATAATAAAATCCTTAAGAGATTCCACAGTGAAATTTTTTGTAGCGTTAGCAGAATCAGAGTCACTACCTAGTAAAAGGTCGGTGAGTGATGGTGTAGCTGTTGAGTATGAATATATCTTTGCCATGTCTTGTTATTTATACAAATATAGTAAATTTATTTTCCTTGGCCCTTGTAAGGCTTCTTATAGTTTACGGATTTCTTAAGCCTTGAATTATTCTTGCTATGTATACCTGTCCTTTTCTTTTTAGGCTTTCGAAGTGTTTTACTATTGTTAAGCATTCTCTATCTGTTGTATCATTTGAAAATGAATTTTAGCTACCCTATCTCTTCCTTCTTCAGAAAGAAGATACTTATGGCAGTTATCAGAGTTGGTCATGAAGAAGTTTTCTGATAGTATAGCAGGCATAGTAGTGTTTACTAAGACATAGAAATTAGATTCCTTGTCAGGGTCACCATCCGTGGTATCTTTTCTCATATACTCTCCCTTAAACTCTCTCATTGATTTATCAAAAAGAATTGTAGCAATCTCGTCTGATTTTGTTTCTCCTGGAGATGTATATACTGACCAACCATTGGCTGATTCTTGATCAAAACCATTGGCGTGTATGCTAACATATATACAGGGCTTGTCTGATGATCTAGCTATGCTGTTTGCCTGAGACACTCTATCTTTTAAGCTAACATCTTCTTGGGTGTCAACTAGATTGACATGAAGTATATTATTCGCAGCACACATCTTAACTAGTCTGTCTACTATAGCTCTATTAAACTCTCCCTCAAATAACTGTTGACCATCAGGCCAAACTGGAGACCTTTTTCCAGCAGTCTGGTATACACCGTCTATTATCCCTCCATGACCGTTATCAAATATCCATAAATATTTTGATTCATTTTCAGTTGGAGTTATTGATATATCAAATTGAGAATCACAATTTGGACATGTTACTATTTTTGACATCTTTTAATTAATTTTATTAATATGAATACAGATACGTATGTGACTGTCATGTATAAGACTACCCCATCACTTTGTTAAATCTTTAGCCTCGTTCTTGGCTCTTGTTATAAATTGTCTAAGGCATTGAAGCATGTTCTTTCCTGTGACATCTTCTACAGACTCATTTATCGACTTAATTTCAACTATCACACAAAAGAAAGCCACGACCTTTGTCATCACAAGATCTATAGATATAAAGTGAGATATCAGATCTCCAGCTATGTAATTCTCTACCAGGAATACCAAAATTATAGCCAAGGAATATAGCAAAGACTTGCTTAGTGTAGATGAAAGCCTTCTACTCTTAAATGACACCCATCCATTTTTTTTAACACTCCTCCAGACTCCAAAGCAGGTGTCTATAAATATAGAGAAAAGTGATATGTAGATCATTGGAGCTACTGGAGATATTACTGCTAACATCGATGCCAGTGCTATTGATATGTATGTCTTCATTGCGTGTATTTCTTTATTAATCTATACGTGATATATACTACCAACAAAGTTAATAAAATAAATAATACAATCGATAACAGTCTCTTATACCACGGATTACGCTCGTAGTACTTTATAGGTATCTTTCTCTCTATAATCTTTTCTATGGTAAGGGTGTCACATCTTCCTTCAATATAGACCTTCTTCTCCCTGTCTATATATACCTTTACCTTTAATTGCTCTTTTTCCAAAAATACCGTATCATGAAGCTCGCTAAATTCTACCACTGTATCTACCTCCACTTTAGGTACAATTACCTCTACAGTGTCATGCACAGTTACAGTGTCTGTGGTTAATAGGTATGGATGTTTATCTATAAGCCTTGTAAACCTAGCCTTAGGGCTGCATGAAGATATAACTATAGCTATGGCTATATAGATCTGAATGTGTAGTCTCGTTTTATTTGATATCCGCATTTAATGCATTTTTTTTTGTTCTGCATTGTAAATTCAATACAGCTAGGGCAGTATCCCTTCTTTGTGTCTTTCTTCATTAAGTATCGTTATCACGTTGGGACATCTGTAGATAGTGCTGAAGGTGGTAAAGTGTCTGAGAATCCATTGTTACCTCCGCTACCTTGGTCTATCAAGTCCCAATTCCTGCCTGTATATGTAGCCTCTTCTCCCATTCTCCACCATGATAATGGAGGAACGCTTAACTCATTTAAATTGTTT
>Ga0196891_1000217_pt1 | contig 14333 bp, 12 predicted proteins | sample VirMetDEL_Nov_24_FD_169096 | JGI IMG/M metagenome (GOLD analysis project Ga0196891, IMG submission 169096) | Aqueous microbial communities from the Delaware River and Bay under freshwater to marine salinity gradient to study organic matter... | ecosystem: Environmental > Aquatic > Marine >... | reverse complement strand
ACAATGACAGCAGACCATAATATATTTAATAATTATGACACTGCAAAAGTCATAGATAGAAATTCCCCTCATAGAACAATAGACACCAGTGAAATAAGTTAAAATGCCATTATTAAATAAATCAATACCTAATTTAATTAATGGTGTTTCTCAACAGCCAGATACATTAAGATTAAGTTCTCAAGCAGAGTCACAAATAAATGGTTTTAGTTCAGTTGTAGAAGGTTTACGAAAAAGACCACCTACAAGTCATGTAGCTAAAATATCAAGTAGCTCTTTAGATAATGCTTTTATTCATACTATTAATAGGGATGCTAATGAAAAGTATGTTGTAGCAATATCAAATGGAGCAATACAAGTAAATACGATTGATGGTGTTGCAAAAACAGTTTCAACTCCAGATGGTGTAGGTTATTTATCTTCATCAAATCCTTACAGAGAATTTAGAGCTTTAACTGTAGCTGATTATACTTTTATTGTTAATAATAGTATTACAACAGCTAAAGGTACAACAACATCACCTGCTAAAGTATTTGAAGCAATTTATTCTATTAAACAAGCTGTAGTAAATACAAAATATTCTTTAATATTAAATGGTACTACTTACTCTACTACAACTGCGTCAAGTGGTGATGACAGTAGTGATATTATAGATAATTTAATTACTGCTATAGGCAGTGTTAGTAATTTTACCTTTACTGATTTAGGAAGTAGTATTCACATTAAAAATACTGCAGGAGCAGATTTTACAATTAAAGCTACAGATGGTTATGGTGACCAAGCTTCTCAAGTTGTAAAAGATAAAGCACAAAAATTTATAGACTTACCAAATCCTGCAGTTAATAATATGGTTGTTGAAATAACTAATACTGCAGATAATAATTTTGATAATTACTATGTTAAATTTGATTCTGGTAATAATGATGATGAGGGATTATGGATTGAAACAGTAGAGCCAAACTCTAATATTAGTTTTGATGCTTCTACTATGCCACATCAATTAGTTCGTAATGCTGATGGTACATTTACTTTTCAACAAGCTACTTATGGAAATAGAATAGCAGGAGATGATGAAAGTGCGTCAGACCCTTCTTTTATAGGAAGTAAAATAAATGACATATTCTTTCATAGAAATAGATTAGGTTTTTTATCGTCAGAGTCAGTTGTAATGTCAAGAGCTAGTGAGTTCTTTGATTTTTACCCAGAGACAGTTACAGATGTTTTAGATACTGACCCAATAGATATAAATGTTAGTCATACTAAAGTTTCTGTGTTGCGTCATGCAATACCATTTAATGAAGAGTTATTAGTATTTTCAGACCAAACACAATTTACGATTGGTGGCTCTAATGTTTTAACACCTGCAAATGTTACGTCAAATGTAACAACAGAATATGAAAATAACCAATTTGTAAAACCAGTTAGTGCAGGAAGACAAGTTTATTTTGGTTTTAACAAAGGTGATTATTCTGGAATAAGAGAATATTTTACTAACATAGATGGTGATACAAATGATGCTAATGATATTACTGATGCTGTACCAAAATATATACCAAAGAATTTACAAAAATTAGCTATTGCGTCTAACGAAAATATTTTAGTTGGCTTAAGTAAAGATGAACAAAATGCTTTGTATTGTTATCAATATTATTATGCAAACAATGAGAAATTACAAAGTGCGTGGTCTAAATGGACTTTTGGTAATTCTACAGATACAAAAATATTAAATATAGATTTTATAGAAACAACTTTATATCTTTTAGTTGAAAGAAGTGATGGAGTTTACATACAAAGTTTAGAAGTAGCTCCTGCAGTAGTTGACACAGGTAGCACATATTTAACACACTTAGATTGTAAAGTTAATGAAGCATCTACTGGTGTTTCAAGTTCTTATAATAGTGGTACTAATCAAACTACAATTACAATACCTTATGCCATAGATAATACTATGCAAGTTGTTACACGATTTGTAAGTGGTAGCAGTACAACTGCAGGTGTTGTTGTACCTACTGTAAGTCAAGCTGATGGTGGCACAAGTATTGTAGTTAATGGTGATTATACTGCTGAAAAGTTTTTTATAGGTGAAAAATACTCTTTTACTTATCAATTCTCTACTCAATTTGTTAAAAGTGCTGATGGAGATACAGGCTCAAAATCATCTATAAAAGAAGGTAGATTACAAATAAGAAACTTTACAGTATCTTATAATAATACTGGTTTCTTTAAAACTAACGTAACACCATATAGAAGGACTACTTCTACAGATATATTTTCTGGAGCAGTTGTTAGTTCTACGCAAGTAGGTAACTTAGATTTAGAAACTGGTGATTTTAAATTTTCAGTACAATCTAAAAATGAAAACTTAAATATAGAATTAGAGAATGACTCTTTTTTACCTTCTAATTTTGTTAATGCAGAATGGGAAGGTTTCTTTCATCAACGAGGAAGAAATATTTAATGCAACAATATATGAAAGTAGCTACTGAAAAAGATGCAGTAGAATTAGCAAAAATATTACGACAAGAAGATATAGATGAAGTAAAAGCTCATAGTAATGTAAGTGGAGAAGAAGCTTTATTACTTGGAGTTAAAAATTCAGAAGTACCTATAGGTATTTATTATGAAGATGAATGTGTATGTATTTTAGGAGCAGTACCACTTAAAGACTCAGCTTTAATTTGGTTATTAGCTTCTGATAAATTATTTAAAAATTTACGCATACCTTTTATTCGTAATACTAAAAAAATTTTAGAAGTTCTAAATAAAAAACATAAAATTTTACATAACCATGTTGATGTAAGAAATAAAGTTCACATTAGTTGGCTTAAATATTTAGGATTTAGTTTTATCAATAAAATAGAAAAATATGGTTATGAACAAAGACCATTTTATGAATTTGTGAGGATAGATTAATATGTGTATTCCAGTACCCCCTAATTTAGTTCTTAGTGCAGTTATGAATGGACTAAAGATGGTGCAAGACAATCAAGAAAATAAGGCATTAATAGACCAACAAAATGAACAAAATAGAATAGCTAAAGCTAATGCTATACGTTTAATGGCTCAAGAAGATTTACGAATACGCCAAGAAAAAGAACAAGTTTTAGATAAACAAGCTCAAGTAGAAAGCGATAGAAGAAAAGCACAAGCAAGAGCTGAAGTAGAAGCAGGTGAAGGTGGTGTATCTGGTGTTTCTGTAGATAGACTAATGATGGATTTCTTACGTCAAGAAGGTGAATATAAAAGTAGTGTCTTAAATAATTTACAGTATGAAATTGCACAGAGTAAAGAAAACAAAAGAGCTATTTCTATGGGGCAAGAAGCAAACTCTACTTACGTTAATAGAAGTGTATTACTTCCAACTTTTGCTAATGCAGGTTTACGATTTGCAGGTGATTATCTCAGCTATCGAACAAAACAATTAGAAAAAGATAAAATAAATGAAAAAGCAAGTAAATATTCATAATGGCAAATAAAGATATAAGACGTACAAATTTAGATATACAAAGGGAATTAACAAATCCAGTAGCTAGAGGTTTAGATACTTTTTATAGACCTCAAATAAAACCAGTTGTTTCACAAGCAGAAAAAGATTTAGTTAATTCACTAGCTTCTGTAGTACCTGCATTAACAGAGTATCAAAATACAAAAGAAAGAATACTTAATGAAGATGCTACTGCTGAAGGTATGGAAGCCTATAATAAAAATAAAATGGCTTTTAAAGAAGCAGTTAAAAAAGGTATTATACCAGAAGGAGCAAACCCACACTTTATTATAGCTTACAATCAAATGGAGCTAGAAGATAAAGGAAGAAGTTTTGCTAATATTATAAAGAAAAAATATGCAGAAAATCAAGGTAGTTTATTAGAAAGTACAGACCCAGAAGCAGTATCTAATTTTATTAAAGAACAATTAGATGTTTATATGGAAGAAAATAACATTGATGGCTATGCGTCAGATGATGTTGTTAATCATTTTATACCTAAAATTGATGCTGTAGAAAGTGAATTGTCTAACAATATAGCAAATGGTAGAATTGCAATTATACAAAATAAAGCAGAACAAAGTTTTTCTTCTGGCGTCTATGAATTAATTGAAGATGGTTTTGACTTAGATGATGAAAATGGTGTTTCAATCATAGGTGAAAAAATTAATCAAGAAATATTAAAATATGGAGATGTTAAAACTACAGCTTCTTTAAATAAATTAGCAGTAGACTCTATTATTACTTATGCAGAAGAAAATTTAGATTTAGATGCTTTAGATATTTTAGGGAAAATAAAAACGCAAGGTGGTAAAACACTAGCAGATATACCAGAGTTTATTGCGTTAGTTGATGCGTCAGAGCAAAAAATTATAGCTGACATAAAATCTAATTTAGATTGGAAAAGTAAAAACGAAAAAGAAAAAAGAGAAAAAGCTCATTTAGACAATACTACAAGTTTTTCAGCTTATCAAACTGAAGAAGGTGGAGCTATAAGTATTTCACCTAAAGATGTAGAAACATGGTTAATTAAAAATAATGTTACTGACCCTGCAACTAAAACATATATTAGAAGTTTATATAACAATGCTTTAGCGTTTTCTAATCAAGCTATAGAAGATAAAAGTGTTATTGAAGATATTGATAATGAAATATTTGAAGACCCTTACAATCCAAAAATACAAGCACTTATAGAACAAGCAGTCACTAATGGTGATATTTCTAGCTCAAGAGCTATGGGGTATCAAAATACTATATTAACACAGCAACAAGGAAGTCAAAGTCCTCTACTTAATACTGATTTAATTGGTCAATTAGAATTACAAGGTACACGATTAATTCAACAAGCTGATTTACCAGACTCAATAGATAAAGCTATAACAGTAAATAGGTTTCAATCTAGTTTAACTAACTCGGCTAGAATGATTGCAGTAGAACTAGAAAATGATGATACTATAGCAGAAAGTCAAAAAGCTATAGAGTTTGATAAAAGACTTAGAGCTGAATACGAAAGATTAGCTACAATATACGAAGGTATAGAAGGTAGTTTAGGCGAACAAACTATAGAAGAAGCTACATTAGAAGCTGATAATCCTAAAGAAGCTCAAAGAATAGCAGGTATAAATAAATCTATAGAAGAAAAAACTGAGCAGTTTAATTCTATAAAAGAAACTGCAACAGCATTAATGGTTAATTTAAATGAAGAGAAAGCCATAGTAGAAAGTAAATTAGCAAAAATAGATAAGAAAATTAATAAAACTACTAACAAAAAAGATAAGCAACAAGCAAAAGTAGATAAAATGCTTAAGGAAATTGAAATAGAAAAGAAAAATGGAAACGAAAGTTTTGCTAATATAAAACAAGGTCAAGTTGATGAATGGTTAGTAGATATTCAAGATTACAATGAAGATATACAAGACTTAGAAAATGACAAAGTTGGATTAGATGAGAAATTCAATAAGTTAAATTTAGAACACACTAATTTAATAGAAGAGATGACAGCCTTAAATAGAGAAATATTAAGTTTAAAACAGGAGCTTTAAAATATGGCGATTACACAAGATGAAATAAATTTACTACAATCAAACCCAGATTTGCTCTCTAGTTTAAAATTTAAATATCCTAATGAGAATTTAGAACAATATATAACGCAAGATGTCACAGAAGATAAAAGTGACACTTTTAGAGATACTACTGAAGAAACTACCCAACAAGACGAAGAATCTAGTAGAGGTGTTGTATCTGATACTTTAGTTCAAGGTGCAGGTGGTGTAGTAGATGCAGTTAAAAGCACATTAAATTTAATAGAAGACGTAGGTGATACCTTATCTGAAAAAACAGGTATTGGTGGTTTTGCCTTTGGTGATGAAGCACAAGATGGTTTTGTTGATTATTTAAATTATGATGAGCTTAAGAAAAGACAAGAAGAAGGTACTGCAACTGACCCTTTCTTTGGTAACATAGGTGAAAGAGATAACTTTGGTCAAACTTTATTACCAGATGTACCAGATGCCGATACAATGGTTGGTGCTTTTGTTAGACCAACAACTCAATTTTTAGGTACATTTTTTACAGGTGGTAAGATTTTAAAAGGTGTTAAAGCTGTAACTACTGGTCAAAAAGTAGCTAAAGGTATGGCTGTAGGTGGTATTGCAGATTTTGTAGCTTTTGATGAGCATGAAGCAAGATTAAGTGATATGGTTGAAGGTACTAGATTTGAAAACCCAGTAACAGAATATTTAGCTTCTGATATAACTGATGGATATGCTGAAGGAAGATTTAAAAACTTTATAGAAGGTTTATTTCTAGGTGGTGCTGTAGAAAGTATTTTTATAGGATTTAGAAGATATAAAAAATTAAAAAATGCTAAAGATAAAAATAATAAAAAAGAATTTGATAAAGTTAATAAAGAAGAAACAACAGAATTAAATAAAACTGTCAATCAAACTATAAATGATGCTCAAACTAAAAAGCAAACAACAAAGTTAAATAAAAATAAAAAGAAAAAACAAGAAACATCTAAAAAAGCATTAGATGAAACAAACTCTAAAAAGTTTGATGATGATATTAATAGACTAGATAAGTCTCTTACTTCTTGGCGTAATGGAGACATTAATCCAAACACAAATAAACCTTGGAAACTTGGTGAAATAATAGATGAAACTTTTGCTAGTGGTCAATTTGCTAAATTATCTTCTGACTCAGCAATAGCAGTCTTAAATAAAATTTATACAACTTTACGACAAAATAAAGTTGGTAAAAATGACAAAATTACTAACGAAGAAATATTAAGACTAGCAGAAAAAATGGGTGAAGACCCAATTAAAGTATCTTTTAATATGCTTCGTATGGCAGATGAATTTAAAGATGCACATACTAAAGTTGTTGCAGGTGAAATCGTACAAATGGGTTTCATGGAAAACATGAGTAGTATTGCTAGAGCTGTTAAAGAAGGTAGAGCTGATGAAGAAGATTTTGATATAGCTTACAATCTAGCTATGGAATTATCTCAAGCTATAGATGATGTTGTATCTGGCTCTTCAAGAGTTTTAAATGCTCGTAAAATAGCAGTTGAAGGTAGTGATAGTATGAATCCAGATACTATTATTAACTTTGCTAAATTAAAAAGAGCAGGGGAAGAGTACAAGTGGAGACCTACTGTAGAACAAAAGAAAAAACTTATAGAAAAAGTAGCAGAGTTAAATAACCCTCATTCTCAAAGTGTTTTCTTAAGAGCTATTCGTAAAGTTATTGGTAAAAGTGGAGTTTGGGATAGACTTAATGAATTTTGGATAAATGCAATTTTATCTAGTCCTAAGACACATTTAATTAATATGACTTCTAATGCAATCCAGTCATTTATTACTCCATTAGAAATGGGTATAGGTGGATTTTTAAGAAGAGATACAGTAGCTATGCGAGAAGCTGTAGATACTTATTTTGGTTTAGTTAAATACTGGGGAGATGCTTTTAAAGTAGCTCGTCAATCGTTATCAGAAAATAGAAACTTTTTAGATGAGTCTACAAAAATAGATTTAGAAAATAAAAACGCAATAAAATTTGGTGGTAATATTGTTCGTATGCCTTCAAGATTTTTAGGTGCAGAAGATGAATTTTTTAAACAAGTTAATTATCGAGCTAAACTTTATGCGTATGCTATGCAACAAGCTAGGTTTAAACTTAAGAATAAAGATATAACTAAAGAAGCTTTTGCAGAAGAAGTAGAAAAAATATTTAAAGAAGGTTTTGATGAAAATGGTCTAACTGGAAAAGGTATAAATAAATATGCCTTAGAGTATGCTCAAGAAAATACATTTACTAGAAGTTTAAGTGACCAAATAGATAATATATCTAAAGGTACTAAAGTTAATAGAAGTGCTATAGGCTCTGGAGTACAATCACTTACAAATAATTTTACACCTTTAAAACAAATAATACCTTTTGTAAGAACACCAGTTAATATTGCTCGTAATGTATGGTCAAGAACACCATTATTAAATTTATTACAAAGAGAATATCGTAATCAATTACGAAGTGCTAACCCTTCAGTAAAAGCTAATGCTTGGGGTAAAATGGCTTTAGGTACTGCTATGTATGTAGGTGCTTATCAATTAGCAGGTGCAGGAATGATTACAGGTGGGGGAAGTAGAGACCCACAAATAAGAAAACAACAATTAGCTACTGGGTGGAAACCTTATTCATTTAAAGTAGGTGATAATTATTATTCGTTTGAAAGATTAGACCCTTTTGGAATGTTCTTTGGTTTGATTGCTGATTATACAGAAATTGCTAATGAGATTGATGACCAGACTAGAGATAATTTAGCTATGATGAATATGATGGCTACAATTATGACTATGAATGGTGAAACTGTAGCAACTCCTAATGATATAGAAGCTGATTATAACCCAACAAGTATGAAGTTTGCTAGAGGTATAACTGCAGTCTCTAAAAACTTAACAAGTAAAACATATTTAAAAGGTATTTCTGATTTAATTGATTTAGTACAATCTGGAGATGAAAATAAAGTAGATAGAATATTAAAATCTAAAGTTGGGTCTTTTGTACCTAACATAGTTAAAAAATTAGCAGGTGACCCTTACTATAGAGAAGTTAGAACATATACAGACTCTATACTAGCAGGTTTACCTTATTTTAATTCACAATTAGAGCCTAAGTATGATTACAAAGGTGAAAAAGTTGAAAGAGTAGGAAGCTATTTAGATAATTTAGTATCTCCTATTAGTTTAGGTAAAGATAAAAATGATGCACTAGCAGATGAAATAGCTAGACTTGATGTACGTTTTACACCACCAGATGAAAAAGTAGGTACTTTAGGTAATATAGATTTAACTAAGTTTAAAACTAAAGATGGTAAAACTGCTTATCTAAAAATGAATGAGTTAATCGGTACTATGAAATTAGGTAAACCACCGAAAACTCTTAGACAAAGATTAACAACTTTAATTAATAGTAATGATTATAAAGCTAAATCAGACCCAATGAAAGGTTTTGATATGACTAGCCAAGGTGGTAAAGTTATAGAAATTCAAAAAATACTTTTAATTTATAGAAAACAAGCACTCAAAGAGCTTCGTAAAGATAAGACTATTATTAATGAAGATGGCTTTTCATTAAACAAAGTATTTACCACAAACAAGAAAGTAAATTCAGTTATTAAAAATAACAAAGCTGATGATTATTTAAATTTAAAATAGGATAATAAATGGCACTATCGTATGTAAAGTACACTGCAAATGGGTCTACAAATCAATTTGCAGTTACATTTAGTTATATTCAACAATCAGATGTAAAAGTTTATATTGATGGAGTTGAAGACAATAGTAGAACATTTGTAAATGCTTCTCTTATACAAACTTCATCTACTCCTTCTAATGGAGCTATAGTAAATGTAAAAAGAGAAACATCTAACACAGCTAGAATAGTAGACTTTCAAGATGGCTCAGTATTAACAGAGTCAGATTTAGATACGTCAGCTAACCAAAACTTTTTTACAGTACAAGAAAACTTTGACAGAACTCAAGATACAATACAGCTTACAACTGCTGATGTATGGGATGCTCAAAGTAAAAAAATAAGTAATGTAGCAAATCCAACTTCAAATAATGATGCAGTAAACAAAACGTATCTTGAGAATACATGGCTTAGTGATACTAACAAAACAGCTTTAACTACAGTTAATGCAAATATTTCTAATATTAATGCTGTTAATTCTAATTCCTCAAACATTAATACTGTAGCAGGAGCTAGTTCAAACATAAACACAGTAGCAGGTATAAGTTCTAACGTAACAACTGTTTCTGGAATAAGCTCTAATGTTACAACAGTAGCAGGGATGCAAAGTAACGTAGCTTCTGTAGTATCTAATGCAACTAACATTAACACTGTAGCTACTAATATAAGCTCGGTAAATACTGTAGCCACTGATATTACTAAAGTTGTTGCTGTCGCAAATGATTTAGCTGAAGCTGTTTCTGAAGTAGAAACTGTAGCTAATGATTTGAATGAAGCAACTTCTGAAATTGATACTGTTGCTACTAATATTGCTAATGTTAATACAGTTGGGGGAGCTATAACTAATGTTAATACTTTAGCAGGTATTTCTTCTAATATAACCACAGTAGCAGGTATAAGTTCGGCTGTTACTGGAGTTAATAATATTGCTAGTGATGTTTCTGGCGTTAATGCTATTGCTTCTAATGTAACTGCAGTAAATTCTAATGCTTCTAATATTAACACTGTAGCAGGAGCTAATTCTAACATTACGACTGTTGCAGGTATCTCAAGCGATATTACTTCAGTTGCAGGAATATCTAGTGCTGTTAGTTCAGTAAATTCTAATGCTTCTAATATTAACGCAGTAAATTCTAATTCATCAAATATAAATACAGTCGCAGGTAATAACACTAACATTAATACTGTGGCAGGAGCTAATTCTAATATTAACACTGTAGCTTCAGCTATCGCTAATGTTAATACAACTGCTTCTAATATTTCTGGAGTAAATAGTTTTGCAGAAAGATATAGAGTTGCTTCAAGTGACCCTTCAAGCTCTCTTGATGAAGGTGACTTAGTTTATAACTCTACGTCAAATGTTTTAAAATATTATAATGGCTCAGCATGGGTCAATGTCGAAGCTACTGATACAAGTGGTTTAGCGTCAAATGGTTTTGCTATTGCTATGGCAGTAGCTTTATAGAAAGGTAAATATGGCACAAAATTTTAGACGATACACAGCAAACAATGTTGGTACAAGTCCAGTCACAGTATTTACATCTAACTCTTATGATACAGTAGTTGGTATTCATGTAACTAATGTAACTACGTCTTCTATTTTAGTTGATGTTTACATTAATGATGGAAGTAATGATATTCATTTAACGAAATCAACTCCAATACCAACTGGCGGAGCTTTACAAGTTTTAGGCTCTGGTAAAATTGTGGCTCATTCTGGAGACGCACTAAAAATTGTATCAGATACAGCAAGTAGTGTTGATGCTTGGGTATCATGTGTAGATGATATTAGTACATAGGAGAATAAATGTATATTGGAACTAAACCTCAAAGTGGATTTATAACAACTGCAAAACAGAGAGTTACTTCTTCTACTAATAACTATGTAGATTTAGACCATAGTATAAGCTCATTATCAGACTGTATCGTGTGGGTAAACTTTGTCAAACAAGATAGCACAAATTTATCTTTAACTTCTTCTACTCGTATTACTCTTGGTGGAACATTAGTATCAAGTGATATTGTAGAAATTGCTTATCTAGGAAAAGCAGTAGCTACACAAAATCCTTCAACTAATTCTGTAACTAATGATATGTTGGCAGGAAGTATAGCAAACTCTAAACTTGCTAACAGTTCAATAACTCTGAACGGCTCGGCAGTTTCTTTAGGTGGTAGTGCTACTGTAGGTGGAACTAATACACCTTCTTTTATGGTAGGTAAAACTTCTGCTCAATCTATAAGTAATAATTCTGCAGTTAAAATTACTTGGCAAACAGAATTAGTAGATAGTGATAGTGCTTTTGCGTCAGATAAATTTACAGTACCAAGTGGCAAACAAGGTACTTATTTAATATTTGCAACCCTTGAAATGGACTCAAAAAATAATAGTGATTTAAAAAACTGTTATGTAAAACTTTATAAAAATGGAAGTTTACTTCAACAACACGTTTACGATTTTAGAAGTAATCAACCAAGAAGAATGGCAATAGATATAATAGGTGTTCATACTTTATCGGCAAGTGATTATCTTGAAATGTATGCTCAAATTGATTCAGATGATGGAGATATAGAAGTAGATGGTGCAAGTTCTGGTGATGGTTATTTAAGTACATTCGGAGGGTTTAAATTATTATGATTAATACAAAAACAAAATATCCAAAGGAGAGTGAATAATGGCTTTTACAACTTTGCCAACTTCGGCTTACTCAACTTTAGATGCAACTAAACTTACAGGTAATTTGCCAAGTATTAGTGGTGCTAGTTTAACTGGGATTAGTTCTCCAACCGCTACTCATTTATACGCTATGTTAAGTGTTGAGTATGGGGTTACAAATAATACTATAACTAAAGTTCAATTTAATAATGTTGAAGTAGACACAGCTTCATTATGGGACAGTACAAATAAAAGATACACAATGAATACAGCAAATGCAGGAAGATATTTTGTTGGAGCAGTGGGGTCTATGAAAAATGGATATAACTCAACTACTAACATATTTGGTACATATATTAGAAAAAATGGAAGTAATATAGCTACAGGATATCTTGATTGCAGAGACAATGATTTAGGTGGGTATTTATCTACAGCTTGTAACACTATAGTTAATTTAGCTAACAATGATTATATAGAATTATTTATCTATCCATATGTAAATAGCACAAATGGTTTAGGAGTAGCTGGCTCTCCAAGTGGTATGGATTCACATTTAGCAATTTTTAGATTAGGAGATTAAATGGATTTAGATGAAAAAATAACACAATATTTAATAAATAATAAAATAACTGGTTATCATTTTGGACATGATAAAAATATTAATAATATAGTTTTAGAAAACCATACTGGGAATAAATCAGATACTTTTATTTCATACTGGAATGAAGAAAAAATAGGTGTTGCACAGCCAACACAAGAACAGTTAGACGCATTATGAGTTACATAGGCAGAGGAATAGACCAAATAGATAACATATCAACTTTAGATAATTTATCTTTCAATGGAAGTGACGCAACATTTAACCTAACACAAAACTCAGTAGCTTTTGTACCAGTAAGTGCAGATGCATTACAAATTCAAATTGATGGTGTTATACAATCTGGCAACTATACTGTTAGTGGCTCTACAGTTACTTTTGATTTTACTCCTAGTGGTAGTTCAGTATGTAATGGTATTAAACATTTTGGGGTTGGATTATTAACAACAGTTTCAGATGGTGCAGTTACCGAAGCTAAAATTGGTAGTGGTGCAGTTACTTCTAGTAAAATTGCTAGTGGTGTTATTCTTTCAAGATCTAATGCAAACCCATTAATTATAAATGGGTCAATGGATATATCGCAACGATATGGAACAACAGCTACGACTATTACAGAAGGTTATTCATTAGATAGATGGGAATTTGTAGAAGATACTGATGGCTCTGCAACAGTAGGACAAACTGCAACTGTACCAACTGGTAAAGGTTTTGCTAAATCATTAGATGTGCAAGTAACAGGAACAGACAGTTCTATTTCCGCTTCACAAGATGTACGAATAGTTCAAAAATTTGAAGGTCAAGATTTACAAGTTTTAAAATATGGAACAAGTGATGCAGAAAAAGTAACTCTTTCTTTTCATGTAAAGTCATCAACAACAGGCACATATTCTGCAACTTTGCGTCATACTAATACAAGTGGCACAGCTTATGTCAATTCTTTAACTTTTTCTATTAGCTCTGCTAATACATGGGAACAAAAGGTTTTAGTATTTAATGGCAATACAGCACAAGATATTAGAAACACAAATACAGAAGGGTTACGCTTAGAAATATATTTAGCTGTTGGAAGTAACTTTACAAGTGGTGGAGGTGCTAATGCTAATTCTTGGACAACAGGTAATACAAATAGAGCAAGTGCAAGTAATGTTAATTTAATGACAAGCACAGATAATGATTTTTTCTTAACAGGTGTTCAAATGGAAGTAGGCGAATATACTTCTTCTACTATACCACCTTTTCAACATGAAAGTTATGGAGATAATTTTTTAAGATGTCAAAGATATTGCCAACAATTTAATCACGATGCGACAGGAGGAAATGAAACACAAGTCGGTATTGGTTGGGCTTATAATTCATCTTCAATTTATGGATTTAAAGATTTGGTTATACCTATGAGAACACAACCTACTATGTCTTCTTTAAGTGGTACTAATTATTATAGAACTCACAATAATAATACAGCACAAACTTTTAACCAAATAGGATTTAATGCTTCATCAACAAAAAGTTTTTGGATTTTTAATGCGGGTACTTTTTCTGGTTTAGCCACTAACCAAATTAGAACAGTAGAAATAGTAAATGCAAATGGTTATGTTAGAGCAGATGCGGAGTTATAAATGATTATTACAAATGTAAAAAAACAAAACCTTCCTACCATTAGAGTAGATGGAGTAGATGAAACAAAAGAAAGTGAATTATTAATTGTAACATTAGAAAATGATGAGAAATTATATGTTCCTAAAAACGAAACTAACAAAGACTACCAAAATATTCTTCAATGGGTAGCAGATGGTAATACAATACAGGAGGCTGATTAATGGCTCAAACTTTTTTAAATTTAGCAC
>Ga0196891_1000214_pt1 | contig 14397 bp, 14 predicted proteins | sample VirMetDEL_Nov_24_FD_169096 | JGI IMG/M metagenome (GOLD analysis project Ga0196891, IMG submission 169096) | Aqueous microbial communities from the Delaware River and Bay under freshwater to marine salinity gradient to study organic matter... | ecosystem: Environmental > Aquatic > Marine >... | reverse complement strand
AAACTAAACGGCTCAAGAGCTTCTCAATCTCCATGAGCGCCTTAGCCAATGGCTCATGACCTGGGGCGTTCCCCCCTGAGCTGATGGGTGCGCCCTTCTTCCTGATCAGGCTGAAATCAAACTTATAGTCATAGTAGTCCTCATAGTAGCCCCTGTGTAGATAGCTCTCGATGAGGAGGTTGACAGCATGAGCCCAGCCCTCAATAGAGTCACTCACCATGTGTCTCCTACGCTCACGCCTGATCATCTCTGAGGGAGCGAGGAGGCGAGGGAGGCGATTGATGTCCTTAGCCCTGAGGCTAAAGCCTGTCCCACAGCCTGAGAGGAGAAGCCAGAACGCCTCAGCGAAGAAGCGTGGGCGGTCACATGGGGAATAAGTACAGTTGTAAATCCTCATGTTATTTCGCTCGATAGGACGCCCGCCAAACTGTGTTGAGCGCTGAGAAGGGAATACCCTCTTTTGCCTGACGAGCTTGAAGGCGTTCATCGTCTCACCTACCACCTGTGGGTAGCGCTTGAGGTGCATAGCCTCTACTCTACTGACTGCATGGTCCCAAAGCTCACGGCCACCGCCACCAACTAGGGGACGCGCGTATTGAGCAGAGAAAGCCACCTGTCCAAGCAGATCATTCTGCATGGGTCACCATCCTTCTATGGGGCTGAGCCCCTGGTCTAGTCTATCTGCTGATCAGATAGATAATTGTCACAGACGTGGAGAGGCTCAGACCAAGCGTGGCCCCTCTCCACCACCACATATCATCCCGCGCCAAGTCCCGCTCCTCAATCGCCTTAGCTGTTAGCTCCTTGAGCTTGGCTTGCTCATCTAGGTACGCCTGATGAACCGCCTTGTGATTGTCTTGAACCTTACCCAGCTCCTCAATGAAGGAAGCCTTGAGAAGGTCAATGCGCCTAGTCCAATACTCCTCTTGATTGAGTAGATCAGATTGGACGCGAGCGAACTCCCCTAGCTCTAAGCAAAACTCATCAGAGGGCTCAATATAGCGCGCCGTGATGACCTCACCTGTAGTGAGGGTCAGAGGCTCACTGAGCTGAGGGAGCGGTGTGAGGATTGTGAACAGGCTGAGGAGGATAGGTGTCATGTGAAGCCTCACAGATGCGACAGCGGAGCGCCTTATAATTCTCAAGAGTGAGCTCACAGCGCTCACGCTCAAGGCGGAGCTCATCCTCACACTTGTCAGGTAGATTGGTCAAGAGCTCTTTCTCACAGGCTTGGCGCTTCTCAATCGCCACACCTAAAGCCTCCTCACAGGTGCCACAGTCTACCTCTGAGCATGAGACACCAATCCACGCGCCCCCGCCAATGGCGAGCACAGACCACACAGCTATGATAAAGAGCGCTTGAGTGAGCGTGAGGTCATGGGGAGGTATCATTTGGCCGTCTCATAAACTGAGAGCATCCTCTCAATCCGCGTGAGCTGAGCGCCCAGCGCCTCAAGTCTAGTCTCAATCTTAGCGGATTGAACCTCCATAGCTTGGGTTCGTTGGCTGACGCTCTTGACCTCAGCCTCAAGCTTCATGATCTGAGCGGCCTGTTGATCAACCCTGTTTTGCAGGGTGCCGATGTCCCTCATAGTGATCATCACCCACCCAAGCACAGGAATGAGGGCGATGGTGATAATGTCTTTTAGCTTGTCCCAGTTCATATGGAGCTCCTTAGTCTGGCACAGACATGATGACACAACCACATGGATAATTGGCATCCATAGAGTATGTCAATGTAGTGTCACCATTACTTGAATTGATGTAGGTCTGCTTGAGCTGTACGGTGACAGATGTAGTAATAGCACTTGATGGGATAAAGATCAGCGCTTCAGGTCTGTTTGTTGGGTTCTTCTCAAGGATAATGCTTTGATTAGAGACTCCGCTGACAATAGAAGCCTTAAAGCCCGATATGGCCCCACCAATAGTCCAATGGTTTTCAATATTCAGCTTGGTGTAGTTGTTTGTTCCTCTAACAAAAGAGATAACCCCTCTGAGCCAATAGCTTCTACCACTAGACAATACAAACGAGGTACTATTTGGTCGTGTTACACCAGCGCCTAAAGTGGAGGGAACGCTGAACTCATAATATGGCGAGCTAAACCCAGAGAAGTAATGAAAGCTCACATCTGCATTAGCTGACTTGTCAATAGGTAGATAGCTCATTGAATTAGAACTCCCACTAGGCGATTGTAATTAGCTAGCTGATCTTGGTCATTATACAGAGATATACATCTTAACTCTGTATTTTTTGTGGTGCCTGTCTTGTTGAGAGAATATGCAATATCACCAGACGCTGGGTCATTCCTGCTACCTGCTTCACCTGAGTATTCGACAGACCTAAACTCATCAGTTAGTGATGATTGTGTGAACTGTAACCTAAAGTGATGCCTAAAGTCTGAATCTGTTCCATTTCTAGTGCTTCTACAGTCCCCCCAAATGAAAGCATTGTCAGGAATGACTACTGTAGTGGCGCTTACATTATCCATATTTACAAAAGTATCAAAATCTAAATCATAGGTCCCAGATGATTCATTTTGATAAACTGAATTATATGCTGAGATAAACGGCAAGCCCTGCGGTGTATATGACATTTTAAACCTCCAAGATGATTAAATATGTACCATCTGCCTTGATAGTCCCAGAAGCTCCCACGCTATACAGATAGAAGGATAGAGAGGATGTGAGGCGCACCTGAGCTTGTAGCACTTGGCTATCACTAGCAAATTGCTCAACGCTCTTAGCTCCCATCCATCCATCAGATATCGGTAAAATCGTTGATGTGGAGTTATCATAGAAGTCAACCACATAAGAATCTGTGTTTAGGCTTCTGTCTATCGCCACAGCTCCAAAGATCACATAATCACCCGCCTGAAGTGTGATCACATTACTAGACATAGAAACCCCTGATAGGGAGCTGTTGCTTGTGGTGATGGTATCAAGAGGCACAGCCGTTCCCGAAGTGAACGCTGTATCAGAAGATAGTGACACCTGCGTCATGAGTGTTTTAGTCACACCAGATGGACCTGCTTTGTACGTCATGACCGCTCCTTAGATAATGAACCAGTTTGAGCCGTCCGTGATCAGGGTCACGCTTGCCTCCTGTGAGGCAATGGCAAAGGTTGCGCTCCCGTCAATCGTCTCAGCCCCATTTGGATCAATGGTGAGCGTGTTGGTTGAGCGGTTCTTGATCTGATATTTGAAGCCTGAGCCGCATGTAGCCGCTGCTACTAGATTCACATTGATGTTGGCTGATGGCGTGTAAATGTAGACCTCCTCAATACCAGAGGGTGAGGTCAACGTCTGATCAGCTGAAGGTGAGGAGACTGTGACACTAGGAGCTGAGCCACCGCCACCGCTCTGTGCTGTGGCCTCCCAATCTCCTGATGTGCTGTTGTAGGCGATCACATCGCCATTGTTTGGAGTTGCCGCGCTTACGTCACCGATGTCATTAAGCGCTGCGACTGTAGCCGTGATACCTGTGAGTAGTGAGCCATCAACTGCTGGGAGCTGAGCAGAGCCGTTGAGTTGGACCACATTGTTGGCTGAGGTGCCGACATCGAGAGCAGCTACTGTCCCTAAGGTGGGCGTCCCACTTAGGTCAGAGTAGGCTCCTGTGGTCGCTACTGTGGCGAGCGTTGGAGTCCCTGTGACCTCAGAGTAAGCCACCGCGCCATCCTCCCAATCACCTGAGGTGCTGTTGTACTTGAGAACGTTAGTATTGACCACGCCTGTGACGTCAACGTCTGTGAGCGCGCCAAGCGTTGAGGCTCCTGATGGGAGGTTGGTCAGCTGGCTACCGTCAACAGCTGGGAGCTTAGCGGTCCCATCAAGTTGCACTACATTCCCCGCGCTTGTGCCCACATCCTCAGCCGCCGCTGTTCCTAGTGTAGGTGTCCCTGTGAGGTCAGAGTATGCGCCTGTTGTGGCTACTGTGGCAAGCGTGGGTGTCCCTGTTAGATCAGAGTAAGCGCCTGTGGTCGCTACGGTTGCCAAGCCTGAGATGTCACCCGCTACCAAGGTGACCGCGCCTGTTTTACCTGCTACTGATGTGACAGGAGCCGATGGGAGGTTGGTGAGCTGAGAGCCATCCACCGCAGGAAGCTTAGCCGTCCCATCAAGTTGGACCACGTTCCCCGCTAAGGTGCCCACGTCCTCAGTCGCCGCTGTGCCAAGCGTTGGCGTCCCACTTAGATCAGAGTAAGCACCTGTGGTGGCCACAGTTGCAAGCGTGGGAGCTCCTGTGAGGTCTGAGTAGGCTCCTGTGCTCGCCACAGTCGCAAGCCCTGAGATGTCAGCGGTTGAGAGGGTGACCGCGCCTGTTCGCCCTGCCACGCTCGTCACGCTGTCGGTGTTGTCCACCTTGTCAATCTTGGCAGGGTCAAGGGTGCCACCCATGTCAGTATTGATGAGGAGGTGGTCACCAACCGCCCATGTCTGCCCCTGGTAGGTTCCCGCCACGCTGATGATATAAAGGTCACCCTTCTCAGCGTTGCTCAGGTCAGCTGGTGAGGAGGCGTCAAACGTCCCTTGATAGGTGACACCACCAACCACAGCTGCGTCTACCACGCTCTTAGTCTTAGCGGGTGTCATGGCTGTGAGGTCATTGGTTCCCGCTGTGGCCTCTGCTGAGGTTGCAATTCTGATTTTACCTGAGACAAGCTCTGTGGCATCAGGAATTGAAGCGGCTGAGGGAGGTGGTAGGAATGAGACAGACATGGTGGAGCTCCTTAGATAGCGCTAAAGCCAGCGATGACACGAACGGTATCAGCGGCGTCATTCTTCTTGTATGCAATAGTGAGGACTGACGTCCTCAAGGTGCCAAGGTCATCAGAGAAGATTTGACCTACAGCCAGCTCATTAGTGGTGGCGTCCCCTGCACCTGTGCGCGCTCGATACTTGATAAACATCACATCAGAGCCCTCATTGGTGAAGCCAATCCACTCAAAGGCTAGACCTGAGGCGCAAGCGCTCCCTGTGGTGACGTCAATGAAGTCAGCTGAGGTGAGGTCATTCCAATCAGTATTAGAGACGCCTGAGAGGTCGATTGAGCCACGAATAGAGCCGCTGATAATGGGCTCAGTTACTTTAAGTCTAGCCATGATTTAATCCTCAAAATCTTCGCTGAGTAATCGGTAAATGTGAGCCACGCTATCCATTGAGCGCTGACGCTTGATGACACCTTCAATCCTGCCCTCTGGCCCCTCGCCATGGGCATTCCCCTCTAAGGTGTCAAATAGTCCCATGTCATCAGGTGATGACACCACTAGGACAATGTGATTCCCCTGAACAGGTGAATGGTCATCTGAGGTGAACACAGTCACAATGTCCCCTGGCTGTGGCTGTTCCCCATCCCTACACCTTGAGGTCTTACCCCATGAGCTCCACATTCTGTAGCAGCTTGGGAAGATCTTTTGACGGATCGAGGGGAGCACAGACCGCCCATAGGCAAAAGCGGCGAACGCTCCACACCATGAGAATTGGCCGTTGCGTGTATAGTCAGCCTCCCAGCTCCATCCAATGCCCTCTGAGCTCTTGATGTATGTATTGATGCGCTGCCAATCCCCGCCATAGTTTGGCTCTGTGACGTTGCGCTCCCACTCTGCCTGTGCTCTATCGAGCGCCTCACGGCTCTGAGGTGAAGCGTAGACTGTGCGCTCAGGGCGTGAGTCAACCTCAAGCGCCTTGAGGTCTAGCCCCATTTGAGAGATAGCGCGGTGGAGACGCCTGAGCTCATGCTCATAGCTCTCCTTGATGTCAGCCACCATGAGCTTGAGCTCTTTATTTTCCGTCTCTAGTTGGGCCTTGGTTTTGCTCATTTAGCTGTACCTTTGCGCTTCTGTATTTGAGCCTAACACAGGCGGGCTAGTGTCGCTAGCTAGATAAGCGTCAGCCTTATGGTGTGTTGAGGCGCTTGTGTAGATAGTGGGCTCAAGGGTTCCACCTGTGACTGTGACCCCATGGGACGCCGTGAAGGTGATCACGTTCCCCAATATGCTGTCAATAGTTAGCCCTGTGATGGCGTTGTCATGATCACCCCTTGGCAAGTAGTCCACCACATCGCCCGCTTGGAAGAAGCTCACATCTCTTGATGTGGTCCCATAGCTGAAGTTGGCCACCTCTAAGCTAGTGGCTGACCTAATGACTGTGACATCTGCTGAGGCGTTCCATGCTACAGGCTTGGTTCCTGTATGGATGATCTCAATTTGTGCGCCCTCACCCATAAGCTCCTGATGGATAGATTGAATCATCCCCACCTCATTGGTGACGCCCCACTCATCACCATAGCCTTTGAGGAGAGGTGAGCTCACGTCAACATAGGCGCCCACATCTAGGAGGATGCTTTGACCTGTACCAATCGAGCCACGCCACAGCCTGAGAGGGTTACTCAGGAGGTTCCATTGACGAGCGACCACAGGGAGGAAGTAGCCAAGCGTGTCACCAAGGGAGCTCCCCAAGTCCCTGTCAGTCAACCCATACAGGTCAAGGCTAGTCCGTGAGCGCTCGCCACCATAGCGGTTGATCGCCTCTTGATTGTTAAAGATAACCTCAGACCCAAAGCGCTCCTCTTCTGTGGACCATTGGAACCTCACCACAGTCTGAGTGACCACGTCCTCATAGATTGACCAAGTGGGTGGCTGGTCTTGATGCCAATCACCCGCCTCAATGGTGGCCACCGCTTCAGCTGAGCGCTCAGCGCCGATAGGCTGAAGGGTGAGCTTAGAGCGCCCATTAAGGTCACGCTTCATTATCAATGCACAGCTCATGGCCTTGAGCATGGAATCAATCACGTCACGGATGGCCACACCATCACCTGAGATGGCTCCTGAGAAGGTAAAGGCGCTTGTTCCATCATAGGTGAGGAAGCTGGCCTCATCTATCTCTGAGGAGGGGATAGCAAGGCCAATGCTGTAGACGTCATATGTCCCAAGCTTGGAGTCACCTCCACCGCTCTCAAGGAGCTTGAGGATGATCTCACCAGGGCGCTCCTTATCGAACAGCGCCCCGCCATAAATCTCAGCGCGCTCAGCGTCAGGCCAATCACCAAAGGAGCTGACCAAATCCCAATCTTGAGCAGGGTCTAGGTGGATGATGTAGCCCACTGTGGAGCTATCATAGGTCGCCGTGGTTTGGTGGGTGGCCTTGAGCCATTGATAGCGCACTTCCTCAGCGCGGCGGTCTACATACTTGACTTGGATGTCATAGCTCTCACCCGCTGTGGCGCTCGCTGGCAAGCCAAGCCCACCTTCTACCAAGATGGTGAGCTCACGCCATTGGTAATAGCTAAGAGCAATCCCCTTGATCTGATAGCTCTTAGAGCGCTGTGTGTAGTTTCTGACACATGAGAAGGTGCGGGTCACCACTCTCTGGGGAGCTCCTATTCTAGGGTCTGCACTAAACAGGTTGTCAGAGTCTGGCTTCCTGATGTCGAGTGGATACCACAGGCGGTAACGTGTCCATAGTGGTGGGCGTGGCCCGCTCTCATCCCAATATCGAGCGCGGCGCTCGAGGAGGTTTAGGCTCCCATGGCTGACAATGATTCTGGGTCTTACCCCATGAGGATCATCATTGGGTGAGACTGTCACCCCTCCATCTATGTTGAGTTGCCACCTTGCCCATGAGCCATCATATCCTGAGACTGAATCACTCTCACTTGCTAGGGAGTCAATAGCTACATCAGGCCAAAGCTTGACCTCACCATCTCCCAAGTGAATCCTCTTAATTTCAGCCTCAGAGTTAGTGCTCACGCTGATGGTTGGAGTACCTGAAGCGCTGTAGATGCTATAGGTCGCGTCAAAATCCACCACATTGGCTGAGATAGCTGTTGGATAGAAGACCTGCTCTGTGGCGTTCTCATATGGACCATCAAGGCGTGGATAGCGTGGGTGTGACCCATCTAGCTGTGGGTCAACACCATTAGGACCAGAAAACCAAAAGAGCCTTAGGTCATCAGGCTGAAAGGTCCACATGTCGAATTGAGGAGGTGGTCCCACAGGGTCAATCGAAGCGCGGTCAATGAAGTAGACTGCGCCACCACCCTCAAGCTCAACAGCCCACTCAAGATAGCTCCCCTCACTACCATTGTAATAGTGGAAGCCTTGAAGGAGGTGGGTGGTGTTGCGCCCTCTCTCTGTGATGGGTCCATCCAAGAGAGCGATGATAGGTGTCAGGCTTAGGGTGACTGTGCCACCCTCCTCAACCACAGGTGAGGAATCAAGGAAGCCATTGACCACTTGGGTGAAGTCAGTCAAGCCACCATCAGGGAGCTCCTGAGCTACCCACAGAGAAGCGCGCCGACCTCTAAAGGTAGTGATAGCTGTGGCTACCTCTGGGACATTGGTCCCACCCTGAGTGATGAGGTGGGCTTGACGTTGTGAGCGACCCACAGCGCGCTCAGTAAAGGTGAGGCGGTCACCACCTGCTATAGGCGTGGCCCCTGTCACCTTGATTGTTTCAGCGCCTATGTGAAATAGAGCGGGATAGGTGACGCCTGATACTGTGGTGTCAATGTCCACAGTCCCTGAGTCTGTGGCGTATAAAATCTCTGAGGTGACCTGAGCCCTAAAGGGGGCTGACGCTCGAGCGCCACACCTTCCAAAGATAGTGGCGGGATCATTGACGCCACCCCTCAGCCTGTCGCTTGCTAGGGTGACTGTGAGCGCTCCATAGGTGGCCACCCCTCCTGAGGGGTCAAGCTGTGAGCTGTAAGCGCCCACGCTGACAATGGCCTCAACGTCCTCATAGGCTATCCCCACAGCGATGGTCCCTGAGAAGTTGGCGTCTGTAGGGTCAAAGCCTCCTGAGGTGTAGCGCACAGGAAGCCCCGCCACCTCTAAGACAAACACCCGCCGCGCTCGATCATCCGTGATACTCATTAGGCCTCCTGGTAGATGTCAAACAAGTGGACCGCATAGATGATAACCTCCTCAGCTGTCACCCTGACAGCGAGCTCATCACCTCGATTGGCTGGCGGTATGTAGAGAGGTCGCGGGATGGTTGGAGCGCTCAGCCCTCCACTTGGGAAGGTAAAGAGGCGTGAGCCTGTGTTGACCCTGTTGGCTCCTGTTAGCTCAGTACGCTCCACAATTTGTATTTGGTCGGGATAGGTAAAGACGCACCCCTCATCAATCTTAGCCCCAATCGCGCCCCCGCTGATCTCATACAGCTCAAGGAGAATGTTTGGCCCGTTGAGGGTGGTAGGGTTGATTGTTGAAGCGCCATAGATGATCTCAACCCCGATCCACTCTGAGGTGGGGAGGCTGAAATAGAAGAAGTCGAACTCATCAGTTTGACCCTTGGTAGGACCAGGCTGTGACCCTCGATAAATAGCCGCCTTCTTATAGGCTGTCACAAACTGTGAGAAGTAGGTTGAGCGCCCTACATGGTAGAAGCCCGCTGACCTAAACTTAACTTGGTTGAGGGTCTTGAGGCTCATAGCCATTTGAGCCACAGGAGCTCCCATAGTGATCACACCATTGTGACAAGCCTGAGCTGAGGGGAGCGGTTGAAAATTAGTAGGTGTTGCCATGTCTTACACTCCCCAAATGCAGAGCCCTTGAATAAATGGATAGGGAGGCGAGGGAAGCACAAACCCTGTGATTAGGTGATCCCAATTTGTCTCAACGTTATCAAGCCCCGCTCTATAGATATTCAGATTATAAAGCTGGCTCATCTCCTCATCAGGGTCTGGCCTTGCTGTGATCTGATGGGAGCTCCACCCATTGGCTGTGACTGTGATCTGTTGACCCATGACTACAAAGGTTCTTGAGGGATAGGTGGCGCTGATGTTCACCATGTTGATCCATACTGTGATGGTGTAATCATTCCCGCTGTCAAACGCCTCATGAGGTACACAAACAGGGCTGAATAAGACTTCAATATCACCCACGCCCAAATAGACAGCGGGCGCAGGGTCTGAGACTGATGTAGGAGCATTGAGCAGATTATCAACCCCGCTCCATGTGGTGTAGACCATAGGACGCTGTCTAAGTGTCTCAATGTTCTCAAGCATATCCACGCCCCATCGGGCGCTGAGTGGGTAATCATTCCCCACCCTGTTGAGCCCAAAGGGTGTGAAGGCGTTTGAGTCAGCATCAAGCTTGACCCCTGCGCTGAGCGGTGACGCCTTAGCCACCCAATGAGCCGCAAGCGTCCTGATCTCATGATGGTTGGGTGTGCCTGTGGTGTGCTTCACCTCAATTGAGAGCGTGGCATAGTTGGCTGTGGGTGTAGAAGTCACAGTCACAGTCTGCTCAATGATGTGTGGGCCAGCTCCTGTTGAGAGCGTCTCAGCGGTGTAGACATCTGAGCCAATGGTCAGCGTTGACCTAATGCCACCTGGTCCTAAGGCTATCAGGTGAAGGTGGAGCTCATAGTGGTCAAGCGTAATGACAGGGATGACATATTCAACCATTGGCTGGTAGGTGGTCCCCTTCTGAGTGAATTGACCCTCAGCCCACGCTTGGCTCAAGACATTGTGAGTCCCACCATGAGCGTATAGATAATTCGCTGTGTCACTCATAGCTGTGACAGCTCCCTCACCTATGACCTGACCCGCCACCACAGTCACCTCATCAGCGAGCGTGGGAGGTGTTGTAAAGCTGTTACTCATAAGTGCTCCAATCTCAGGCTGACAGGTACACGCCTTTTCAGTGAGCCAAAGGCGAGGTCATAAGAGGCGGTCACAATCGAGCACCTGAGCCTGCCTTGGTCACCATTGTCCTCAGATGTATAGATGAGGTCATAGGGCTCCTGTGTGAAGCTGACCAAGGCTGACCTGAGCGAGCGCCTAGAATCACCCCACCCTTGGTAGAAATTGACCCGCTCACCATTGGAGGCATATGGGACAAAGCTATCAGTAAAGTGACGGTATAGGTCACGGACATCTAGCAAGGCGTCAAGGTCAAAGCTCAGCGCGCTTGTGGTGTAGGTGCCAATGAGGTTGGAGGTGTAGCCCCCGCCAATCTTACGGCGCGCTTGGGTCACGCTCTCCACGCTGTAGTGGTGATCTTGAAAGGGTCTTGAGGGGAGGAGCGCCCCTGGCATGGGATTGGATGCCACGATACGCGCCACATAAGGCGTGGAGGTTGAGCCCATGGCCTCAGCGTCCTCACGCCCATTAAACCCAAGGCGATCTCTGAAGCTAGTATCAAGCCAGCCGAAAAGACCTGTGCTCATGTACCACACCTCAACATGACCCACATCATTGAGGATGAATCTGATCTCTTGACCCGCTTGATCCCTGATGAGCTCCTCAAGACAATCTGTGGGCGCTAGGTCATCCACGTCACCTGAGCCACGCTCTCTCAAGGTGGTCACTACGTCCTGAGAGGGCCATGGCCTGTTTTCAGCTGACCTGAAGGCGTCAAAGCTAGTCCCTAACAGATTGTCAAACTGATAGCGCTCGCCACTATAGACGCCGCGCGTCCAATCCGCTGAGGCGGTCACGCTAAAATTAGTCCCATCCACCACAGCTGTAGATGTGCCAAGCCCTAAGACATCAGCGTCAAGAGGGGTCACTCTAAAAAGAGCGTCTGAGGTGATCTTGATTCTATCGTCCTCTGTGAGCTCCACCGCCCAGGTGGTGTTAAAGGTGGCTAGCGTCCCCAAAGCCTCCTCAAGCGTCCCCATCGCGTCTGTGGGTGTGGTGTCTCCAACCCCTCGCCCATTAAGGAAGAATAGCCCATCCTCATATACTCCCCCTCCTGTGGCGTATGAAGGAAGGCTGACGTCTGTGGCGTTGTAGCGTACCACGTCAACCCCTGCCCATTGGCGAGCATCAAAGGCAGCCAAGAGGCCGAAGTTGGGAGCGGGTGTGTTGTATGGCATGGAATCACCTCATCCTCTGCTGACTAAAGCGCGCCATCCCTCTAGGGTTGCGGTTGTAGGTTTGGACTATGTCATTGACCATAGCGCGCCGCGCTGCCTCTTGGGTGTCATATATCACAGCGCCACCGAAGTTGATATTGACCACAGTTGATGAAGTCTCAGCCTGTTCACGCTGTGGAGCGCTCGCCACCTGTGGAGCTCCTGAAGGTGAGGCGGTTGTCCCACCACCTCCACCGCCACCACCTACACCAAGCGCCCCCGCGCCAGCTCTAGCAGCCACCGCCGCCGCTGTGAAGATACCAGCGCTCTTGGCGTGAGCCGCCGCCGCCGCTGGGTTAATGAAGAGGGCGGCCAAAGCCTTAGCACCTTCCATGAGCGCCCTCACCCCTGATTCAATGGCGAGCCCCTTTAAAACCTCACCCGCCGCTTTCTTGAACCCCTCACCAAAGAGGAGGGCTGACACACCCGCCTCAGCCAAGCCCTCTCCATAGTGCTCAATGGTAGCGCCCACCATCTCAAGGAGCTCCTTCTGAGCTGCTATCTCAGCCTCAAGCGCCTTCCTCCTCGCCTCAGCCTGACGCTCAAGCGAGCGCTGGCGCTCAGCGTCCATCCTCTCCATGCGGGCGAACTCCTTAGCCTCTGCCTGATCCATGATAGTATTGATCTCAAGCTGGTACTGCTTCTGAACTACCGCCCGCCTCATGGCGTCATCCTTGGCAAGCTCAAGCCCTGTCTTATAACGCTCACGCGCTAGGGCTAGAAGCTCATCATCTCCCTCCTTAGTGAGCTTGATATTGAGCTGATTGAGCTGGCTCTGTAGGAGGGTCTGACGTGTCTGCTCAGCTTGAGCCGCGCGGGCTCTAGCCTTGCTCATCTCCTCGAGGCGCTTGCGCTCAGCCTCGCTCGCCTTCTTGTCAGCCTCAGCAAATTGACGCCTAGCTTTAGCTGATGACGCTCGACCTATAACATCAGCCTGATTGAGCTTTTGAATAGCTTGGGTCTGCTCATCAATGGTCTTGATGAGCTCAGCGCGCTCCATATCCTCAGAGCGCCTCGCCACCTTGGAAGCGTCAAGGCTGATCTGCTCTTTGGTATAGGCGAGCGCTAAGGCGTCACGATTGTAGAGCTCCTCTTCCGCTATTTGTAAGGTCTTTAATCTTTCAGCGTTTTCTTTGACCTTGGCTTTGAGATTGTCCGTGGTGTTTTCCTCAAGCTCCTTCTCTTGCTTTGACGCCTTAGCGATAAGCTCAAGGTTTTGCTGTAGTGGACCCTGAAGGGCTTTGAGACGCTTATTGAGAGCGCCTTGAGCTTTATCACGCTCCATCTCAGCTGTGGTTAATCGCCTACGCGCCGCCAAGCCCTCCTGAGATAGCTTCAAGCCCTTAGCGTCTAGCTTGTTGAGCTCATCTTGAGCCTTGCCAACAGCGTCAAGTGACTCAGTGTAAGCCTCCATTTGTGGGCGGCTCTTTTCCACCTGCTTCTGTAGGAGCTCCTTGGCTACCTGAGATTGAAGGGTGACCTGAGTGAACTTGAGCAGGGCGCTAGTGGTTGGGATAACTCCACCCTCAGCGAGCGCTTCAAGCTTTGAGGTGAGGTCAGCTGAAGCGGCGGCCATAGCCTCTTGGCGGTCCTCTGCCTCTTTAGCCGCTCCACTTAATTGTCTAAAGCCCTCATATAGACCAGCCACCGCTGTAGTGACCAAGGCAATAGGTGAAGCCAAGCTAAGGAAGCTGGCGACACCACCTTGACCCAAAGCGCCCACAGCGCCCTTGAGTGATTTGACAGCTTCAACGCTCGACCCCACAGCGTCAGACATGGTTGACAGCCCCTCACCAATTTGGGCGCTACTCTTGTCCATGATCTTGGTGACACCCTTGAAGCCCTCGCCAACGTCCTTGGCTCCATCCTTCAAATTGTCTAGCTGTTTGGTGACGTCCTTTTCACCCTTTAGCTCAACCTCGATCTGAATTGTATTCTCAGCCATGCTGGGCCTCCTGTAGAGCTTGCTCACGCTGTCTGTGTAATAACTCCTCAGAGTTATGATGTAGCACGTCAAGCGCCTCAATTATTGCACAGGTGGGGCGCGGATAGCTAGACGCTATGGAGCTGAGCCCCTGCCTGTGCCTATGATAGACCTCAATGATTGAGGCCATTCTATTCTGATCAGCTATAGGACAAGACCTGACCTCAAGGTCAGCAAAGCCCCCGCCACAGTTTGGCGCTACTCGATAACCAGGGACAAATAAGCCCCGCTCATCACGCTGAGCGAGGGGAAGCCCCTCCTTAAACGGCCCGCCACAATTCCCACGCTGACGCCTTAACGCAGGGCGCGCCCTGCATTGGTCACAGCTCCACCCGCGCCCCCCGCTGTTGGCAAGCCATACAGAGGACGCGAGCGCTATTTTCCCCGCTGACCTAAGAGGCTCATCCGTTGGATGTGTTGCACTAGCTCAGTAATGACCTGAAGCCTATGAGAGTCAGGTGTGATCAGGTCAAGCTTCCCCTCAGCTGGCTCACCATCAATGCTGATGAGCGCCACCTTGACCATCTCCACAAACACCCTATTGA
>Ga0196891_1000208_pt1 | contig 14585 bp, 21 predicted proteins | sample VirMetDEL_Nov_24_FD_169096 | JGI IMG/M metagenome (GOLD analysis project Ga0196891, IMG submission 169096) | Aqueous microbial communities from the Delaware River and Bay under freshwater to marine salinity gradient to study organic matter... | ecosystem: Environmental > Aquatic > Marine >... | reverse complement strand
ATGCCAAAATTAGGAGTAAGGCGATCATTTGATTCCCACTGATCAAACCTCTCGCTATATTCAAGCAGGTTTGTCTTCGCAAACTTATTACCTTCAATCGTTGCGATGTCAGGTGAGCGGGTTACGGTGCTGCCGGACGTGGGGATGTAGGAGGTTGGGAAGGATCCTTCTTCTAATTGAGGTGCCCAGACGTAGATGTCACCTGAAAGATTGTTACCAACACGCCAACCGTAGGTTCCTGTTCCATCTGGTGTTAATGTCAACTGACAGCGCCACCAACCATTACCTACATCGTTAGAGTAGATAACTGCATCACCTATTTGTGACGTATACGAGATAGAACCATCATCAAGGCTAATCGATCCACGTGCTCTAGAGGTTCCAGAATTATCAAAGTAGTCAATAAATGTGGATTGACCTGTGGTCGTACCTTTTGCGTAATAAGTGAACGTCTTAGAGGTTCCGTCCACAACATTATTGAAATTTTGGACAAATGAAGCGGTATTAGCCCCACTTGCGTTACCAATTAAAACAGCTGTGTTGGTTCCATCTGGTGCAAGGTTGCTCGTACTTTTCTTTGTTATGTTAAGCGCTAACCAAGTGTTATCCCCGAAGTCGCTATAAGTAAACAAGTTCGTCCTACTCTCTTCAATCAACAACCCCAAGGACTCACCAGTCACGGGGTCATGATCAAAGCGTGGAGCACCACTAATCGTTGCACCTGTGGGGATGTAGTCAGTGGCGGTGGAGCCTTCTTCTACTTGGGCTCCCCACAGAAGGACGCCAGAAGTGCCATCACCGGCATATGCGGCAATGGTTGATGTTGGTAATGGATTATGGTCTACCTTTATTGCATTAATGCCACTCCCAGTAAATGTCAGAGCAACCCTCCACCAACCGTTACCAGCATCTGTAACAGTCGTTGGGTAAGTTGCTGCTTGGTTGTCAACAACCACACCATCTTGCAAGTCAACAACAGGGCCAGCGTTACCCGACGCACTGCCTCCAGTTGTATTGACTAGCAAATATCTATATCCTACTTGTTTTGCATAGATGCTATAAGTAACAGAACTAGAAGACGATAAGGTGGTTACTAGTTTTGGAAAATGAAAAGTACTAGCAGTATTAGGGATCCATTTATCAGCCGTTAAATCCCCAATAGGTGATTCTGCAAAATTAGCTGAGACGCTTCCATTGCTTAGACTCCAAAGGTCTACCTGTTCACTGTTGATAGCGTAATTAACCGGACTGGTCTTAATCAACCCATCACTGTCAACATACGTCCCAGTACTGGCACGGCTAAAGGTGATTAGGTTGTTACCGCTGACTCTATCTGTAAGTGATTTACGTTGTGCGAAGTTTAAATCAAGACTAGCAAGTTTAAATAAGTCTACACCTGCTCTAGGAACAAGCAGGTTTGACATAACAATCTCGCCACTGCTTACATCTAATAGTAAAGCGTCGCTGAGTTTAAATAAAGTAGAACTATTAAGAAATTTACCAGTGGATAGATTGAGATGTAAAGACATTAGATTTTTGTAATTGATACTACATTTAGACTTACGTCATAAACAATTGATAGTGTGCAAACAGTATTACCACTTGCTCCACCAGTTTTAAAAGTATACACTTGAGGTGTAGTTCCATCAGTTGGTGTTGCTGATGGACTAATACCTACATAATCATGAGGAGGTATAGAAAGACCACCAATATCTTGTACAATTTGTCCGTATGACATTGTGTTAAATAAATAAAAGTTTAAATTTTAGAAGTTATACTTAACACCAAACTTAGTGCCGTAATCATTTACGTCATCAAAGGTTGCTGCAACTTCTCCATAAACAGAAATACGTTCTGTTGCTTGAATTGAACCGCCAATCTTACCTGTAAGCTTTGTCTCTTCTTCTCCACCATCAGGTGCAAAGATAGAAGGACCAGCTTGTACGTAGTATGAACCTACGTCATTACCTGATTCATAACCAAGATGGAAATCTGTAACATGTCCATTGAAATCAGATCCAGTGAATCCAGCATTGTTTTCAATGTTTACGTAAGGACCAGCCATTACAGGAGTAGCAGCAATCAGGGTTGCGGGGAGGATAGCAAGAATTTTCATTTAAGTTTAGTTAAAAAAGAATAAGTGTATTTTGTACGGTTACCATGAATACCCCAGCCTAACCAGTAGTATGCAGCATTCATGTAATAACCGACTTGTTGATGATTAGTTTGAAAAGCATAAAGATCTTTTCTAAACCTCATCTCATTAATCATGTAATCAGTTTGACATTTAAGACCACTAGGATCTTCATTACGTTTAGAACAATGGTTGCCAAGACCAATGTAACGATGTTTAGATGTCCATTGAATTAAACCATAACCACCACGAAGGCATCTATCATAAGGAACGATAGCACCACCCTCACATACGTTAGGTTTAAAATTAGACTCTTGTTGGATGTTACCCATAATGACTGCTAGTGCTGTACGGTCTTTCACACCAGCAGAAGTCTGTAGTTGTTCTAGAACGTACTGCTGTGGTGCAGTACATTGTGGGCATTCAATCATGATTTTTTAGCAGTTTTAGCAGCACGTTTAAAGTTGGCAGCAGTAGGAGCACCTTTGCTTCCTGGCTTACGCATCTTCTCACCTGAACCTTTTGCGATACGCATTTTCTTTGCGTGGATGTTAGCGTAGAGACCTTGTTTAGCCATTACCATACTCCAGGGATTAACTGACCAGTTAGTGCATACGCTCCAAGCGCTGCCATCACACCTAGCATAGCTAGGCGACCGTTAAGCATCTCAGCTTTTTCGTTATGTGTCACAGTGTAGTCTTTGTCAGTGTACATGGTGGGTTCTTTAGCAAAAAGGTTTTGTTGTCCGTGTTCGTTGGTGGTAACAGTCATTAGAATGCGATGTCAGAGTTTTCTAGTTTACGCATAATGTCAGCTCGAAAAGCTGGATCACGATCATAACGTGGATCATTCATAGCTTGTACAAGTTCTTGTTGACTACGGAATGAATCTTCTTTTTGATTAGAACCTTTACCTGTCAACAGTTGACCTTCTTTACCTACAGCATCAGTATATTTACCATACAATGCTTGTACTGCAAAAAAGATTGAATTGGGATTACCATCTGCCATAACAGAATCATACATTTTAACCTCTTCTTTAGAAAGAGATTCTCCAGCCCAATTAACCATTGTTTTATAAGCTTGTTGACCGCCAACCATTTTAAACAATTGCTCAGCTTGTTGTTCAGAAAGAACTTCTTTGCTAGATTCTTCTTGCTCTTCTTGGTTTTCTAGTACTTCTTCGGGGGCTTCTTCTTGTTCCCCTTCTTCACTGGTTTCGGGCTCATTTCTTGATGCTCCTAGTTTACTTTGAAGTTCAAGGTAAGCTTGTTCTAGTGCTTTTGGATTTTCAAACTTACCTGCTAATAGCTGTTGTTGTTCCCCTTCCAAAGACTCGGCAACAGCTAGAGAGTCTTGCTCATCAGAATTCAAAGAAGGCTGATCAGCGGGGGTTTCATTCATTGAAAGGACTTCTGCCATATTATTGTTGTGGTGGTTGTTGTTCTTGTTGCATCATTTCAGCTGATGCTTGTTCGCGTTTTTGCTCTACTGAAGCTAGTTGACCAGCTTGTTGAGCCATCATCATTTGTTGCTGTTGTTGAGCAGCAGCTTGTTGTTCTTGCTGAATCTCTTGCATACTCTTAACAAGATTCAATACATCAATACCTGATGATGCAGCCAAACGTTTGACAACTTCTTCAGGATTAATGTATTCTTGAATAGCTTGTGGTCCCATTGTTTGCGCAATAACAGTAAGGAACTGTGAAAGGCTTTCACGATCTTGACCACGACCAAGTGCATTAATACCAGCTACAATAGTAGGCTTAACAATGTCACCTTTAGGTAGACGTGGAATCTCACCTGTCTTTTGTGCAACAGACAATTTACGATTCAAATAAGGTACAAGAAATTCAACAGTAAGTAAACTAAATAGTCCACCTAATTGTTGTTCTAGTTCTAGCTGTGTCATCCGTACTTCTTCAGCAGTAGTACGCTCACTATTCCTTACATTAAGAATAAGGAATGCATCACTAATTCGTTGTGATAAACCTCCTACCATTTGATAAGCAGTTTGAAAGTCAGCCGTTTTACCAACTTGTATTACACCAATATCATCAGGTCTACCCTGAATGATTGCACCATTACCTGCTTGTGCAAGTGTCTGAGGCTTGGTTGTACTGGAGGGTGAAACGGTAAACACTACCTTAGCAGCAGCTGCACTACCTTCTACAAGAGCTTGTGACAGAGCTTCAAGTGACTTCAAATCACCCATGAATTCTTCGACACGTCCGCGTCCATATGCTTCACCATCAACATGGTTAAACCTAAGTGCAAGCCAAGGGTTAGAGTCAATAGGTGCTTTACCCATTGATTTAGGAAGGATCTCATTATAAACTTCCTGATGCCAAACCCATCTGTTGTTGTCTAGAATTACGTGAGTATAAATGTCACATTCATCAATTGATGAATCATTTACATTTTCCCAATTGCTTTTTGAGTCAAATGATGGATAATTTTTTTTGAGTAATTTTTTAGAGATTGTTTCTTTTGTTACAATTTCAATAACATTACCACTACCATCTCTATCTACAACATAGCGGTTTAAAGGATATAGTTTAAGACCATCCTTTCCCATGTAGATAAGAGCATTACCAGCAACGACTAAATGCTTTAGTGCTTGATGAACAACAACACGATCTGTAGAAGCCGCAATGGATTCCATAATAGTGCGTTCAACTTTAGCAAACGACAAATCAAGTTCTGATCTGATGTTTGGTCCTAGTTCTCCGGGGATATTAATATCATTAACCTGTAGCTTAAAGAAACTGGTTTGTGGTGGTAGCAAAGCAAGCATTAGTTTACTTGCAAGCGTCACCACACCTTTAGCTCCTACACTTTGCCACGGTGTAATGAGATTACGTGCACCTTTGTGGTATGTTTCTTCTCCACGGATTAGATAAGGAAGAGTCAGATCTGCTGCTTGTCTAGCAGTATTTAGAAACTGGGAGCGGTCCGAAGACAATCTCTCATAACGTGATTGAGCAGTCATTATACATTAATACCTAAACTAGAAGTAGTAGCTACTGTAGGTGCCAATCCTGTTGAAACTTGTGGTTTAATTTGTAAAGGTTTACGTTTAAATAAACTTGTACCACCTTGTGAACCAGGTAAATTAGAAATACTTTGAAGTTGCAATTCAGCTGTTTTACTGCCAGCAAGTTGATTTTGTTGTGCAGTCCTACTAGCAATTTCTAATTGTTTCAAACGTTCCTCTTGTTCTCTAGCTAATCGCTCTTGTTGAGATTTAGCTTCAGCAGCTATCCTATCTAATTCTTGTTGCCGAAGAGCTTCTGATTCTGCCCTTTGGTTTTCTAGCTGTGCACCCGTAGAAACCTGTTCATAAATACCACCAGGTACACCAGGCTTTTGTTGTGGATTTAAGGTTGTTGGATTAGCATTTAAAAAATCTAAAATCTCTTGGTCTGAAAATCCAGCTGCTCTATTAGCAACAAGATCTGCATCACCAAATTGACTAAGACCTTTTTCTTTAGTTACACCCAGTGAAGGGTTATAATATTGAGTACTTACTCCAGCCATTAATTCTCATCCATATATTGAATGACCCACTCAACGACACTACGTTGACCAGACCTGTACATAATTTTTTCCATTGTATCTTCAGGGTTAGGATTGATTGGTGGGAAGGATTCATTTAACTTAGACAACATAGCATTAGCTGTCATGCCACGAACATCAAGTAAATTTAAGTCAGGCATATTGTGGAAGGTTTACATTACTATGTTCAAAGAATGCAGGCATTCTAGCAGCTTTAGTATCAGAAAGCTCAGGTGCTTTACCTTCATACATTAAACGATCACTAGAATCCAGCCAAAATTTTTTGTCCAAATATTTATCGGTATTGCTACCCAAAGGTTGCATTACCCAATTGATAGTTGCCTTGCGGAGTTTATCAAGACTAGGACTGACAGTAAGCCCCAGCTCCCGACAAACAAGGCTATTGGCAGCAACGTGAATTTGTTCATCTCTACTTATATCCGCACTGACTGTTCGCATTCCAGCGTCACCATTAAAGCGGAAGAATGGTAGAAGAACGAAGAAAATTGCACGTTCGGCAACCATCGCTTTGAGGATTGTATGATCAGGATGCGCAGTCCAAGCTTCCCTGAGCCGGAGAGCTTCTGATTCAGCTTTTTCGTCAACCCCGTAAGCATTGGCAATGTAACCAAGTGCCAGGTCGTGATTTTCCTCGTCGGTGACATTTGATTCCAATAACTCCCGCGATAGTTTTGGTACGTCGGTAGCCAATCCATCACGGATAAAATCTCCCACAGGTAGTTCCATATGTCGCAAGGCAAGTGCACGGTAAACCGTCTCTTCCGCCCCTGCCTTGCATGATCCGGCAGTTGTCTGGACTGGTGTCCATTTTCTTTTTCTGTTTAGTAGTTTTTCGTAAGGGTTCATTCTTCTTGGAGGTAGTTAATTGCATTGTTCAAAAATTCCTGATTATCAAAGAAATGACCCAGCCCTTTGTTACACGAACTGCACAAAAGACCGCGTACTTTATTTGTTGTATGGCAGTGATCAACACAAGGGCGTTGCCCAGTAAATGGTTTCTGGCATATTTTACAACAACCTTTCTGTTCAATAAACATACGGTCTAATGTTTCTTTGTCTAGATTAAAGCGTTTCTTGTTAGTCCAATACCATTTGTATTCGGCATCACAAGGCTTGCATTTAGTTTTCGATCCTTTCGCAATCAACCCTCCGCATTTGCAGAGGTGTTTCATAGGCTATTCTTGACAATCACAGGTAATTTCTTCATTTAAAATGTCCTCTAGATAATTTTCAATATCTTCTGCATCTAGTGCAGCATATGCATCTGATTTATCTTGTGTATCACCCATTACTTGTAGTGAATAATAGAGGCTTGTTTGCGGAGACCGTAGCCACTCTTCGACGAATGCATTATCGTAGGTTACAGAATCACTCCAAGAGTTGAAACTATATCCATGAAGAAGTCCTGTAGCGTCTAGCATCGTCATGATACCATCTGCCACTCGTTTATAATTTTCCCAGCCTACTTTACTTGCAATCTCTACGTCACCATAGTTGTAAGTTTGTACTCCGAAAGTACCTGAGTCGCGATCGACTGTCTGCGAGATAGGTGGAGCGATTTCTGGTGTGCAAGTATAGCCATCCAGATCCACGCTTCGATAACTGCAACTGGCGGTTGGAGCGATAGCAAAGGCTCGAACCATATTATGTTCGCGAGCGATTGCGGCTGCTTGGTTAATTCCTGAAGCAATTTGAGAGACAAGTTCATAAGCGGCTGAGCGGATGGTTTCGTTGTTGTTGTATTGTTCTAATGCACGTCCAAATTGATCGTATGTTACTCCGTACCGCCGTAGGAGATTTGCGAGGCCAAGCATTCCGAGTCCCACCTGTCTATCAACTTCAGGCGGGAGGTATTCTCCAGAATCTCCGACAGCTGTCCTACTATGTAGGCTGCACAATTCGGACATACCTTCAACAAATGCTCGTGGGATGTCGTCGAACTCACAGGCTCCAAGATTGATATGCTGTAGTAAACAGGTACCTCGTGATGGCAGGTATACTTCGAGACAGACGTTACCTCTGATGCGGTTTCCTTCATTGTCATATTTTACTTTGTTGAGCCAGATGTCACCTGATTTGATTCCATATAGTAGTTCTTCCTTGAACGTACAATCCTTCCACCACTCTTCAGTGATGTTGATGCATCGTTTAACCCAAGGTAGCTCGGATCTATTAGCATTGATAAACTCCCTAGCATCAGGATGGGATAAGTCAAGGTGAAGAACAATGGCACCATTTTTGTAAATCCCCCCACGTCTAAGTATTTCATTTAAAGAAGAATAAATTTTACCAAAACTTACCGGACCAGAAGCAGTAACACCTGACTCTCTTGTGTAACCTTTAGGATCAAGTTTAGAAAGATGAATAGCACAACCTGCACCATACCTAAGAGCATGTGAGGCAAACCTCCAGCTTGCTTCAATACCATTTGGTCCTTCCATTTCATTTTCAACTACAAACACTGTGCAGCTGACTGGTAGGCGATGTGTAGGATCATCAATCCATGATTGTACCCGTCCTGTACGGGAGATTAGATTAGTCATTGAGTAGATCAGTTAGATTTGGAGGTTTGTAGTTTGGTCCTTTTAAGACCTTACCGTCTTGGCGGTAAATAGGTTGTCCATTTTCATCTAGTTTGGACATGTTTGATTTATGAACACGATCCATAGCTTCATCTAGATCCCAGCCTTCATTAGCAGCAAACTGATAACACACATAGACAAGATCACAAAGTTCCTTTAGTTGTTCGTGTTCATCTTTAAAATGAAAGGCTTCGTGAAACTCTGACCATTCTTCATCGATCAAACATTTCTGGGTCTGCCTCCCACTCTTCCCACTCTTCCCAGATACTGGCAGATTGTAAGCGTCCCGGAACTCTTTTGCTTGACTTAAGAGAGTTGTCCCAGTCTGATTGTGTTTTGTCGAGTTCATGTTGTAGGTAGTGGATTGCTTTGGCTAGGTCTTTTCTTTTATCGCCTTTGTATTCACAACGGCAGATGTATTTAACAGCGTTAGCTTGAAAGAAACTTAAGTTTTGGTTAACGATAAAGTCTCCTACTTCCCAGTTGTTTCCGTAGTGTTCAGGTGATTGGGCCATTGTTTAACTAGGTTAGATACAGTGTTAGCAAGTGCAAAGTTTTGACGTTGCAGTGCCATGAATAAAGTAATGATATCTGATTTATCAGCTTTCGGTAGAAGGTCTTCAAGCCTTCTTATTTTGAAGTCCTGCTCCACTGTCAACTTTATAATCGGAGGAGGGGGTAAAAAGGATGGGCTGTTTTGCTCTCCAGTCATAATCATCGTTAGTAAGGATCTTTGCAAGTCTTGCGTTTTGTAGTGCTATGTCTTCACCAAGATCCTTCTCAGCAAATGCATTAACAACTGTTTTCCAAGTGTAGCCTTTGTCTTCAAACAAAGCAACTGCTCGTTTGATTCCTATACCAGGTACACCACTGTAGCCATCTGTTTGGTCACCTGAAAGCGTCTGTACGAGGTGCCAACGTTGTCCCTCAGCTTCTTCCACATTCACGGTTTCATCCATGTTGTAGAGGGTTCCAGGTATCTGTCGCATGTCCTTGTCAGGACTAACGATAATGTTACCAGGATATTTAGTAGCGTAGATACCCATACTATCATCAGCTTCAAGAGTCGGTAGTATTACTACTTCATACTCATCTTTGAGAGCATTGATAACACGTTTGTATCCACAAGGTTTCTTACGATTACGATGTCCCTTATAAGCAGGCATAATCTCCTTACGAAAGTTAGTACTATCACTAAAGAAAAGAACTACTTCAGGTACATCCCACATGAACTGATTTTTAATTTTATTTAGTTCACGTTTGACTGATGCGTATGCTTCACTGAATTTGCTGACAACTAAAATTACATCATCACCAAAGTCAACTTCTGACTCTGCACCGGCACATGCCTTATAAACAATGTAATCTGCGTCAACAAATAACTTCATTTACCTTGGCCTCTATATTTTTTCTTACCTTTTCGTGGTTTACTATGCAAGCCGTTACCTTGACGGGTTTTCTTTGATGTAAACGGGACTACGGTTTGTACTCCCATCATTGATTTACTTCTCATTAGTGGGTTTCACTCCAGTTTTTTCCGGTTTTTGCTTCTGCGTCGATTCTGATTCTGAGGTTGTAGTATTCTCCAGCTGCGAGACTGCTAAATACCAAGGATGTTGATAAGTCAGCTGCCTGTTCAGGGGCACACTCGAATTGCAATTCGTCATGTATAAAAGCTAGTTGTGAACAACATAAATTTAATTCTTTGATGTTTTGTTGATTGATAACCATCCAACGTTTAGCTAGGATGGCTGAGTTACCTTGAAGGCAGTAGTTTAACGCTTTATGCGGGCTATCCACCATAATTTTTCTGCCATCGATAGCTTTGATAAATCCTCTCTCTGAAGCTGTCTTGATAGACGCCAAGAGTTTATCGAGTCCATCAATCGCGTCAATATATGCCGCTCTGATTTCCTTACCTTTTTTCTTGGCATCTTTGGATGAAAGAAGTTTGTCATAACTGTGTCCAATTTTTTCGTCACCTGCACCATACAGGAATGCATAAGTTACAGTCTTTACTAGCTTTCTAGATATTCCTATCTTGTCAGCATTTACTTGGTGTATATCTCCGTTGAGTAAGATGTCTGCATACCGTCCACCATCATATCTGGCAAGGAAATGAGACAACATACGTAACTCAATCCCAGACAAATCAGCAGCGACCATGACTTGACCTGGAGATGGTAAGAAAAGTTCTCTAAATCTTGAGTCACTTGGTACTTGAGCAAGGTTGGGGTTTCGGTGGGCACATCTAAAAGTTGAAGTAGCAACAGAACAATGATGATGTATCCTACTAGCACTCGTACATAGCTTCAGCCAAGCGTTCGTGCCTTGAGAGAGGAGACCAAGCATTTTCTGAACCGTCAAACATCTCAGGAACATCATAGAAACTTCTGACCCAATCTCCTTCAGGATCGGTTCGTCTATAATAGGCTTCCCAGTTGCTGTCATCTGGGTCGGTTTCCATCCATAAAAGGTCGTAAATATCCATGCTTGATGCTCTCGTGATGTAGGATTTAATTCTTTAAGGCGTGTAAGTGGAGCGTCTTTGACATAGCCTTGGGTCCGATTATCTCGCTTAGGAGTAAATACTGGTCCGGCAACGTAAGGATGCCTGTCACGTAATAGTTGATAAGTTTCTTCAAGCTCTTGTCTGAGAGTTGATGCAAGTTGCCATGCAGAGCGTTCATCAAAATACCATCCATGTAGTTCTTGAGTTGTGAGGATTTCGGCTGCTTCATGTTCTAGCGTAATCCATTCAGGTATGGTTGGAAGTGTTTCCAAAGTTTTTTAGTCACAGTAACGTCTTGTATCATGTAGTCTTCCATTTCTGGTGACCACTCTTTCCAATCGGTATCTTTACAGTAATCACCTTTAGCTTCGTCAAGGCGATAACCCCAAGCAGCTAGTGAATGTGACCCGTAAAGTTTAAGTGGCATACCAGGCCAAGTCTTTTGTTTGTCAATCTCTATTAAGTTCGGGTGATAAAGACGGCTAAGCAAAAGAGTGTCCAAGCAATCACCAACACGTCTAAACCATGGATAAAACTTGTTGATAATGCTAAGGTCATAATTAATAATGTTATGACCGACAATACAATCAGCGTCTTCGAGGTATTGGATACCGCGGACGATAGGCTCCGTTGCTGATCTTTCCGTAGCTGACGTAAACGATTGGTCATTGAAGACCATTGTTTTTTTAGTTTCGGTGTCGTAGATGCAAAGACAGTGGATTTTGGTAGCATCATTTAATAGTCCGTCTGTTTCTAAATCAAAGAGTAGCATTCAACGTCCGTGCCATTGGTATGTTTTATCAACAAACTTAGCACGTCTTACTGCCTCCTCAGTAGGAGGATTAGGACGCTTTAGATTAGAAGTCTGTTGCGGCGTTGAACTGTTCAAGCCAAATGGCGTCATCACTTGTGTTGATTTCATTGAATTTACAGGTAGATAGGTTATAGTTTAATCGACAAGCAATGCCTGTTTCCCCAGAGTAGCGATTCTTGAGAACTCTAACAATTGTATCAGAGTGTTTAGTTTCACTCTGTTGATTTCTTTCGAGTCCAATAACTGCATCGCTAAGTTGAGCGATTGCCGCACTTCCTCTAAGTTGTCCGAGTGTAACACGTGCGCCTTCTTCATGGTTTTGATCGGATGATCCCCGTTTTAAATGTGATACTAAAAATAATACGATACCAGTACGCTCAACAAGTGAACGTAACCGTGTCATTGTTTGATCTATCATCCGACGTTCATCACCATCAAGTCCACTCATCAGAATGGATAGGTGATCAAGGAAGATGATCTTACAATCAAGACCTGAGGCTAGGTATTCAATCCTGTTATAAATAATATCAGGATCAAAACTACCAAAGCCATCAAAAAGATAAAGGTTCCAGTTATTAATACTGGAATCAAACGCTTTTGTAAGGGTGTCATGACTATGTTCTCCTAGTGCTAGGTTGTTACCTACAGCAGCAGACATCAAACCTAAAGCTGTACGGCGGTTTGACTCTTCAAGTGCCAAGTATCCAACCCGTTCTCCGTTCGATAACAAGTGAGCAGCCAAGTCTCGACACACGGACGACTTGCCTTGGCCTGATCCTGAAGTAATTGTGACAAGCTCTCCGCGCCTAATCCCGTGAAGCTTTGACTGTAATCCTTGAAATGGGTAGTCATAATCAGCTGGTGGTTGTGGTGTTGTAACTAATTCAAGTAAAGATTTAGCATCTACAATACCATCAGGTCTGAATTCTTTACGTTTAAAGAATGCATCATCAATAGCATTGTAATCGCTAGCTTGTAGTGCGTCTGAAAGGTCTTTGTAAGCCTCTAGACGGGCGATGTAAGCCCTACCAGGTGGTAATACACTTGCAGCCTCTTCAGCAGCCTTCTGACCGGCTTCATCTGCATCGAACCAGAGTAGGATCTCTTCATAACCTTGAAGAAACTCTAGGTTCTTTTGAATTGCTTTCTTGGCTCCCGCTGCACCACTAGGTAATGATACTACTGGCCAAGTTGGGAACAGCTCTGCATAAGACACACAATCTAACTCACCTTCTGTGATGATTATGCGCTTACCACTACTGCCCCATAAATGTTGACCAAAGAATGTACCAGGTGTTTCTCCTTCATAAGTAAATTGTTTGTCTTTAGTTTTTATCTTAGCACCTTTTACAATGCCAGATGGATCGTGATAGTAAAACCTTAGCTTGTCCCCATCACGATATACTTTAAATTTCTCACAAGTCTTCTGACTGATCTTGCGTTTCTGCAACCGTTCGGCTGAGCCTTTGATCTGCACAATAGAATTAGTGTGAATGTGTGTTGTTATTTCTTGTCCATCAGTGTAAGTATGGCATACAAAACAATAGCCATGGCCATCTGTATAAATACTATTACCATCAGATGAGCCACAACTATTACATGATTCATGTCGTACAAACTCAGAGGAGCCAGTCGATTGGGATGTTATGGAAGGAAGTCCAAGGTATGTTATGTTTGTCACACCATTTAGCGTATGTCGTCTTTGATCCTTTACTAATTTTATTATATGGTGCTTGAAAGACCATACGTAAATCAAGTTCAGGGTGTTGTTCTTTTACGTTCTTGATCTTACGTCTGTCTTCAGCTTCCCAATAACCTTTACATTCTAAATATATCCCATTAGGTAATAGAAAATCAGGAGTGTAGATATGCTGGATGATATATGGAACCTTAGTAGATTCATATTCATACTTAACACCCAGCTCACACATAAGATCAGCAACGCGCTCTTCAAGTCCTGATCGGAATACCACTAGAAGTCATCCTCTTCAACAGCAGATGGCGTTACATTAGGCTCACTAGCCTTGAACCCTTCAGTCTTACCAAAGAGTGCTGCAACGTTTTCTGCAGACATATCACCAGTGTCTACACCAGCTGATGCATTGAGAGACACCAGTTGTACACCAACCAATTTAAGGCTTGTTCCATACGTAACTCCATCACGGAGGATGTAGGGTTTTTGGTAGAACGCAAGCTTAACACGACTACCAGCATACAAAGGTGTATTATCATCAGCAATAACTGTCCCTTCAGTATCGACAACAGGTGGACGAGATTCTTCATTCCAAGAGAACTTAACTTTGTATTGTCCTTCAGTAACTTCTTCCCAAGGTTCAGGCTTAAGAGTAGAACGCTTAGGGTTCTTTAGTTTAGTTTCAGCCCACTTAAGGGATTCAACTCTATCATCTTCTAGTGCATCAACCATTGATTGATCAACTAGAGCAGCAAGTGAATAACCAAACTTGCTTGGTTTCAGTACAGCTTGATAACCTTCAAGGATTACAGGCTGTGCGGTTTTGTGGATTAGACGTGGCATTTAACAGAAAAAATAAGTGGAATCAATTACGGAGCTAGGTTCTAGATCTCCAATAATCGGTGGGTCAGTCTCCGCGCCTATCTGGTCAGCGAAGTCTTGCAAGTAATTGTGTTCGGCAAAGAGGTGCATATATGTTTCTCGTACAATTGCACTGAGAGAAGACATGTCGGTAGCACGACACAATACAGAATCATGAATGAGAGCGATCGGTGCATTGAAAGCCAATGCGCTGAAATGGAGAAGGGAAGCATCGAGTGAATGTATTAAGTTAGGTGCTGTTGCATTCTTGTGGTGTTGTTTGTCAACCGTGTCACTATCTTGTGTAGCAACTTCTAACTCACAACGACCAAGCAGTTGTAATTTAACTGTTACAACTTCTTTTTTCATAAGTTTTTGATTAACAACAAAACCTGATGGTGTAGACCAAGT
>Ga0196891_1000192_pt1 | contig 15227 bp, 28 predicted proteins | sample VirMetDEL_Nov_24_FD_169096 | JGI IMG/M metagenome (GOLD analysis project Ga0196891, IMG submission 169096) | Aqueous microbial communities from the Delaware River and Bay under freshwater to marine salinity gradient to study organic matter... | ecosystem: Environmental > Aquatic > Marine >... | reverse complement strand
GCTTAGCCGTGGCCATAGCCCTACGCATTGCCTCTTGAAGCTTTTTAGGAAATACGGCCTTGCCGTACATCACCATGCGATCATCAAACCTAAGCTTTGGTTTGTATATTATTGCATTGCTGTGAAAGTTCACTAACTTCTTCACATTACCTTTTTTATAGCGTTGATATATTCCAGCAGACTTATCAGCACTATCTACAATAAAAAAGTTCTGCCGTCCGCTATTAGTTCTGCCAAACTTCTTGCTGCGCTGCTGCGGGTCTCTTGCAACCTGCAAGGCGGAAAGCAATTGCATTCTGGCGCCAGGCGTCATATTACCATGCTTGTTTTTTCTTATAGCCGCTGGTGTAGCATGTCGTAAGATATTAGAATATGCTAAGTTTCTGCTCAATGCTTTTTCAAAGCCTGTTTGTGGACGAGCACCGCCTTCTTCTTGAACCTCTAGATAGTGCTTTCCAACAACCATATCTTTTCGCTTAATTGTGACGCTGTTCTCATATTTTTTAGCAGGCTTGAAGTAAAATGCATTAAGTGTAAACTTAACTGGCCTGTCAAATATTCTGCTCATGTCGCGCTTGTTGCTTGCGACAAGATTTTTTGCTGTATTATTCAATGCAAGCTTCTGCGCAAAAGGCATTTGCTTTGCAACCATGTTGCTCATCTTTTGATTAACTATTTTAGCGTTGGAATTAAATCGGAAATCTATGGTCATGCCTTGCTCCATCATTATATTTAAAATAGCATAATTCATTTAATAAAAAACCCCCACCAAAATAATTGGCAGGGGCTGGAACATTGAGGACTAGGGAGGACCTCGCTTAGAGAAAGTAGCATGTAGCATGCTGCATATACAATACCACGCAATATAGTGTAATAAAACAAAAAACAGCTACTACATTTTCTCTTGCTCCAATTCGTACTTTCTATATAGGATAATAGCCCTCTCTTCATCAGTCCACATCGGTAAGTCCGCATGCAATACTTTCCTGCGATTGGCAAATCCTTCTAGCTCCTCCAAGCTTGAAATTGACTTAAGTTTATCTTCTAGCTTCATTGCATTTCTCCCTGCTTGGACATAGGACAACCCTTAAGGGTTTGTCCTGTCTGTCCAAAGATAGCACATTTAGGACATATTATGTCCAAGTCTTGTCCTAGCCTGTCCAAGACTTACTTAGTTTATTGTTTTCGGTTATAAATTCTCGGTCATCTATCATACGCTTTATGTCCCGATCAATTGTTCTCTCAGACTTACCTGTTTCAATAGATACATTCTTCTTTAGCGCACTTCTAGTTACAAAATCATCGGAATTTAACTCACATAGCTTATCATATTCTGCCTTTATCACGTCACTTATCTTCTGACTTGACGATTGTGGAACCGCCACTCTCTCCAATACTATTGAAGACAGCTCGTCGCCATCACTACTAAACATAGGAACATTAACCTTGAGAAACGCCATTTTATCTGGTTCCTCCGCATCTTTCATCTTAGTAAAAGTGACTGTAGTGGTATTGTCATTGAACCTCTCAATTTTGAATTCGCAATCAAGAGCACCAAGCAATGCAGACGAACCTCGTGCTCTTTCTTTTGTTGCAACGCCTGTGTGATGAGCAAGTAGCACAGTGCAGCCATGTTCTTCTTTAATGAGGTCGACTTGCTGAATAAATTCGTTCATATCTTTAGTGCTATTTTCATCGCCGCCCATTGATCTGGCAACAGTATCTATAACAACTACACTGGGTTTTCCATATCTCTCGCTTAATTCTTTTATAGTGTGATGCATTATATCGACTGCAACAGGATCATTCATTACTATAGCTTTATTACTCTTAAAGAAAGGCACGTCCTTCAAATCGATACCGTATGAGTTTGCCCATGCCATGCACCTTCTTGCAAAGCCATTGTGCCCTTCTCCTGCTATATAAAAGCAAGTTCCTTGTTCAACAGCATGCCCATGATAGTCTTTGCCAGATGATATAGATAATACCATGTCCAACATAACAAATGTTTTTCCTGCTGCAGGCGCGCCAAATCCAGCCACTAAAGCATGTTTTTCTAGTATTCCATCGATGTGCCATTCTGGCTTTTTTAGTTCAAGATCTCCAATTTTACTCCAAAGCGTTTTAGGCTTTACCACTTTTGTGATCTGATTTTTAACTGAATTTATACCTTCTTCTTGATGTACATCATTCCAATCTCTCTTGTTATAACCGCTCGGAACAACATAAGGTATTGCTGCAGCCTGAGCTGCTTTTAATCCTGGCGCATCATTATCTGCCGCTACTACCATCTCCATTGTAGGCTTTATAGCTTTAATGGCTTTTACAACCTTTGGTAAATTGTTTGCATTGAGTGCAAAAATACACGGTCTTCCCGTTGCCTCGCTTACAGAAGCAGCTGTTGCCCATCCCTCAGCCACGTAACATAAGCCTTTTAATGGACCATTGATTACGCTAAAAGCAGCCTCTTGCACCATGTCTTTGCTGAAGCGCTTAAATCCGTTTGGCTGTATTGTCTGACTACCAACGCTCTCACCTTCTGCATTGATAATCTTAATGACGATATCAGAACCATTTAACAATGCCCCATTTAAAGCAACGCCTTTCTTTAAATGATACGGCTTCTCAGTCTCATCTGAAAATGGATTATGTTCATGCTTTATAAAATCACTCTTTGCAGAATTATTTGGCCAAAGGCCCGCGGACTTTAGCACATCTTTTATTTCTATATGATCGCATCCATGACGGCAATGCACTTTAACCTCATTATCATGCTCATTTATCCAAAACCTGTCTTTGCCTCCGCAAACTGGACATGGACCCTTCCACTCTTTGCCGAAGTTTTTCATATTGTATTCATTTATTATTGGCTCTGACCATTCATGCCAATATGCCTTTTTAAACCTTGCCTCTTGTTCCATTACTTCCTCGCTCAAATTGATAATTAAGGCCCTGCTCCCTACTGCAGGGCCCTGAAGACTAAAACGGTATTTCGTCGTCGAACTCTTCCATGTTTTGCTTTGCAGCATTACTGGAAGCAACTCCATCACCAAAGGGATCTTCTTTCGCAATGCTCATATTTTGTTTAGAGCTAACTTTTGGTGCTGCAGTTTCAAAATCATTCGCTTCTGCGATACCTGCATAACCGTCAACTTCACTAAAAGGATTTTGCTCTTCAGGTTCACTATAATGTAGAACTTGCACCGCTCTTAATCTTAAAGATACTCCCGCTGCGCGCACATTATATGGAACAAATGTCACAGCAATATTTACCATAGAAGCGCTTGTTAACATAAAGTCATCAGGCAGCAACTTACCCTTCGCATCATATTGTTTTGGCTTTTTGGTAAGCTCGCCGTTATATGAACCTTTTAGCTTTACCTTGCCTATGTAATAATCATCGTCGGCTTTAAATGGATTTACAGGCTTTTCTGGCCATGATGGATCAGCCTTTGCTTTATATGCTTTGCACATTTCTGCCCATAGCACCTTAACTTGATCTTTGTTAATCCTGAAAGACATTTCATATGCTGCAAGAGGATCTTTAACATCGCACGGCACAGATTTTCGTTCGTTACTATCGAACTTGTATGTACGATTAATACGTGGCCACATAGCTTCTACATTCTCTATCTTGTATTGCATTTCTTTCTCCTTTTCAATTTTGCATCCATTGCGGTAAATGGATCATGTTCATATCTGGCCAGTCGGTCGGATAATCGTCTTCTTCTTTTGCGCGTGCTATACGCTTCAATATGTTTATCATTTTAGTATGTGCGTGCTCCATTACTTCGTTTGACAAAACATGCAGGCAAGTCGCGTAAGGGCTCACCTTTTCTGTCGCAACAAAACAGAAATACTGAACAGGTAAATCAGCTAAACTGCAGCAATAAGCATAAAATGCAGCTTGAATATCGTATTTGTATTTCCACAACTGTGAACTAAACTCTCGTTCACCAGGACCTGCATCGACTGTGCTTTTTAGATCTATGCAAGCAGACTTACTTGGCACATAGCAATCAGGCCTAGTTTTCAGCTTCAATCCCGTCTCAGGGCAAGTAACAAATATACTAGCTTCTATCATCGCATCCTGCGCATTGATTAGTGCATTAATTCTAGGTTGCTCCAAAGCTACCTTCGCCATCTCTTGAGCCACGTCAAAGTCGCTTTCAGTCAATAATAATTTGCCCTCGGCATCAGCTGCTGCTTTAGCTTCTTTCCAATTGTTACCTCTTCTGTCAACTGGGCCTCTAATTATTGAAGCTTTATGAGGCTCCAAACATAGCTCATGATAAGCAGTTCCTAAATCAAAAGCAGGGCTAGATTTTATGCTCGCGCCTTTCCAGTGTGCAAGAGACTTAGCAGCAGCCTTCACGTCGGAAGAGCTAATTGCATCTCTTTCTCTATATTCCTTATTAGTGATGTCTAGTTCGATCATTTGTTCATTAACTCCCTACAAATATAACAAAAACCTTCTATTGACGTTTCTAGTAACAAATCCTCCTCATCTTCTTCTTCATCAAACATCGCGCAAATAGCAGAAAAACTTATAACCACTCGCGGCTTATAGTTGTTGTATTTATAAATGACTGCCGGCAGCTTATGCGCGGACGCTGCCGCCTTACTCGCCTGGTTCCACCAAGCATCTCTGCATCCTACACCTTTTGCATAAGCTTTTGCTTCAATTGAAAAGGGAAAGTCAGGATTATCGGCAATTAAGTCACCCTCATCAGCGCTTCTATATTGCTCTAAATTACGTGTAAATTTTATACCCAACTCAAGCTCTAGTATCTTGCCAAGTTTGCGCTCCCAATTAGCGCCTTTATCTCTGCCGTTTACCATTGCTTTACAACTTCTTCGACAGCGTCCTTCACCTCGAAAAACTTAGTAATTGCAACTAAAGTGCTTAATCGATAATCCTTATGTTGACCCTTAGACAAAGAATATATAGTGGGATACGATATGCCAGTAGCTCTTTCGACCTCCTTTAAATTCAGCCCATCTAACTTTTCAACTACTTCTTCCAACGAGTAAAGCTGCAACTTCATGATATGTTTACCACTTCTACATTCAGTTTATTTAAAAGTTCTATGCCATTATGATCTCTGTATCTCTGCTTATAGAAAACTCTCTTTATCCCTGCAGCTGCAATAAGCTTAGCACAACTTTGGCATGGCGATAATGATGTATATAAATCACATCCTGCAGTCGCTAATCCGTACCGAGCGCAAAATACGATAGCATTTTCCTCTGCATGTAATACCTCTGCAATAGTATTGCCTTCACAATCTTCGCATTTATTGTCATAACCTGGAGGAGTTCCGTTATATCCTGTCGCGATAATACGGCCATCTCGAGCTATAACTGCACCAACACGACTTCTTTCGCAGCGAGATAAATCGGCAAATATTTCTGCAGTTTTGATAAGCGCATAGTCCTGCCTTTGCATTAGCTAGCCTCCTCAATCAAGTGGAAGTGGCGAGGATATACATGTAAGGAACCTGCATGCCAAAAAATATTACCACGATCTAAAGTATAAAACTTACTAAGCACTTCAATGCACTTGTCATAAACATTTTTGTGCCACGCATAATCATTATTATATCCAAACACAACATCGTTAGATCTCATGTTTACATGATATTCCAACTTATTATCGCGCAAGAGCAGCTGCACTGTGTTTGTGCACATAAAATCATTCATACTATCTTTTATAGCATCTTGATGCATTGTTGGCCTTGTATAAATCATAACAGCTTGTCTGCTATGAGGATCTTTAACAAGCTGCACTATCGATTGCGCAAACTGATTATTGTTCTCTTTACTATAAATGCACCAACCATAGTTGCTATTTATTAAGCCTTTTTTGCTTGCAACTTGCCTCCATATTTTTGGAATGTTTGGCTCCAAACCGTCAATATTTAAGTTGTTGGAGTGATACCAAGCCAACTCTTTTTTTATATAAGTTAAGTTCGGCACGCCAAAAATGCTATCTTCATCGGCTATGAATGAAGCTGCAGTTACTTCTATAGTGCCATTTGCGCAGAACTCTTCGCTCTGGTATTTGCGGACAAAAGTCTCCCTTATGTCCGCAACAGTATTTCGTTTTATGTCAACCATTGTTTTGCTCGTTAATATACTGCTCCAATAGCGTAGCATATCCTGCTATGTCGTGAGCATTGTCTGCGTACATTGGATCTCCTACTGTCATGCGTGAAATCTTGTGAAAGATCATATGTACGCATTCCAAGTGAACTGCTGACAAGTTGTGCTCATACATATTGATGCAATCCATTAAAGATTGCGTCAGTATAGCATTGCGCTCCATAGATCCATAGCGTGAGCCTCTTTGATCTACTGTCTTTTGAATATCATTCATTTTCTGCCCTTCGTATTTCTGACAAAGCGATAGCAATAGCAATAGTAGCACGCTCGCATTGCTCTCTTGTTAGCTTTTCGCCTTTTGTACGTCCAATTTCTCTGAATACTGATTTAGGCGAAGTGTTGCTTGTTTCTCTTCGACCGAGCATGAAGTCTAATGTTTCTTGAATACGCATTATTTATCCTTTACTAAGTCTGCTAAAATAGCAGGTTTGAAATTAGGCCCCTTAACTAAATCGATGTTAAATGCACCTCTTTTGTTATTAGGCCCTAATGTTTTAGTCATATTTGATTGCATTACTCTATCGTATGCTTCCTCAAACACATCAGCAAAGCCCATGCGTTCTGCAGTACCTAGTGCAAATACAACTAAATCGACTAAAGCATCAAGTTCGTCCTCCTTTTTATCTGCTACAGTAAACTCGCTTATTTCCTCTAGCATTGCTGCAATGCGAAACCGCTGCTCTTGATATGTGAAGCTCGGTAATTCGTTATGAGATATGCCAAATTGTTTGTGCATTTCTACAATAGAATTAATCATTATCTCTACCTTTATAGATATTGCTGACTAAGTTATCAACGTCAGTTTTATTTTGCGCAGAAAATAAGTAAAGCGAGTTTCCACCCGCTGGACCATATTCCTGCAATAAAGTGCAGTCGCAATTATAGCGTTGTGCAAAAGCCTTAACAGAAGTCTGATTAACTTCGTGGCTTATGTCTAGTTCTTTATAATACATAATTCATGCCCTCCTTTCAGCACAAATCAATCGTTACCAAAAATAATATTAACTGTACATACTTTTTTTGTTTGCATTATATTTATACTTATAGTATAAAGATCTTGTAAATAAACAAATGGAGTAGAACATGACACACGTTAATTATGATAACATTGAAACTTTTACTAAAGTTTTAGATGCAGTCAAGCATTTAGGTTATAAAGACACAAGTTATGGCAATGACACTTGCCCATCAATATCGCGTGATTTTGATAACGGCAATTGGCAACAAGTGTGGATTGATTACGCTGCTCCTGAAATGCGTGAAGATCCTGAATGGCCGATGTTTAATGTTGTGATGTTTGATGAAAACCACAATGAAGTTGCAACTGATAGTTTTGACGATGTTGACGATCTGCTTGCAGCTATAAAAGGATAAGTGCAATGAAACATAAGCTAGAAATCGCTGCAGAAATCATATTTCTGTTATTAATATTCTCTCTGCCATTATTTGTCAGAAGCACTATGCTATGAAACACGTAAATATAAGCTTGGATCAAGCTAAAATAGCGCTGGAATGCGTTACGCATTCTATAAATCATCTCGAAATAGATGATGACGACATTAATATGAAGATATTTAGCCTTCAAAGAAGCGAGCTTATGGCTCGTTTACGCAAACTTATTCAAAGCGCAGAGGAGTTTTAGCTATGAGCGAAATATCACCAGCAGATGCTGAAATATTAAAATATTTGCGTTGTCAAGTTGATCGCTTGCAAGACGAGAGATATCGCGCAGACGTGAGATTAAGCATAAATAATGAGCTTTTTATGGCTCGAGAAGAGCTTAAGCGCTTTACTTCAGAATTAAGGAAAAAGGGTTGTAATATATAATGGTCAAAGTAGTAGACGTAAAGATCGATACAACATCCTTTAAGAGAGCATTTAAAAGAGAGCCAAATGAAGCAGAAATTGGCGCTTTAATGAGGCTCAATGCTAAACGAAACGAAGGCCAAATAGGCATAAAAAATACCTTAGATAAAATAGATAAGCGTATTTCAGCAGCTAATAAGGCTAGAGATTACATTAAAAGTAAGCCTCTAAAAGAGGCAATTGTAATTACACGCCGTGCATGGTCAATAAATTACTTGCTTAATTTAAAGCTCAAAAAGGCTGATATTATAAATGTGCTGCACATTACTGAAGCAGCATACGATAAAGCAATAAGGCAATACAATCTGCCAAGAGAAGGCCTTGAAAGAAAGTTTAAAAATGGAGGTAGCTAAATATGAATAAAATTGAGCTTGCAGGATTAATAGGCTGTTTATTTGGCTTTGCTTGCGGAGCAGGCCTTATGGCTCTTGTAGGTATAATATTTTAAGTTATTTAAGAAGGCGTGTAGTTTATTTACTCGCCTTCTTTATTTTATTTAATCCATCAACTCAAAGTGGGGTCCGTCAATAAAAGGGCGTTTGCCCTGACTTCGGCGCAAGTCTACATAGTCATTCATAGCCTCTTCCATTGTTCCATCCCACTCTCGAATGTCGTTGATGTGCCAAGCTGCACCCCACCGCACGGCCACGCCCACGTCAATAGCTCCCTGCTTGACAGCATCCGCAAGGTCATCGTACAAATTCAATTCCCACGATCCCCGCGAACCAATATAGGCCATGAGGTCAAGAGCGCGGCCCTCAATGTGTTTGGACTTCATCGTTTTCGATGCGCCCTTTTTGACAAGCTCACGTTGTTCTCCGATAGTTCTTAGTCCACAGATTACACCAAAGTCAGTTTTTGTGTGCCCAATAGCTGCTTTTGCAACGGCTACTAACCGCTCGTCTACGCCTTCCATACGGTCAACGCTGCGTTGTGATAGTTTAAAAGTCATTTCATTCCGCCTTTCATATCCATGATCCCATTGTGGTCACGGTTAATATATTTCAAATCGTTTTCAACCAAAGCTATTCGCTGTTTGAGCTTGTTAATCTCATTGATGGTCATCGCCATGCTCGCATGTTCATCCCAAAGTTCGTCTATATCATCCCAAACATCTTCTATTTCTTCAGCGTTAGACTGCACATCGCGCTTCAGGTTCACGTTGTCCTCAATCGCCATCTTGGAACCAATCTGACCTACAGTCTCCTCAAGACTGGCAATGGTAGCCGCCTGCTGGCTGACCCACCAAACACCTGCCGCTAACTGCACGGCCATAGCTGCCACAAGGGCCACAGGTAACTTGAGGTTTTCCATCACTTTTTACCACCAAAGAACTTTGTCGCTGATCTTACAGCGAAGCTGCTGGCTACAATTACTCCCAATGTGTAGCTATACCAGTCTGGCATCGTGTCCAATGCAGCAAAACCATCCGTAACTGCTTGTTTAGCCCACTCAAAAGGCAGGAAGCTCAGTATCAGTGGGATGGAGAAAAGCAGCACAAGATACTCGTCTTTCCAAGAATTTTGAGCTCCTTGGGCCATAATCTTTTCCCAATCCGCCTCGGATGTAGCGGCTGATTTCATTATCGTAGCCTTAGCCTCTGCCTCAACTAGCTTGAGGTTTGCAGACGCAGCCTGTGCGCTGGCCTTACCTTTTAGCCATCCACCAGCTAGTTCAGCTACTGGACCGATCAGAGCTTGAAGCATTTTTACTCTCCATTGCGTTAAAACCAAAGTACGCCGCAGCAATGCCTGAAGCGCCAATTACATACACAGCCGCGATTTCAGCCATCAGTTTCGCAGCGTTGTCTAAACCCACCACAGAAGCCACTAGGATGACCAAAGGGTAAAGGATCATACCAGATAGCGCAAACCACGTCATGCGCCTCTGTGCGTCTCTCTTGGCGTCTGCGTCTTCCATACGGCGACGACGGTCCTCAAGCATGATCTCATGCTCAACCGGGTCAATCTTTCCGTTTCCGTTTAGGTCGTACTCGTTTGGCATCTTCTATCCTCTTGGCGTAAGCAACCGCGTGGTGCTTGTGGTGGGTTATTATAACAACTTTTCCATATTTGTCATATACAACGTAATCGCCCTTCTTATTGCGGTATAACCTCAAAACAATACACCGTCGTCTGGCTTGTAGTTATCAAGACTTTTGCATCCTCAAGAGCTTCTCTACACTCGTTTTCAGTGGTGAACTGATTGAGTTGATAATGCTCAATGTTATTGTTCATAACTTGAAACCAGACTAAAAACCACATCACCACTTCCCCTGATTTCTACCCATCAAATACAATACAATAGCCAATCCTGCTATGCCAGCCAAGACAAGTACAATGCCCACGGTCCACTCTATTAGGGCGCGTTTAAACTCTTCTTTCCTGTAAATTTCTTCTTTGCGCTGCTTTCGCATCTGCGCCTCGATTTGTAACACTTCTTCCCAAGCAGAAGGGCCGTAAGTCCACGATATGAAGCTCTTGATTTCCTTACGCATTTCTGACATCTTCTTCTTCTGCGCAAATATCTCAATGGCGCTGTGCGTATCTGATCCTTTAAATTTATACCACGGGGGATTCTTGATCTGCTCTTCGGCAAAGGCAAAATCACTACAAGCCTTGCCCCACTTGCCAAGCTGACCTGTAATATCCTGCAATTCACGGCCCACGGAAATACCCTGCTTGATAGCATTATAAGCAGAAGTGGCGAGGCCGACGGCTGTGATAGGATCAATCATGTCTCAAAGAACCTCGCAGGGCAAACGTAAAGGTGGCTGACACGATAAACCCTATCATACCACAAACCATTCGTTGCCGTGCCGCAGTTATAGAAACAGTATTGAAATAACTGATTGCCACCTTGAGCCCATGCGTGACCGAATGAAACAAAGGCGAGAACACAGATCATCAGCTCATCTTAGTTAGCACCGCCACAAGCATAGCGATGATTGTGCCAGCCGCACCAATCAAGATAGCTTCCAGACGCTTAATTCTGGTGAAGACCTCTTTGAATTGAATATGAACCTCGGTTTCCAGCTTGGTGACCCGTGGCTCAATTTCATCAATGCGCTTATGCGCTTCTAAAGTAGTTCTTGACATGATCTCACCTATGTAATATCGTCTGTAATTTCGACGCGGATATAACCGTTATTCGGGAATGTTTCTACTGCGCCACCTGAAAAGGTCACTTCAAACTCTGCCTGATATGACCCTACCGTTGCCGTGTCTGCCGCATCCCAGAGATACTGCACAATTCCGCTTTCGGCTGTTACAATGCTTGCGTCTGCGTCCACAGCGGCTGTTGCCCCACCGACAGTACGCATATGAAAGCGAACAGTGGCACCAGTTAGGTTAATTGCAATTTCATCGCCATCCTTTAAGATGGCCCTTAAACTAGGCGATGTGTCGTTTTGTTTGATAAAAAAGGCCATTAAAGGTATCCGTTATTTGTTTGCGTTACTTCAGCTAACGTATATTCACTCTCTAGTTCAACATAGTTTGGCGTGTTGATGCTAATTGTAGCAGAATTTAACGATAGAACAAACTCTGCATTATTTGGCTCTCCTGTTAACAATACAATGGCTGTAACTTCGCCATCAAAGCTGTAGCGAGGCTTGAATAGTAGCGCGTCTTGATAGGCGAAGCTGAAGGTGCCTACGTCAATCCGCTCAATCAGTGCTTCATTAATAGCCTGACCATTGAACGCAAATAAACCAACGTCAAGACGCTCACTGATGGCCTCTGTGATAGCCTGACCAGTGACACTAAATGTGCCGCTCTCGATCAGCTCGGATACAGCCTTATTAGCAGCAAAGCCTTGGTAAGCAAAGGTTCCTACGTCAATCCGCTCTAATAAGGCCTCATTAACAGGCTGACCTTCTAGCGCAAAGCTGCCGACTTCAATGGCTTCGCTGATGTCTTCTGTTATTGGACGGCCATTGAACACGAACAGCCCAAAATCTGCCGCTTCACTTAGTGCTTTAAATGCGTCTTGACCCGTCAGCGCAAAAGTACCGAAGTCAGTCGCTTCGGTTATGCCTTCGTTAATGTCCTGACCGCCAACAGTGAAGAACTCACCCGCAGCAAGTTCAGATAGGGCCTTTTCACCTTCTTGCCCTGCTAGGCTAAAGATACCAGCGCCAAACTGATGTATTATCTTCTTGCGTGCAACTTGCCCCGCAAGGCTAAACACAGCCGCATCAGCGCGCTCGACAATGTGAATGTCAATTAGATCGCCATCATACCAGACTTCATTGTCGAGCCATTCGCCGCTGTCTAGCCATTCATCGTTGCGCTGAATGCCGCCGTATGACGCCTGTGCAAAGTAACCTGTCCCCGCTGCCACTTTAAGGGACTTAGGTACTGCAATACCTTCCAGATCAAACACACCCGCATCAGCTCGCTCCACAATGTCATAGTCAATCAGATCATCATCAAACCAGAATTCAGCGTCTAACCAGTAGCCCGTGTCAGCCCATTCATCTAGCCGCTGAATGCCTATGTAAGAAGCAAACGTAAACTCACCGACTTCCGCATTCATAATGAATGCTTTTCCTGCCTCCTGACCCGTTGATGTAAAGGCACCAGCTCCGAAACGATGTGAAATGGCTTTGTTTGCGTCCTGCCCCTCTAGGCCAAAGCTCCCCAGCGCAAATTTCTCTGTAATGTGTTCGTTTGTGGCAAAGCCTGTAACGCTATAGCTTCCATTATCAAATACATGCGTAAGTGATTTTTGAGCGTCTTGGCCGCTATAGTTAAAGTTGGCTACATCAATGCGCTCCAGTAATGCTTCAGTAATTACATTACCCGTTAATACAAATGTACCAACTTCTGCGCGTTCGCTAATCGCCTCTGTGATAGGCCGTCCGTTAAACACAAAGTTGCCATAGGCAATGTTTTCGGAAAGTGCTTTGTTTGCTGCCTCACCAGTAATGGTAAAGCTACCGAAGTCTATAGCCTCTAATAAATTTTCATTTATGTCTTGACCGCCAAGGCTATAGAAATAGCCAGTTGCAAGCTTTGTGACGTTTCGACCTGCATCCTGACCCGTAAGGCCAAACGCGCCGACATCAAATATCTCAAGCAAGTCTTCCGTAATAGCCTGACCGCTTACTGAGAAGCTGCCAGCATTTGCGGCCTCAGCGACCGCCAGCGGTATTACGTTATCTTCACCCCATGCACGCGCGTCTGACCAAGAGTAAGCATCATCCCAAGTTTCACCTTCAGGAAACCATGCAGTTGACCATGCAAAGCCACCTGTTTGTGCGGTTAGGGATGATGAAGCCATTTATCATTTTTCCTGCGCTGGCTCTTCCAACGATTTTGTCAGCATATCCATAAAGGCTTGCTTGCCGACTTGCAGTTGGTCCAGATTAAACTGAGTTGATCCAATCTTGCGGTCTAAGTCAGCGATGTGGTTAATCATCACCTTCTGTTGATCCGTCAGTTGGTCTTCAGTGTAGTCTGTGCCGTTGATCGAGACGGTTTTTGTTTGTTTCTCAGCCATCGTGATCTCCTATGTTTGAGTTAAAGTTATTCAGCAGCCCAAGGGGTTCCTGAAGCGGTTGTGTTTGCACGGTCGATTTGGCCCTGCACTTTACCAGTGCGGTTTGCTTCAATACGCGCTTTGGCTTCATCGGCGGTTTCATCACCTTCGATCAAGCTGTTGTAGACCCAACCAAGCACATCGGCTTCAGTTAGATCAGCGTAGGCGATATAGCCCGGTGCGGAAGGGTCTGGCTCACAGCGCAGCTTCCCACCCTCAGTGGCAGAGTATGTGCCGTCCGAGGCAACGCACGACCAGTAGACGAGGAATACACCACCGTCTGCATCTGTGCGCTGCATATCATTTACAGTCCAAGTACATGTAATAGCCATTGTTTGTTTCTCCTTTATGGCGTTACGGGGTTAGTGATTCATTACATCTAAAAACACAGACCATGATCCGATATTAGACGTATTTACGTTTTTGATTTGCAGGGTATGCCCTGACATCTGAAGCTGAGGATGACCATGTCCGTTTCCAGAAAGTGCCTCAGCAACTTTAACCAACGTGGCTGTGGTGTTGTTAGCCACGCCAATATACTCTGCATAACCAACATTAGATCGACCATTTTCATTGGAATGAACGCGAATGCGAAACCCCCGATTTGCATTTAATCCGATAGTGTCCATATTAACCACGTTCTGCCAAGCTCCATTAAAATTGCTATTGTATCTACCATAACAAACTTGGTTTACATTATTCATGCCAACTTGTTCGTTGCCAGCATCCACAAACAAAGCATGGCTTTGAGTGTCACTCTCGACGCGGAAGTCGTTGTTTGCACCTGTATCGTTGAATACAGCTTCGCCTTGGTTCATTCGCAAGCGTTCAGTCATAAGTGCTGAAGTATTAAAACCTGTAGCGAAAACAAGATCACCCGCATCATAACCAGAGTAGGCGTTGCTTTCCACATGAATTTGACCACTTGCGGTATACCCAGCATTGGAAACGGTTGTCATTCTCGTCCCTGCAATTTTATTTTGCTGCGCTGCCGGAACTACTCCTGTCCATGCGTTTTCCAACTTTAACATCGCACCTGACGAAAAGGCGTCTGCATAAATATTGTTGGCAGAATCGTTGTTGTCACCTTCTTTAACGTGCAGAGTGTTGTCTGGATTAGATTCGTTCATACCAACACGGCTATTCTCCGCATTCACAAACAGCGCATGGGTGCTGCTGTCACTCTCGACGCGGAAGTCGGTGTTGTAGCTGCCTTCGTTTACAGTCACTTCAGCACTGTCAAGATGTAATCTAGGAGCTTCGGATGTCGCGAGAAGCATAGTGTCTGTGTTGTGATCGTATTGAATATAACCTGCAAAACGACCATTGCCCGAACTTGCGTCTGCAAACATAAAGTAATTGGAATTTGTTGTTCCAGTGCTTGCAAGAGTGATCCCGCCTTCACTCCCCGCCTCAACTACAAGATTATTTGAGTAATAACTACTTGGATTAGATACACCAACCCCAACACGATTATTCCCCGCATCAACAAACAGCGCATGAGTGTTAGCGTCAGACTCAACGCGGAAGTCGTAGTCGTTGCCCGGATCATTAAAAACGGCTTCAGTACTGGAGCTAAGTTTGAAACGCTCATTATTTCCACCCGCCGCGAATAAAAAGTTTGCGTTTGCACGGACAGCCGTGTCCGAAGA
>Ga0196891_1000185_pt1 | contig 15601 bp, 11 predicted proteins | sample VirMetDEL_Nov_24_FD_169096 | JGI IMG/M metagenome (GOLD analysis project Ga0196891, IMG submission 169096) | Aqueous microbial communities from the Delaware River and Bay under freshwater to marine salinity gradient to study organic matter... | ecosystem: Environmental > Aquatic > Marine >... | reverse complement strand
TCAGTCCCGTTCTTGACGATTCCAGCTGGGGGAGTAATAGGAAGTAATGCCATTCACTTATGATCCTATAGTCTTGGTAACGCTTGTTGGTGTAATCTTCTCAGCTATTTGAGCATCTAAACCTTCTTTAAGTTCAGTAACTTTATCTGCTGTCAAAGATGCTTCAACCCAACCTTGTACGTCAGAGCTTGTTAAGTCTGCAAAGGCTGTGAAGCTTGAGATATCATCAGTATCTAAACCTTGGCTTCCGTAGACTTCTGCTGTCCAGTTGTTACCATTTGAGTCTGTGTTAGCATCATCAGTTGCTGTTAGTCTCCAATGTACGTTATACACGACATCGCTATTGCTGTCTTTAGTTGGGTAAGTGTCGACAGTACTCACATCCCATACATAATTAATTGCCATTTTTTATTCTCCTTCTAAGGTTGTTATTCTTGCTTCTAGTTCTTGTATTGTTTTTACAAGTAGTGGTACTAATTTACTGTGGTCTAATTGTTGTCTTTTTATATCACCTACATTGATATGTATATCATTAGATGCTTCTTCTTCTGTATATACAGCATCTTTTTCCCCTGTGACTGCATTTGGTACAACGCTTGAAACTTCGTGTGCTAAGAAACCATCTTCTAAAGTATTTGTATCATCATCTATCCAATTAAATCTTACAGGTTTGAGTTGCTTTAATCGTGTAGTTGCATCCCATGTGTAGTCTACATTTTCTTTTAATCTGTAGTCTGATGAAGTGTTATATTGAGTTGCATTATTGCCAGTAGAAGTAATTGTACCTGTAACTGCTCCACTTCCTCCACCTCTGAATTGCACTTGATTACAACTACCACCAGTATGATTCCACATATCTATAGAAAAAAATGAGCTTCCTCCTTGTGTATATAAAGCTAAATTATTTCCTTTAGAACCGTTATACATTGTATGTACTTCGGCTGCTGTTAGTGCAGCATTTGAAATACCAAATCTAATATCACCTGTTGATTCAATACGCATTCTTTCTGTAGCAACTGTACCAAATGCCATATATTGACTAGCGTGGTTATAAAATATGTATCCATCTGCTTTTTCTGCATCACTGCCTGTGCCATCTGCAAAATATATTCTGCCTCCACTACCACCGCCAGAAGCAATAGTCATACCTTCATCACCAGTACCACTTCCTACGACTAAATTTCTAGCATTAGAATCGTAGGAGCCGGGACTTGTATTTGCAATACCAACATGACCATACTGAAAGACAGCAGTTCCTCCACCCTGTACTTCAAAAACACTGTTATCACTTGCATCAGCAACTTTAAATGCTAATTCACTACCACCCCCTGTACTGTTTACTTTTAATACTGCATCAGGTGTTGTATCTCTTATGCCAACTTTTCCTGCAGATGTAATAGTCACAGTAACACCAGAAGTAGAGCTAGGTTCAAACTGTAACTCTCCTGCAGAACTTCCTGCACCTGATAATCTTATATCACTATCAGCAGGTGAATATAAACTCCCTGTAGCTGCTGCATCACTTGCTCTTGGTACATAATATCTTTTACTAGCTGTAGCTAAAGTTACATCACCAGAATTAATACTAATATTTTCAGAACTATCAATAGTTATAGCAGTTGCATTCGAGCTATCTACAATCCCCGGAGTGCTTGAGAGTTCTACTGGTATTTTAGTTGTCATATCTTTATCCCTCTAGAGTTTCTATTCTAGCTTTTAAGTCTTCTATAATTGTTTGTTGTTCTTGGATTGCTTTTACAAGTAATGGAGTTATTCTTCCGTAATCCATTCCTTGCATATCTTCACCATCTTTTTCACCTGTAACAGCATCACTAAATATTTCTTGTACTTCGTGTGCTATAAAGCCTTCACTTGATGTACCATCTTCCTTCCAATCAAACTTGACTGGGTTTAGATTGTTTAGTCTTTCTAAACCATTTTCCAAAGGTTGTAGGTTTTCTTTAAGTCTATAATCGGAACTTGTGTTAAAAGCAGTTGCAGTATTGGTAGTTTTTATACTTCCTATTTCTGTATTACTATTTGCACGAAAACTCATAACTGACATCGTTCCAGTAGTAGCATTATTTTGAGTTGACAAAAACGAAACACTAGCAGTTGAAAGACCACCTAGTTTAAAATTACCATCATGTGCACTACTTATTCCAATTAAAACTTGCCCACCTGCAATACGCATTCTTTCAGACCAAGTTATATGAGCATCAGCAGTACCAGAAGCTGCATTATAAAATATTTGATTTCCTGCACTCATTGAAAACAATGTTGCTTCTGCACTATGTTTATATGACCAGTTACCTGATTCATCTAAATAAAAATTATTTCCTATTTGACAATCGTTACCACCACCGTTAGCAGTTAAAGACATAGCGTGACCAAGCTCTAATGCTCTATAAGATGTATATAAATGGTCTGCTGCTGTACCAATACCTACTCCATATTGTGCATTAATACGTACTCTTTCAGTAGCATCTGTGTATAAGCGCATGTGGTTGCCTGATTGCGAATAAGTAATTATTCCACGATAAGCATCTGCACCTGATGTACCATCCGCAAAATGTATAGAACCACTAGCATCTGAATTTGAGAAAATAGTTATACCTTTGTTTTCACCACTCACACCATTACCAACTACAAGGTTATAAGCTGAAGAGTTCATGCTTGAAGGAGTTGTATACTCTATACCTACATTGCCATTCGTGTCAATTCGCATAGCCTCAGACTCACTCGTACCAAAACTCATTCTATTGTCACTGTGGTTGTATAAGATATAACCTGCGTATTGTCCTCCACCCGATGTAGCATCTGAAAAGAAAATGTTACCTCCGTGGTCTGCTGCAGATGCAATAGTCAGTCCTACATTGTTATCAGATTGGTAAACTACAAAATTATCTGCATCTCCATGAGCATAAGCTATTCCTCCAGAGCCTACACCCACACGACCTGAAGCATCTATAATCATAGACTCAGTTCCGGCATTATCAAATCTTATAATATCTTCGTCAGAACTTTCTTCAGTTTGTATTAATGTATCACCATCTGCATCAGAAAGCTGAGTAGCAGTTGTAATACTTGTATTCGTTGCTGTAATAGCTTCTACAGCTACACCACTTGCAGGGGCTGTAGAGAATGTAAGTGTTGTACCAGATATACTATAGTTTGATTTGCTTTGATAAACACCATCAAAGAATACTGATACGTTGTTCTCGTGTACTGGATTAACAGATAGTGTTAGTGTTGTATCACTACCATCACCAGTCATTGTAGCTATTGAGTTGTTAGAACCACCAACAGTTGTTGTGCTGTGATAGACTGTTATAACTCTACCATTAGCAGGAGCAGTTGCAAAAGTTAATGTAGTTCCTGAAACTGAGTATACATTCTGAGCTTGGAATACACCATCAACAAAGACCATAAGATTATTTTCATCATCTGGTGCTGTGCTTAAAGTAAATGTAGTATCCGAACCATCACCTGCAAAGATGTTGGTATCCATGTTTGTACCAGAACCACCACCTGCTATAGCTCCCCAAGAATCTGTGTAGCCTTCAAACTTACTTGTTGTAGTGTTATATCTAAAGTAACCTGCTGCAGGGCTTGCCGGTCTTTGTGCTGTTGTACCAACTGGTACGTGTATTGCATCTGTAAAGCTACCAATATCAAGAGATACATCTGGAGAAGCATTACCGATACCTACTCTATTGTTTGAACTATCTACTTTTAGTGTAGAAGTATCTACTGTTAAATCTCCTGAAATTGTACCACTTGTACCTGTGATACCTCCAAAGACTACGTTACCTGCTGAACCTGAGAAAACTTCTGAACTGTTTGAAGAATCTGGAATAAATGTAAATGCTGTAGCACTATCATCATATCCAAAGAATCCAAGTTTAGCTGAACTTCCATCATGCCATCTAAACTCAATACCTCTATCTTTGTTATCATCAGAACCCGGAGCAGAATCACCACCTAATGTAAAGATTGGGTCATCTACTGTAACTGTTGTACTATTAACTGTAGTAGTAGTTCCATTAACTGTTAAGTTTCCACCTACAGTTATAGCACCTGTAGTTGTTAGAGAGTCTACATAAGCATCTTTCCAACGTACCGAACTAGAACCTAAATCTACATCACTATCTGTTTGTGGTCCAAAGATACCATCAGCTACGTATACTTGTTCGGCATTAGCTGCATAGAAGTGTATTTCGTCTGCTGTTTCAAAATCTATTTTAGTTTGGTCATCCTCACCAATCTTAATGTCTGTAGCTAGTAAAGATGTAATACCTGTTTGTGCTGCATCAACTGCAAGGTCTATTGTGTTATCTGCATCTTGATATGTAACTGTAATACCACTTTCAGTATTACTTGTAAACATTGCACCTGTTGTATCAGAAATAAATTCTTCTAAAGATGTACCATTAACTGTATAAGCATCAGCTTCTAACGTACCATCTATATCAACATCTCCACTAATATCTAGTGTAGCTGCTGTTAATGTACCACCAATAGTTACATTAGTAGGTAATCCATATGTTATTGTACCAGAGCTTTCTGCTACATCTATTTCGTTTGAAGTTCCTGCAAAAGTTACAGTTCCTCCAGAAGCAATATTTGATGCTGAAGCACCTGCTGCAACTGCAATAACATTACCTACTGCTAAATCAATAGTTCCATCACTATCTTGATATGTTGCTGTAATACCTGTCTCAGTATTACTTGAGAACATAGCACCTACAGTATCTTGTACAACTTCTGATAAGTCTATGTTTGCTGTACCATCAAATGATACACCATGAATTGTTCTTGCTGTTTCTAAAGCTGTTGCTGTAGCTGCATTACCTGTTGTATCTTGGTTAAGTGTACCAATTACAAAGTCTAGTGTGTTGTCTGAATCGTCATAAGTAACTGTAACACCTGTTTCAGTATTACTTGTGACCATAGCACCAACAGTATCACTAATAGTTTCTGCTAATGTAACACCTGCAATAGTAATCGCATCAGCTTCTAATGTTCCGTCTATGTCTGCATCACCACTAATATCTAATGTGGCTGCATCTAACTCACCACTAATGGTTATATTTCTACCACCAGTAATGTCTTTGTTTGAATCTGTTATGATAGCTTTACTAGCTATAACAGTTCCATTTGTAATTCCGTCTATAAGATTAATGTCTGCAGCACTTGCTGTAACACCATCTAAAATGTTTAGTTCTGCAACTGTTGATGTAATACCATCAAGAACATTTATTTCTGCTGCTGTAGCTGTAACACCATCAAGTATATTTAACTCTGCAGCAGTTGACGTAACTCCGTCAAGTATGTTTAGTTCGGCTGCTGTTGATGTAACTGCTGTACCATTTATAGATAAAGCATCTGTTTCAAGTGTACCGTCTACATCTACATCACCACTTACATCTAAAGAACCTGCATCAAGTTCTCCAGTTAGTGTAATGTTTCTAGCTCCTGTAAAATCTTTATTACTATCTACTACAATAGCTTTAGAAGCTGCTACCGTTCCTGCTGTAACTCCATCAATTGTTTCTAGTTCTGCTTCACTTATATCTGCTGAACCTATAACAAAACTTGTACCTGTAATAGTTGTACCAGTTATAGCTGCTGCACTTGAACCACCAATAATAGCACCATCAACTGTACCACCATTTATGTCTGCTGTATCAGCTACTAAACTATCGATGTTGGCTGTTCCATCGATAAATAAATTTCTCCACTCTTGTGAAGAACTTCCTAAGTCATATGTATCATCATCATCAGGAATTATACTTGAATCTACATCAGCACCAAATACAACATTGTCTGAAGCAGCATCACCAAGAGTAAGTGTACCACCATTAAAAGTTGTTGTTCCTGTTACGGTTAAGTTACCTCCAACATCAACATTACCTGTTGTAGTTACAGAAGTAAATGCACCTGTAGAAGCTGAGTTAGCTCCAATAGTTGCACCATCTACAGTTCCACCATTAATATCTGCAGTATCTGCTACTAAAGCATCAGTTGTTACTGTACCATCAAAGTATGCATCTTTAAATTCTAATGAGCTTGTACCTAAATCTATATCATTATCTGTTACTGGTAAGATAGCTCCATCTTGTATTCTAATTTGTTCTACTGCTGCTGACGATACTTCAACAAATACTCCCCACCTATTGTTTGTACTGTCTACGACAATCTTGTTTAAAAAGTCTAAGTCACCGATAGTATGAATGTTACCACCTTGTCCTGCAGTACCATCGTGTCTGTGCCCTGTAGAACTTGCACTACTTGAACTATATGCAAATGCGTTGACTAACTGATTATATTCGTTATTAAATAATGCAGCAGTTATAGTATCTCCATCTGCAAACGAACTCTGTCGTGTATATGTTTGTGCCATTTATTATCTCCTGCCTGAAGGTATATAATCTACATAAAAACCATTTATCGTGTATGGTGGTTTTGTATCATCACTTATAATGGTAAAATTATTACTTGTTCCACTCCCTTGTAATGGAATTCTTATTAAAGGGTTATCACCACCACCAAATACGTTTGTATTAAATAAAGCATCTCCAAACTTAGATGGAGGATTTATAACTCCTAAGTCAAATAAATCTGGGGGTTGTGGTATGTCTGTATTTCCGTAATCAAATCTAACTTGGACATCAGGCTCTGTAATACCTTCTGAGCTTGCTGATACTCTTACGTAATGTAAAGTTTTTAAAGTTCCTAAATCTCCGTAATCATAGTTTGGTGTTTCGTAACGAGCTAATATGTTTGTACCATCAAAACTATTTCCTGTATCATGTTGATATACGTATCCTTCAGTATCTCCATGATAATATTGTTCTACATTGTTACTATCAAATCCTGAACCAATTGCAGTAACTTCTAAACTTCTTGTTTCAGACCATTGAAATCCATCAGGTCTTAATGTTCCTATTATTCCTTTTTGTTGTGTTTGTTCTAAACTTGAATCTGCATAAAACAATCTATACTGAGATTTATCTCGTAATACAACACTACTTATTATATAGCTATTTATGCTTTCTGTCAAGTCTGTGACAAGCGGTTGTATAGCTTTACTAACTGTACCTAGCTCAACGTCACCAATTCTTGCTGTACCTGCAACTGTTCTTAAACCATCTGGTGCTAAGAATATTAAGTCACCACCAATCTCTTGAATACTATATCCGCTTAGACAACCTACGTTCTTTGTAACTGGTACAATTGAAATATTACTTGAATCATTTATATTTATAAGTTTAAATATACTATTTGTACAAAATATAAATAACTCATTACGGAAACCTTTAACACCTTCTATTTGGTCTTCTAAAACTATATTACCAGAACCTGTACTTGTAAAGTCTGTAGGGTCTAATGTACCACTATAATAGATTGTATTTAAGTTATCTTCAACTCCTGCAACAATTAAATGTTTATCGTGAGTTGTTACATACTTAGCATGTTTTGTTCCTGTTACAGTTATTTCTTCTGCAAAAAAAGTTCTGCTAGCTAAAGCACCAGTACCTTCCATTCTAAATGCATAAGGTTTATTTGCTCCGTCTGTTATAATTACTGTACCATAATCAAACGTAGCTCCATCAAACAATGCAAATTGGCATTGTCCTTGTCCAGTTCTAGTTAGTGTACTTCTTCCTGTAAAGGTTGAATAGTTATCTCCGCTTGCATCTACAGAGCTTCTCCCTATGTTTACCCAAGTTGCTCCATCATTACTAAAAAAGATTCCCGTGCCTGCTGTAACAATTACTCCATCAGCATATGGAAACGTGCCTAGTATATTTGTAGCACTACCTGTAGGTCTTGTTGCATTAGTTGTACCAAACTTCTGATAACCATTAATACGTCTATATCCACCCTCTGTAGATACTTCAAAGTTTCTTAAATCTTTTGCAACTCCGGGGGTTTTAAGTAAGTCAATAACATTTGAAGACTTGACTAATCCTCCATTAACTGCGACTGTATACGGTTGCGATGCAGGCATGTTTAGAAATATCTCCTGTCATCTCCAACATATTTTGGAGCAGGATTAATTAAGTTAGACTTCATTTGCTTCATGCCTTTTTTATAATCATCCATAGCAAATGCAGCTTGTTGTGGGCTTTCTTTAAATTGCCATACATAGTAACGAGCTTTAGCAGTTATTACATTAGCATACTGGTCAGGTAATACTATTTCATCACTATAAGCTGATAAAGCTGTAGGTGCATTATAAGCATAGAAATGCACATTATAAACTTTATCGGGTATAGGACTTAATCCAAACTTACGATGATCTGGACTACGAATTACATATTTAGGTTCACCATAATTTTGAGTATCTGCATCATCATCATTTTCTGCATCTCTTAAATATCTTGTCCAATCGTCTAATGTAATAAATGTTAAACCTCTAGAAGTATAAGGAGATGTTTCTCCACTTACACCAATAGTTGTTAAATAAAAATCATCCCAATCTATAGAAGCATAATCAGTTGTAATACTAGAGCTACCTGATTTTAGTGTGTACCATCTAGTACCTGCTGTAGTTTCTACAGTAACATTACCATAGAAAGGGTCTGTACCTCCACTAGCTGCAACTGCAAAAAATGGAAGTTGAGGTTCTTCGTTTGCAATATCATTTAAAGATTTGTTAATAGAATTTTTAACAAAGTTTTGAATTCCTTTCGCACTAGCAAAAGTTGCAGAGGTTAGTTCAATCTCGTTAAGTTCTCTAAGAACATCGTTTGTTAGTGTTAGGAATGTTGTTGCCATTATTTTTTATGTTTCTTTTGAATCGCAAAGTTAGCTGTAAGGCTTGCACCTTTATGTTTAACAAACTTACCAGTGTGCTTCATTAATTTATATTCTTTACCATCTTTCATCCAATGGTATCCTTTAGGGGCTTTGACTTTCATATTAACAAGGTTTGGCTTTTTTCATGGCTTCTCCACCATGTCCGTATGTCATACGTTGCTTACCACCACCTTTTGCTTTTTTTCTTTTTTTCTTATCGTATGTATATGCCATTTATATCTCCAAAGTTAAAAGGTGTAAGGGGGAAGCGAACACATGATTCCTCCCCCGCTTACGAATTGCTTAGTCTACTACGTAGAAAGCAGATACTAGAGCTTCAGGTCTTAGTACTTCCGCACCATAAACGTGAAGACCTCTAACTATATCACCAAATGAATCTGGGTCACGAATGACTTCAGTTGATGTTATAGCTTGAGCAGTAGCTGTAGACGATATGTGTCCGGCTAATACTTTACCAGTAGCGTTAGACGTACTAGCAACATTATTAGATTTGTACATATCAAATCCACGTAACTTACCACTTGATACTAAACCATTTCTCAATGATCCTTGACCTGCGTTGAAGTCAACAGATAGAAGTTTAGAGTCAGCCTGTGAAAGTTCCTCGTAGAACGAAGGTGGTGCTAAGAACCATCTTCCTTCTTCAGGAATACTTTGGTCGTCTAAAAGTCTAGCCATTCTAGCCATAAGGTCTAGAGGATCAACACCAGTTCCGTCAGAACCTAAAAGGTCTACTGAGTTTGTGGCGTGAGACAAAGTTGCATCAGCAGTCGCACTGTCTGAACCGATGATGTGATCAGGTGAGCTTGAAGATACACCTGCAAACATTTCAGCGATAACGCCTTCATCAAAAGCATCTCTCAATGCATAAGCAGCAGATGAACTGGCTACTTCTTTGAAGTTCACGTGAGACATTGAAGTTTCAATATCATCAACGATGAATTTAAAAGCGTTTGCTACGTCAACGACCATAGTTAATTCTTGGTCAGTTAACTTAGTTTGTGTTACATCAGCACCTCTTTCATATTGATAGACGGTGATTGTAGGTTCTTTAATGATTCTTACAGTATCTCCAAAAGCGGATATTTCTCCTGAGTAATCAGTGTTAGTGATTGCTTCTGCTACCGAAGCTTTTCTGAAAAAGTTTAAAACCTTTTTAGAATAGACTTTCGGTAAGAAGAAGGAGTTATTTTGACCACTTACGGAATTACCAAAGTTACCATTAGTATCAGTTGATTGCTCAAATAAAGCATCAGATTGATTATATGCCATAATTATTCTCCTTGAATATTATTAACTTTGTTATTATATAACCCTGCCTTCTTCTACAGCTTTATCGATTTCTTTTTCAAGTCTATCGTATTCAGCCATAGGTAGGGCAGCGATTTCCTGTTGTGTCCAAATCTTCGGTTGTTTCTCATCTACTGTAGTTGTCTTTGTAGACACCATATCAGCAGCAGAACTTCTTTCCGATTTGTTTTGGCTTGGTTTTACAGGAACTATACCGTTTTCCATTTTAAAAAGATCGATGGCTTTGCTTGCAAGAGATGCATTATTAGGATTATTATAAATCCAATCTTTTATCTCTTCGGGTTGAGACTCTGCCCAAGCATGAAACTGATCACTATTACGAAGGTCTTCAAAGTCTGGATGTTTTGTAATCAAGTCTTTTTCAGCTTCTCGTTTTAGTATTTCTGATTCACGCTCTTGTAAAGCATCTAGACGTTGTTGCAATGAAGCAACTTTATCTTCACTTTGCAAGTGAGCTACAGTTTCTACCACTTCATAAACATCAGGATACTCAGCTTTAAATTGTTCTAATTCTTCAGCAGACTTAGGAGCTTGATACTCCGGTCTATTTGCTGTAGCTTCAGCTATCAATTCTTGTTCTCTTTGTTTAAACTCAGAGAGCCTTGTATCATAATGCTTTTTCAAGTCATCATATCTTTTTTTGTAATTTGGTCTACTATAAGCTTTATCTTCTTCAACAGTCTCAGCTTGTACTGGTTCTGGTTCTGAAGGAGCTTGTGGTTTCTCAAAAAACAATCCTTCCGCAGTTTCTCCATGTTTTGGCATTACATCCTCTGTATGCCAATCTTTCTTTTGATTATACGGGTTAGGAGTTGGTTCTACAGATTCTTCCTGTATATTTTCAACTTCTGCCATTTCTTTCTCCTTTTAGGGCTTGTGCTTACCTCAAGGTAGCCTATTCTAAAAACGTCTTTTTTAATTAGGGGCTTGATCTAACAAGGTAGCTAAAGGTTATAAATTCGATAGGGGTTACTGACGTAAGTAGCCTATCATTGTTTTAGCTTCTAACGTGTTTTTGATAAGGGTCGAGCATCATATTTTCTTTGACTGCTTTCCTAACAGGGTCTTCATCTTGCACTCGCATTTGTGAAGCACTGTCAAGTGTAGTCTTAGTCACATTAATGTTTTGTTGTACTGGCTCTTGTGCAGATGCCATTACTTCTTTCTCTTCTCTTATCGGTCCACCGTTATAAGCCATTTGTCTTTCATCTGCAGCAGCTTCTGCGTCTTTCATCATAGACATTAAATTGTCTGCTCCGATTTCTTCAGTTGCTTTTGCAGTTATGACAAATTCCCCATCCGATAGCCTTGCAGGTATCGAATCGGACCTACCAGTTCCCGGACCTTCTACAGTTCCAGAACCAGTAAATTCTGTTGCACTCTCGACTACTTGATCAAAGATCATACTAAGTCTATCATCTCTTTCGAGAGCATCTATTAAATAATTTCTATCTTCATTAGACAATGTTTCTTCAACAACATAGTCTACATAATCTTCTTCCATTTCTTCGTCAGGAAGCATTGGTTGTTCTTGTTCCATTCCCATCAACATGTCCATTTGTTGATCCATTTCTCCACCTTCATTTCTAATTTGTCTTTTTTCTAATAAAGGATTTGAATTTAAAGCTTGTTCTCTTTTGTTTATTTTATCTTCCGCAACATTATAACCAATAAATTCATTAATTTTATTAGCAATAATACTAGAAGGAATAGCAAATCTTTTTGAATAATCGCTGCTTACTCCTCTTAAATATTTATCTTCTTCTTCAGGAGTAAATAATTTTTTCGTATTTCTATACTTATAAATTTTATTTGCTTCTTCTTGAAGTTTTTTATTTTGCTTAGTTGTAAACTCTGTCATATTTCTTCCTTTCTATTTAGTGCTTCGTCTACACTACTCTCCAACTGCTCTAGGTGTGCCAGAAAATTCAGCTTCCCCTGACTGCGGAACATTTCCAATTCCGATGTTGCCACCGCCAGTACCTGTAACTCCAAGTTCTTGAGGTGGTTGAGGTACTCCAGTAGCACCGCCCATTCCTTCTTGTTCTTGACCATTGGGGCTAGCTTGCGCGCCTGATTCTTGTCCAACATTATTTTGCATTCCTATTATTTGTGCCATGATAGCAGCCTCTTCAGGATCATTGAGTATTTCATCAGGATCAAGATCAAGACTGTAGGCAAGTTCACTAATTAATTTAGACATCTTAACAAATGGTGCAATAGCAGGATTCTGTGCAGTTTGTAAGAAAGTGGTTAGTCTTTGTGACCTCACTTCTTTTTGCATCAAACTATTTGTACCAGTTGCATTAACTTCTAAATCACCTACAACTCCTAGCTTATCTTCTAAGAACTGCATATTCCATTGGAAGTATGCTTCTCCTAAAGGTTTAAGTAAGAAGTCATCTAAGTTCTTAATAACAGTTTTGATATTAAGACTTGCTGCACCTAATAACATAGACATTCCTGATGCAGTTCTTGTCATACTTTGTACTCCTGTTTGACCATGAGAGTAACTAGGTATGCCTGTCTGTTCATCAGCAAGCTGTCTAAACTTGTCAAACATCATCATATTTTCAGTTGATGTGTTTGGAAACTTAACTCCGTGTATTGCCTGTCCGGGCATTCCTGCTTGTCTACGGAATATCTTTCCGGGATACACTTCAAAACTTTGTCCACCTACTAAAGCAGATTCGTCAATGTCAAAAACTAATGAGCCAGATAATGCTAAGTTATCTATTGCCATTCTCGCATGACCATTCATAATCTGTTGTGAGTCATGCATATTTTCTGCTACACCAACACCAAAGAAACTATACGGGTTTTTTTCGTATGGGAAAGCATGATATGGTAATCTATATGGTGTAAATGGATTAACTACTGTTCTTAGTATCTTACCACCACTTGTCCATACATTTACTTGAAGTTCATCAAGATCATCTATTTCATCAGCTAGTTCAACACCTACATCACGTAAGTAAGCTGCATCCATAACTCCCCAATATTCTAGTACTTCATACTGTGGTAATGCATATTCATCTACATCTTCATCTCTAATCTGATCTTCGTAACTACGCTTTTCATAGTCACCACCCATCATTAAACATTCACGAATAGCATCTTTGTCAAAGTAAGGCATTTTACTTAATGCTCTAAATTGACTCCTGTTTAGTCTATGCCTATGAATTATGTATTCACATTCATCTATTGTTGTAGCCGATGGGTCTGGAAAGAAATCCCACAGACTTACAAATTCTATTCTTGGTACTCTAACCTCTACAGGATTATATGTTCTAATACCTTCATCATCTTCATCCCACTTATGTAAAGTTTTATTAAAGTTAAATGGTCCTTTAATAATTCCTGTTCCTAACATAGCTGCTTCAAACAAAGCACTACGTAATTCAGAAGCACCATTTGATTCTTCTATTTGATCATGGATTAATTTTTCCATTCGTCTTGCAGCTTTTTGTGCAGGACTAACTTCTAAGTCTTGTGGGTTTGCACTAGGTCCGGGAGTATAGTTACCTTCTTCTTTGGCTAGTTCTTCTAAAAATCTTTCTTGAAACTTACCATCAGAGAAAGTAGCACCGGGTTTTAAAACCTTCCCATCACCTTCATAGCCTACATCATATGGGCTTTCAACTTCATCTGGAGTTGCTTCAGCTTGGCTTGTTTCAATCCCCGGCACTGGATTTTGTGTATCTAAATGAGCTACAGCAACTTCGCCTTCAGGCATCTTTGTTTCTGATACTCCAATAGGAAACTTACCTGTACCGAATATAACGTCAATTAGTTGACCAAATGCTGCAAGTACTTTAGTCTTTGTAACTTTTACAAATACTCTAGACTTTTCAGATTCTCTAAACTTAACTCGTTTTCCGTAAAGCCCTCTAAAGTTTTGATACCCAGTAATCCATCTATCTTCATGAGAACTTCTTGCATCTTCTGCAGCTTGAAATCTATTCTTGATAAGACCTGCTAAGTTTAGCTTTTGATCTTCTTCTAAAGATAATTCTAATCCTTGTTCCCCTTCTACCTCTTCAACATAGATTGCATCAGCATCTAATAGTCCTGTGGGTTGTAAAGGTTTATTATCTTCTTCCATACTTAATATCCAAATGTTTCATCAACTGGTTTGTAGATTGATTCTCTATGATACTGACGAAGATTATCCATTGGATTATTTATTCTAGGTCTACTCATAATCAAATACCGCAGAGCATCATAAGCATGATCCGCAGCATGTGTATCTACATCTTCAGGATTACGTTTATCTAAAGGTATACTTTGTAATTCCTTTATCAAGTTTGGACACGTGTTAAATATTTGTAACTTAGGTCTTCCGCTTGGTTGTACTTTTAAATATTCGTGAATCTGAATTTTACCTTGTATTCTATTTTTATCTGCTCGTCTAAGTTTATGTCCTTGCTTAACGAGCGACTCTCCTACTGTTGGTCCAGTTGTACCAGTTCTTGCCCATGCCGCAGTATCTAATACACCAGAAACAGAAAAAGGGTCTTCCATTTCCATGTCTGTTATTATAGAGCCTAAATCCTCACCTGTCAAGCCTTTTCGATACAATTCACGGTAAATGATGAGTGTTCCATCTGTCCTGTCTACTGCTCCCCATATGCAAGCACTCTCTGAAGCGTATCCATAGTCAATACCTTTTACTCGTTCCCATGTTAAAGGAATTTGAAATGGAGTAACAATATGCATGTCAGGATCAAATTCTACAAAGGCAGCCCCTTCATTGATATCCCAATTACCTTCTAGTAGTTGTTTACGTTGTACAGGAGGTAAAGACATGAGCATAGTTTCATATACTCCATCTTCAGATAAGTAAGGGTTATCAGTTAATCGTGCAGGAATAAACTTTCTTGTTAGTCCATCTCCTCCTATAAAAGATTCATTTGGAGCAAACGCATCTACATATCTTTTCTTTACCCAAGACGCACCAATACCACCGGGGTTAGCAGTACAACGTAGATACGTTTTAATTTCAGGGTCTGTTGTTCTAAGACGTGAGGCTAGATAGTTCCAACCAAATTCTGTAGGTAAGTGTGTTATCTCATCAAAGCCAATCCATGAATATGCTTGTCCTTGATATCTGTATACATCAGCATCCCTTTCTAAGAAACCAAATTCTATTTTAGCTCCACTTGGAAAGTTCCATACCTTTTCAACTTCTCTGAACTTACATCCGGGAAATGCTTGTGGATAAAGTTCACGAGACTTGTCGATAAGTTCTCGAAGTTCTGGCATAGACCTTCTAAGTATTAAGGCTCTGTGTGCTTTGCGATGTGCATACCTTAATGGATCAACTAACATAGCGTATGATTTACCACCACCGGCAGCACCACCATACAATACATCTTTTTCGTCTGCAGCTAGAAACTCGGTTTGCGGTCCTTCATTAGGATGAAAGACAACATTACTTCCTGCATCTATCTCATCTTGC
>Ga0196891_1000171_pt1 | contig 16371 bp, 19 predicted proteins | sample VirMetDEL_Nov_24_FD_169096 | JGI IMG/M metagenome (GOLD analysis project Ga0196891, IMG submission 169096) | Aqueous microbial communities from the Delaware River and Bay under freshwater to marine salinity gradient to study organic matter... | ecosystem: Environmental > Aquatic > Marine >... | reverse complement strand
GATATGGGTGATAAAATTACATTAGATCGTATTGCTAAACTATTAGACTGTTCTAAACGTACAATACAACGTAACATGTGTGAAGAATTAAAAAGAGAAAAAGAATTACTAAATCAACAATTAATATGAAATATTATAACGTAGAAAATTATGTAAGATACAAGCTAGACCTTGAGCAAACACTTAAGAATATGGAAAGAGATGGTGAGATCGTATACAGTGATACTGAAGGCACTGTTGATTATATGCAAATAACTAACTCATCAATAATAAAAATGTGGATGCCACTATGTGAAGCACTAGCACGTAAGTTTGCTACATCACAACAGGCATCAGGTGTTATGGATATAACTGATCTTATATCTTGCGGTCACTTAGGCTTGTGTAAAGCTGTAGCTAAACTAGACAGGCAAATGCTTGCGGACTCTGAAGATCCAGAAAAAACTATTAAATCGTTTTTATCAAAAAGAATACGAGGTGCAATACGCAGAGAGATAGATAAAAACAGAGGTGACATGAGAATACCAGAGCATAAATACAATGAGATACGTAAGAACTTTGGCAAAGATAAAAAAGCTGTTGCTATGTTCTTTAACTCTGTATTTCTAAGTATTGATGTACCAGGTGAAAATGATATGATATACGATATACCTGACGAGTCAGAACCATATAATCAAGAGTTACTTAATATGTATTTAATGAGTTTATTACAACAACACTTAACAGATAAAGAATACCAAGTGTTAAGACTAAGTTATGGCCTTGATTGTGACAAGCACTCAGCTACTGAAATTGCAGAGAAAATAGGTATTGAAGGTAGCAGTTCTTATGTTAGAGTTTCACAGTTAAAAAAGCAAGCTGTAGATAAATTAATCGAGAACGTAGATCACTCGCAAGTGCTTGATTATCTGTAAGTTAGTGAATTAAAAGCGTTAAAAAACGTGTAATTATATATATACAAAACCAATAAACCAATGAGTAAATTAAACCAAAAATTAGCTATTATTCAGACAAAACTGAAAGCTAAAAAATCAAGCTATAATAGCTTCGGTAAATACTACTTTCGTAAAGCCGAAGATATTCTTGAGGCTATCAAGCCTTTCTTAATAGAACAAGGCGTTACAGTTACTATAAATGAAGAGTTAATAGTAAATGACCCTGTTCCAACAATTAAATCAACAGCAACTATTACAGACGGTGTCGATGCTATACACGCAACGGCAGTAGTCGGCGTAGACTTACAACAAAAAGGTATGCAAACATCACAACAGTTTGGTGCAGCATCATCTTACGGTAAAAAGTATGCGTTAGGTAATTTATTCTTAATTGATGACACAGCTGACAGTGATGCTACAAACGATCACGGTAAAAAAGCTAGTGTTATTGAAAGAGTAACTAAACCTGCTATAACAAAAGAACAAATGGCTAAAGCTGTAGAGTACGTAACAGCAGGTGGTAAAGTAGAGGCTATTGAGTCTAAATATAAACTAACAAATGAACAAAGAAAAAATCTTACAAAGACTTTGTAATGACGAGGACTATTACGGCGAGTTTGGTAACAAATACTTATCAAACTCTCACGTAGGTAAATTATTAAAAGATCCGCTAAGGGCTTTTGAACCAAGCAAGCCATCACCTGCATTTTTAGTCGGTGGGTATTTTCACACGTGTATACTCGAACCAGATAAACTCGAGAAGTTTAAGGTAATAAAGTCTACAACTAGAAATACTAAAGCTTACAAAGATGTAGCTGGTGGTGAGCTTTGTTTATTACAACATGAGGTTGATACTATTGAGTTGATGAGGGATAAAGTTATGGCTAACGATATTTGCAAAGACCTTATTACACTAGGTAATGTCGAATACGAAAAACCTATGGTTACTGAGTTATTCGGCAATACATGGAAGGGAAAAGCAGATATTGTTAACCATGATGAAAAACTAATCATTGACTTAAAAACTACAGGTGATATTGATAAGTTTCAATGGTCAGCTAGTAAATTCAACTACGACTCACAGGCTTATATATACAGCAAGTTGTTTGGCTATGAGTTTTTATTTATTGTAATAGACAAAAACACACATCAACTCGGTATGTTTGACTGCTCACCGCAGTTTTACGAACGAGGTGAAGATAAGGTACGTAAAGCAAGTGAAGCTTATGACTTGTTTTACAAGACCAAGGACTTTGATCCTAAACAGTATTTCATAAGCAAAACCCTTTAAACCTAAATATTATGGCAAGACCAAAAATGAGAATCTGCACAGTAACAGGTATGAACGTAAGTGAAAAACACTTTTACAAAAATCAAAATCATGTGAAAGCTGTAGATAATCTTAGAAGAAACTCAACTGCTACTAAAGATCAATTACAAATGATGTTTCACCAAATAAACAATTATTAAATGGCAAGTATAATAAAAGCAAGTATTAACCTAAACGAAATACCGAAAGACAAGATCTATGTAGGTAAGAAAGGTAAATACTTACCAATTACAATTACACTGAACGATGAAGTAGATCAGTTCGGTAATCAAGGTCCAATAGTTGTAGAACAAACTAAGGAAGAAAGAGATGCTAAAGCACCTAAGACTTACCTTGGTAATGTTAAGGTAGTTTGGACTAATGGTACTAACGTAGATACAGCACCAAGAACTGATGCACCAGCTGCACCAGCTCCTGCTCCTGCTGTTGAAGAAGACCTACCGTTTTAAATGCAGACAACAGAGATCAATGGATTTGTTATTGACACGTTCAATCAACATGGCTTAAAAGAAGGTGCATCACAGGGGATTTGTCCCCTGTGTTCACATAATAGGCAACCTAAAAATCAAAAAGCACAATGTGCTTCATATGATTGGGAACGTGGTCTCGGTACCTGTCACAACTGTGACACTAGTTTTCAACTTCATACTTATCAACGCAAAGGCGCAAGCGAAAAGGTTTATGTTAGACCTACTGAGCTCGCCAACTTTAACGAGGTAAGTACGAACGTTGAAACTTGGTTTGGCACAAGAGGTATATCAAAGAAAACTTTACGTGACTTAAAAGTTACTGAAGGTCCTGAGTTTATGCCTCAAACAGGTAGACAGGAAAATACCATACAGTTTAATTATTTTATGGGTGATCAACTCATTAATGTTAAATACAGAGATGGTAGGAAAAATTTCAAGCTTTACAAAGGCGCTGAAAAAGTATTTTACAATATTAATAGTATTGTAGGTTATGATGAGTGTGTTATTGTAGAAGGCGAAATGGATGTGTTAGCATTACACGAAGCTGGTATACAAAATGTAATATCAGTACCTAACGGTGCTACACTAAACAACAACAACTTAGATTATCTTGACAATTGTATTGATTACTTCGATGACAAGACAAGAATAATACTAGCTGTTGATGCTGATGAACCAGGTCAGATGTTAAAGCAAGAGCTTGTACGTAGGCTTGGTGCTGAAGTTTGTTATCTTGTAGACTTTAACGGTGAGAAAGATGCAAACGATTATTTAATTGAACACGGTGCAGAGTTACTGCGCAATGCTATACACAGCGCACGTCCAGTACCGTTAGAAAATGTATCAACTTTAAAAGACGTAGAAGATGAGCTTAGGGACTTTGTTAAAAACGGTTTCAAACCAGGGTTTCAAATCGGTATTAAAAACTTTGATGAGATTTTTTCTACTTATACTGGGCAGTTTATTACTGTCACTGGCATCCCTAGTTCTGGTAAGTCTGACTTTGTTGATCAAATGGTTGTTGGTTACAATAATAACTATGGCTGGAAAACTGCGTATGCTAGCCCAGAAAATCAACCAGTATATTTACACGCGCATAAACTAATGCGTAAGCATTGGCAAGACATGCCACGTGTAGGTGATATTGGCGGTGATAAGTGGCAACAAGTATCTAACCATGTTAATGACAACTATTTCTTTATAGACATGGATAAATATAGTCTTGAGTCTGTATTAAGAAAAGGTGCTGAGCTTGTTAAACGTAAAGGTATTAAATGTTTAGTGCTTGATCCATTTAATAAGATCAGAGATACAGAAGCTAAGTCAGATGATGTAAATAGATACACTATGGATTATTTAGCTAAGATAGAAGCTTTTTGCAAAAAGTATGATGTATTAACTTTTATTGTAGCTCACCCAACTAAAATGTATAAAGGAACAGATGGTAAAATTGAAGAACCAACAATGTATAATATTAAAGGTGGTGGTGAATGGTATGATGCTAGTTACCACGGTTTATTAGTACACAGGGATTACGATGCAAAAACTACTAAGGTTAAAGTCCTTAAAGTTAAGTTTCAAAACCTTGGTGAAAACGGTGCTGAGGCATATTTCACGTGGGAGCCTAGGTCTGGTAGTTTTGTACCTAACGAACCAGTTGTAGAAGATGGTGGTCCAATGCCTTGGGAAGCGTAATGGCTTTCAAACGTTGGAAAAAATCACCAAGCAAACGACCACCTGTAAAAATGTGGTCGACTGAAGAAATGAAAGTAATTGGTTGGTGCTTACAAAATAAAATAGGTGTAGGCATAAGCCCTGACTGGAATGATGACTTACAAAGATGGCAGATAGAAATAAATATAAATGGCAAAGTACATACAGACCCAAATAGATACAACGGTAATGTATTAGATAAAATGTACGAATACTATAAATACTATTATGATAAACACAATAAATAATAAACAGTTTGAAACAGCAAACGAAGCATATGAATACTTGCATGACGCAATAATTCAGCATGGTACAGAGTTTGGAGATACAAGAGCCCTATTTAATGTAGGGTTTTATATTACTAACCCTCTTGCAAATACTATTACAAACAAAGAACGTAAGTGGAACTTAGAATATGCAGAGGCCGAATGGTACTGGTATTTATCTGGTGATCAAAACATAACTAAGCTAGGTAAGATATACGGTAAGATACCACCAATATGGATTAAGATGGCTGATGACATGGGTAACGTTAATTCAAACTACGGTTATCAATGGGAACGTAAAAGCCAATTAAACCAAATGATATTAAAGCTAAAGCTAGACAAAAATACTAGACAAGCTGCAATATCAATATACGATGGTAAAGAACACCACAAATACAAAACAGATACTCCTTGTACTTATGCTGTTCAATTTACAATTGTACGAGGTAAACTAGATATGTGTGTTACGATGCGTTCTAATGACCTCTGGTACGGTTTCTGTAACGATCAGTATTGTTTCTCAAAACTACAACAATATGTTGCTGAAGAGCTTAATATACCAGTTGGTGTGTATTATCATTTTGCACACAATATGCACTTATACAATAATAAAATATGACATACTATTTATACCACATACCAGGTAAAAAAATTGGTGTAACTCGTAACCTTGAAGAGCGAGTTCATAAACAACAAGGCTACCAAGAAGGTGAGTATGTAATACTTGCTGAGTCAAAAGACATCACAGAGATTAGCAATCTTGAGATACAAATGCAAAAAGCTTTTGGCTATAAAGTAGATAGACAGCTATATAAAAACCTTAAATGTAATAATAAAGATATGAATATAAACGTAACTGAACAAACCACTACGTTTCCTATGCCATTAAACAAACTAAAAGGTAGGTTAATGGATCACATAGGTATGACATGGACAACAATAGACGGTGATGTTACCCTCACACCTGAATCTATAAAATGGGTTGTTAAAAATGCAAAAACATCTATGTACAATGATGAACGATGCTATGTGTATAATAAAGCATTTGCTAGATGGTTTGATAATAACGACGCGTACCCAAGAACTGGTGCGTTATCATCAGAAAGAAATGGCCGTAATGTTGTAAGAAGTCATTTTGATTTAATTAGAGAGTGGGCTGATGATAGAGGCTTGTATAAACATGGTGATACTAAAACACAAGCATTGAAATTAGTCGAAGAAGTTGGCGAAATATGTAGAGCCATACTGAAAGACAACCACAGCGATGTTGAAGACGGTATCGGCGATGCAGTCGTTGTACTGACGAACTTAGCTGAGCTGCAAGGCACAAGCATAGAGGCTTGTATAGAAGCAGCTTATAATGAGATCAAAGATCGTACAGGTAAAATGGATAACGGAACGTTTAAAAAAGATTAATATGTCTGAAAGAGAAATTATGGATGGAAAACAAGGGATTGTAGCTAGAAAGTCTTATGGCTTTCGCGATCCTGTAGTTAAACATGTAGTTGATAAGTTTGTACACAGATCTGATGTTGGCTATGCAAAGTATGGTAGAACATTAGATGACGAACGTAGAGGTAAACATAAAGACTTATTAGGTTATCTTAATGATATACAAGAAGAACTTATGGATGCAATATTGTATATTCAAACCGCACGCGAAGAGTTAACTGAAAAATGTGCTAACAAAGTTTATTGTACTGCGTTAGATTATGACGATGAAGAAGAGGATTAGAGGTAGAATAAAAAAGAAACGTGGTCCTGTTGTGAGTAAAAAAGTTACTCATGACGGGATCAAGTTCGCTTCCGGTCTTGAAAAGTATATGTATATAGCTTTAAAAAAAGCTAAAATAAAAGCCAAATACGAAGGCGAAACATATACTGTACAAGAAGGTTTTGAGTTTAAAACTACTAGTTATGAGCGCCAAAGCAATGGTAAAGGTGAGTTTAAAGACAGAGGTAATAAAAAAATATTGCCAATAAAATACACGCCAGATTTTGTAAGTGATTCATTTATAATTGAATGTAAAGGCCGTGCAAATGAAAGCTTTCCATTGCGTTGGAAAATGTTTAAAAAGTATGTAAAAGTGCATATGCCTCATGTGACTATATATAAACCTCAGAACCAGAAGGAATGCGACAAGGTAATTGAATTAATAACCAAATCAAAAAAGAAATGAAAAAAGTAGATTGGGAATTAAGCCTTGGTACGTACCCTGGTTTTCTAATCGGTGTAAGAACTTACCCGGACCCATACAGAACGAACCACGTATTGTATTTACCTTTCGTGGATATTTGCCTAACGATATATAAATTGAAAAAATAAATGAATAATAATAACAAGATATTATCAGATATTACTGTGCATATGAAATATGCTAAATACATACCTGAGTTAAACAGAAGAGAAACTTGGGAAGAACTTGTAACGCGTAACAAAGAAATGCATCAAAAGAAATATCCTGATTTATATAATGAAATAGAAGAAAATTATAGATATGTATATAAAAAGAAAGTTTTACCGTCTATGCGAAGCCTACAATTCAGTGGCAAACCGATTGAGATTTCGCCCAATAGACTCTACAACTGCTCCTATTTACCTATTGATCACGTTGATAGCTTTAGCGAGTGCATGTTTCTTTTACTTAGTGGATGTGGCGTAGGCTACTCTGTACAGAAACACCATATAAAGTTATTACCTGAAGTAACAAAGCCGTTTAGCAAAAGAACTAGAAGGTTTGTTATTGGTGATAGTATTGAAGGTTGGTCTGATGCAATTAAAGTTTTAATCAAGTCTTATTTAGGCTCTAAGAGATCATCTAAGGTCAAATTTGATTATTCTGATATTAGACCAAAAGGAGCTAGGCTTGTAACCTCAGGAGGAAAAGCTCCAGGGCCACAGCCATTAAAAGAGTGTTTATTAAAAATTAAAGGAATATTAGATGCAAAAGAAGACGGAACAAAACTCACGACGCTTGAAGTTCACGATATTGTTTGTCATATTGCTGATGCTGTACTTGCAGGCGGTATTAGACGGGCTGCTTTAATATCGTTGTTTTCAGCTTATGATGAGGAAATGATTGCTTGCAAGTCAGGTAATTGGTGGGAAACAGACCCACAACGTGGTAGGGCTAATAACTCTGCTGTATTAATAAGACATAAAATAACTAAAGAGTTTTTTATGGATTTATGGAAACGTATAGAGCTATCTGGTTCTGGTGAACCTGGTATATACTTTAACCACGATAAAGACTGGGGTACAAACCCTTGTTGTGAGATAGCGCTAAGACCTTTTCAATTTTGTAACCTATGCGAAGTTAATGTATCAAACGTAGTAGATCAAGATGATCTAAATGCTCGTGTAAAAGCCGCTGCGTTTATTGGTACATTACAAGCTGGTTACACAGAGTTTCATTATTTAAGAGAAATATGGCAAGAGACAACAGAGAAAGACGCACTTATCGGTGTGTCCATGACAGGGATCGGGAGTGCCGCTGTGCTCCAAATGGATATGAAGGCCGCTGCAAGTATCGTAAAACGCGAGAACACGAGGGTTTCAAAATTAATAGGTATCAATCGCGCGGCACGTACAACGTGTGTTAAACCTGCAGGTACTACTAGCTTAGTGCTAGGTACATCGTCAGGTATACATGCTTGGCATAATGATTATTATATACGTAGATTGCGTGTAGGTAAAAATGAAGCTATATATAAGTACCTATCTAACAATCACCCTGAACTTGTTGAAGATGAATATTTCAGACCACATGACACTGCTGTTATTGAAATACCACAATCAGCACCTGAAGGTTCTATATTAAGAACTGAGTCTGCATTTGATTTGCTTGAACGTGTAAAGAAAGTAGCTACTGAGTGGGTTGCGCCTGGTCATAGATCAGGAAGTAATACACATAATGTATCTGCTACTATAAGTTTAAAGCAAGAAGACTGGGACAAAGCTGGTGAATGGATGTGGGAAAACAGAGACTGTTACAATGGTCTATCTGTACTACCTTATGATGGTGGTACATACACACAAGCTCCGTTTGAAGATATAAAGAAGTCGGAGTTTAATAAGTTGGTTAAATCATTACAAGATGTAAATCTTGAAAACGTAACTGAGTTAACTGACGAAACAGATCTATCTGGCGAGTTAGCCTGTGCCGGTGGATCTTGCGAAATAACAGGCTTATAACTAAAACAATAATTATGAAAAATGTTTTAATGAGTTTTGCAATCGCTGTACTGTGTATAGCAAATGTTAATGCTCAATGCTGTGACAAAAGCACTTGGTACGTAGGTACTGGTGATATTGCTAATACTGCTTGGACTGAGTGGTCAATAGCACCAACTGTAGGTTATGCGTTAAACGACAAGCTAATGGTTGGAGTAAATGTATCTCAAGCAGATTCGTCTGCTGAAATGGAATTAGATGTACATGCTAGATATTTCTACAATGGATTATTTGGTTATGTATCTGCTCCAAACTTAGATACAGACCTATTAAAAATCGGTGTTGGTAAAATGTTTACTTTTCACAAAGTAGTTTACATTGATCCAAAAGTAGTATATGACACAAACATGAAGACAACTAACTTAATGTTAGGTTTTGGTCTTAAATTTTAGTATTAACATAAAACAAAACAAATTATGGAAACAGTATTTAATTATTTAAATGGATTTTTTAGTGGTTTAGCTGGCGTATTGCTAACTGTATTACCACTTACGATTTTATGGGAAGTGTTAACTGGTGGATTATTATTCAATATGGATGTAATTGCTAACTTAACATCTCTAGTAAATGAGTTTGGAACAGGCGGTTTTGCTGGATTAGTTGTTCTAGTATTAGTTGCTTCGTTCTTTGTTAAAAAGTAAATATCAACTAAAATTAAATTAAATTATGTCTTTTAACAAACTAAATAGTTTGTTTGATAATTTACAAGACACAATAAATGATTGTCAAACAGACGTAAATAAATTTGTAGAGGGTAATAACTCTGCAGGAACGAGAGTCAGGAAGGCGATGCAAGCTGTAAAAGCTTTAGCCCAAGAGGTTAGAGTTGAAGTGCAAGACCAAAAGAACTCAGCGTTCTAAATAATAAAGGGAGCTTAACGGCTCCCTTTTTTTATACTGCTATCATAAAGATAGTGACCATGATTACCATATACACGAGTGGACTAAGGTCTATTTGTTTCGTTTCCATAACTTTATAATTACAGAAATTATAAATGCACTAAGCATTTTAATGTTAAGAAATTGTTAACAATCAGTTAGCTCGTCGTAATCAGCTAAAGTTTTTAAATGTGTATAAGTTTGGTTAACGATATTTAAGTTAGCTGTATTTGCAACTGATGGTGTAAACGTACCAGATATAGTGTATATTGCTTGATCTGGATTTGCATTGTAAGCATCTAAATCTTTATATACTCTAGCTGTGTAATCAGCGTGGTTTGCTTTACTCCAAGTTACAGTACCATCTTCAGCCTCTGTAGAAGTATCTACAGCTCTATGGTAACACGTCATAACTTTTAAGTACGCGTTTGAAATTGTTAATCCTTTGTATGTTAATTCTCCTGTTAAAGCCATTTTATATTATTTATTAATTAATTTGAAGTTGTGTCTTCAATATACCATTCACCATTAACATCATCAAGCATAGCTAACATTTGATCGTTAGTATATTGCGTTTTACCTGTTAAAAAGCTAGGCGTATCTCCTTCAAACTTCACGAAAGTTTTTGTTTGATCTATATTCCACCTTAATGTATCGGTAGAAGTTTCTTGTACTTGAGAAAAGTTTATAGAACTTATCTCTGTACTATTTAGTATTACATATTTTTTTGCCATATTAAGGTGTATCTGTACTATCTATGTTTGTACTGTTAGTTATTGTTATAGTATTACTATTACCAGAGTCATCAGCTAAAGTTGTATCGTTATCAACATAAGCTTCCATAGTATAATAAGCTACTAAACCAGAGTGGCTAGACTCGTCCTTAGGTACTCCTGAATTATATATTGCTGAAACTTCACCACTTGTTAACGCGTCGTCAAATATAGCTACGTCGTTAATATGCCCGTTAAAATAAGCATTACTTTGTATACTGTTTCTACCAATAACAAGTTCACCAGGTGGCGATGCATCAGCCCAGGTATTTCCTATAGCATCGTTATCTGTTTCTGATCCGTCTATATATATTCTAGTTATATTGTTAGCAGCTGTTCCATCACCTGACAACCATGTAAATACAACGTGATGCCAATTACCATCGTTTTCTAAACCAGTTCCTGAATCAACTATATTTGTAGTTCCACCAAATTTTACATTACCTCTAATAACACCGGCAGCGTTATTCCATAGTAATATAATCTGATCGTCGGTACCTGACTCTGCTCTTAACTGAAATATAAATCCATTAGCAGCCATTGCATCAAGCTTTACCCAGGCGCTAACAGACCCTGTAGTTTCTAATGATCCTATAGTAGCTCTAGTTAAATAATCATTTGTACCGTCAAAATCAAAACTTATATTATCAGTAAATAATACATTTACTAAACCACCTATTTTAGCCATACTGGCTTTTAACAAGCCATTTACTTTAGCTACACTTGCTAAAGCTAGTGAGTTAATTTTACTTATTGCCATTACGCAGAAACTTCTACAAACGTACCGTCTGGATTAAAATATATTTGACCGTTAGTACTGTCTAAACAATAACCTATAACTCTTACTATATCGCCATTACCTGATGGCGCTGTTGCTGTAGCTAAACCAGCGGTTGTTGATAAAAATAAAGTATCACCTACAGTTCCTGGATCATGATCTAAAGTTACAAAACCTCTTACCAACATACCATCAGTATCTGAAGAACCACCTAACGCAACTGCTAGCATACCTTTTGCTGTCGACTCAGCATCTGCATCAGCTAAAGCCCAAGTGCCACTTGATGTTAAATAATATATTTCACCAACCTCCATACTTGTTGTGCCACCAAAATAAACTATATCACCATCATGATCACCGTCTGTTGTTCCCGACTTACTAAATTTTCTTTTAGGTATACTTGCGCCTGTAGCGCTAGCTTCTATATTACTAACATTACCAGCTGTAACTGTAACTGTATTTGTGCCAAAAGCTATTTTAGTATCAGTATCACCGCTGTGTATTATTTCCGAAGGTATTGTTAATGTATCGTAAAAAATAGTAGGTCTATTTACAAAAACGCTAGCAGAGCTACCATCTAATTGTAAATAAGTTGTTACACCTCCACTACCGTCATCACTTTTAAATATTATATCGCCATCGTCAGTGTGATTTGTAATTTCTAAATTACCAGTAAAGTTTGATATATAGCTATTACCGCTTTGTTCTTTAATTTCTAAATCACCTCCAGCTTTATTACCAAACGTAGCGGGTATACCATCTGAAAAATTAATTTCTTTACTCGCAACTGTATGGCCTTCACTACCATCTAATGTAATATAAGGTGTTGCGCCGCCAGAGCCATCGTCACAATAGAATATCATATCACCATCGTCAACGTGTTGGTAAAATTTAAAAGTACCAGTATAGTTGTTTATATAACTTGTACTACCGTCATGCCACAATCTTAGGTCATTACCATTACCAAAAGCGGCCATTGAATTATCTGGAAATGTTGTTGTTAGTTCACTAGTAGTACTACCGTCTAAAAAGAAATATGTTGAAATTCCGCCAGAGTGGTCATCACATTGAAATATTATATCTTTATCGTCATGGGTATTTCTTATATATAAATCACCGTTAGTATTATCTATATAGTTATTAGTTCCATCGTGATATATACCTAAATCACCACCACCACCAGCATAAAACCTTTTATTGTCAGCCATGAAAATAGACTTAAACGACACATTAGCATTAGCACCACCATCTAACGCGAAATAACTTTCAACGCCTCCTGACCCATCATCTGACTGAAATATTATATCTTTGTCGTCAGTATTATTAGTAATGTATAAGTCGCCAGTGTTGTTTACAATATGAGAATCTGTAGCGTCATGCCACAATCTTAAATCAGCTGCACCACTACCAAATTGTAATTTAGAATTATCTGGAAATACTGTTTTTGGCGTACCATCAGTATTCAAACTACCATCTAAGAAGAAGTATGTTTCAACACCGCCACTACCGTCATCTGACTTAAATATTACATCACTATCGTCAGCATAGTTTATTATTTGTAAATGACCTGTTGTATTAAATATACTAGCTGTAGAGCCATCATGCTGTATTCTTAAATCTGCACCAGTACCCCAAGCAGCTATTGAATTATCAGGCCAAACAGTATAAGGATCACCACTACTAGCACTTCCATCTAAATAGAAATATGTTTCAAACCCACCAGCACCATCATCAGATCGAAATATAATATCTTTATCGTCAGCAAAGTTTGTTATATATAAATCGCCAGTGTAGTTATCAATTTTACTGTCTGTAGCGTTGTGATATATTTGTAAATCATTACCAGTACCAAAATTAGCTACAATAGAATCACTATGCTTTGTGCTTCTATTAAAAACTGTTGCAGTTGCACTACCATCCAAAGTTAAGTAAGGTGTTACCCCACCTGAGCCATCGTCTGATTGGAAGTATATATTGCCGTTATCAGCGTTATTTGTTATATAGTAATGCCCAGTATAGTTTGATAAAAAACCATTACTACCACTATGAAAAGCAAGAAAATCACTATCAGTCCCAAGTGCTAGGTATGTGTTGTCTGTAATTAATAATCTATCAGCACTTTCGTCCCATAACATATACTTACCAGATGTAGCCCCAAAGAATTTAACATCATAGCCTGTATCATTTTGACCTACTGTAACACTCCCACTAAACGTTGCACTTGTTCCAATTAAATTTTTATAAACTTTAAAATCATTAACACCCCAATGAGTAATCATAGCTCCATTAGTAGTATCTCTCATATACAATACATCCTCACCTGGATTATTATATAATAAAAAGTCAGTACTACCATTAGTAAATTTAACACCATAACCAGCAGTTATTTGTGAAGTTATTACAGCAGTTCCAGATATATCAGCATTACCGTTTATATCTAAACTGCCAGCGGTTAAAGAATTGCTACCTACAGTAACATTACCTGTAAAAGTCGATACTCCATTATGACCAATTGTTAATCTTGTTTGAGGTGAAGAATCGGTTTGTTCAGACGTTTTAAATATTAAATCCGCGTTAGGCCCTGATGCTGCCGTTGCATTACTAAACGCTTCAATTTCAGCTAAAACTCTAGCACCAGGAGATGTTGTGTCAGAAGTGTAAAATTCAATGTTACCTAAACTCACATTGTCCCAATCAGGGTTGTTTAAATTTCTTGAGTCTTGTATTCTTAATGTTGGAGCTGTACCACTAAGAATTACATCGCCTGCAAAAGTTGCGTTAGAGTCGTGGTCAATAGTTAAAGCAGTTTGCAAGCCACCATTGTATATTTGAAACTCCATTTTAGAGTCAGTTACAACATCCCCGTCTTGAATAGTTGTTATTGTCCCTGTTGGAGAATAATTGCTTGCGTTGTGAAAAGCTATTTGAGTTCCATTACCACTCGCTGCAGTTACACTGTTTACAAGTGATAACGCTTTAACAACACTTGCAGTGTTTTGACCTGAAAGTACCGCGACTGGACTTGGAAGATTACTCGTACCATTACCTTGTTGGTTAACTTGCAATTTACCCTCAAAAGTTGCGGCGTTTGTTGAACTGTCTAAAGTTAATATATCTGAGGACCCACCATTCCACTGAGTACCTATAACTATATCACCAGTAATATCTGCTTGTGCTGAGTAGTTACTACCACCTGAGCGCATTTCAATTCTACCTTTTAAATTACTTGTTCCACCACCTCTTATGCCACCTGATAAACTTATATAAGCACCGTCAGAATAAACGGTACCACCTCCTAATCTTAAGTCATAACCAGCATCATTTCTAAACACCCCTCTAGTGCTATCAGTGTCGTTTATTACTATTGTGTCAGCTGTTACTGACCCTGCAAAAGTTGCAGAAGAGTTGTTACCATCTAAAACTAAAACTTCTACACCATCATTAGGCATTAACTTTAATTGAGTTCCTACATTTAAAATTCTTGAATAAGCAGAACTATCTGCTATTCTAATTTCACCAATAGAATCAGTACTAGTAAAAGTTGCAATTAAATTTTCAGTGCCAGAATTAAAATCTGAAGCTCCGTTTATATCTAAACTAGTACCAGTTAGTGTAGTACCAGTAACACTACCTGTAAAAACTGCAGCGCCAGTAGAAGATAAAGTCATTGCTGTGCCATCAGCACTTGCAAATTCAAAACCATTACCACTAACACCGGTAGTACCTTTCCAAGTACCAGCGTAGTTTCTAAACTGACCAGTAGTTCCAGAATAAACGTTTGAATAACTAGTTATACCAGCGGAATTAATATAAGCTCTACTAATACCTCCTGTATAAAAATTTATTATATCAGCAGAGCTTTCCGTTATATAAGTATCGCTACCACCGTCTAAATAAAGTCTTTGTGTAGCACCAATATTAACTGTACTATGTGTAGTTAATGTTCCTGATATATCGGCAGCGCCATTGATATCTAAACTAGTACCTTCTAATTCAGTACCTGTAATTTGACCACTTGACGTTATAGCGCCAGTTACATTAATTTGGTGTGAAAAGTCAAACCTATCACTTGCAGCGGTCCATAATATTGTAGCATCGGTATCGCTATTAACAGCGTCTTGAATCGTAATACCTGCACCATCAGCTGTAGACGACGAGTCGCCAGTACTATAGTTTAGCGTTATATTTTTATCTTGTACATTTAAATTTGTAGTATCTACTGTTACTGTAGTACCGTTAACTGTTAAATCACCACCAACAACTAAATTTCCTGATATATCAGCGGCGCCGTTTATATCTAAACTTGTGCCTTCTAATTCTGTACCAGTTATTTGGCCGGTAGATGTTATAGCACCAGATGATATTGTACCTATATTTTTTAGGTTTCTATTTACATCTATAAACTGTGTATTACCACCATCGCCTATATACAAACCATTATCACCAGCTGTAGCGCTGTCTGATCTAAATCTAAATTCATTTCTATTTGACCAAGTTGTATCGTTGCTAGGAAAACCATAAGCAATAAAACCGCTTTCAGAAGAAAATATAACTTGCTCAGCAGTGTAGTTAACATTGCTTTTAATAACACTTTTTGTATCTCCAGCAGCTATATGAACCGTATCATCAATACCTAAAACAATTGCTCCTCCGGATGTTACTCTAGTTAATATTGATACTGGAGACCCTGATCTGTCTAATTGAAGTAAAGGTACCTCGCTAGCATACTCACCAGTTTCCCCAGTTTCGTAATCAAATATTATATAACCACTTGAAGTTGTAAACGTAAGTTTGTTGTTTATTGTTGTAGCGCCTAATGTAAAAGAACCGCTAATAGTTGGGCTTTCTAAAATTAAATCTGTATTTGCACCACCAATAGTTAAAGTTTTTGTTGTAGCAGAATCAGCAAATATAGCCATATTTTGCTCAAACCTAATATCTACAGAACTAGTTCCATCTCCAATATACACATCATCACTACCACTGCCTAAAA
>Ga0196891_1000165_pt1 | contig 16667 bp, 19 predicted proteins | sample VirMetDEL_Nov_24_FD_169096 | JGI IMG/M metagenome (GOLD analysis project Ga0196891, IMG submission 169096) | Aqueous microbial communities from the Delaware River and Bay under freshwater to marine salinity gradient to study organic matter... | ecosystem: Environmental > Aquatic > Marine >... | reverse complement strand
ATAACTTATGAGGAGGTTATTGATGATACAAGACCTATACAAAGCAAAAAGGTCCTTGGAGTTGAAGTGGGAACAGGAGCATCTAGATAATAATAGATACACTCTTGAAATGGTCAGAATTGATGACAAAGTTAAAGAGGTCATTACAAAGATCAAGCTGGAAGAAGCAGCTATTGCTCACAGGCAGAATAGCGTTGAAGGCGCTGCTCCACAAGTTTCTGTAGCTACTTAATCAAAAGCTACATCGCTGAAATCGCACTTTCTTTACGGGCTCTCTTGCACTCTACTAAAATCTAATATATAAATAAATTACTATATAAATTAATTAGAACATAGACGCGTATAGTCGACGGCCTAGAGACTATGTTCGGAAACTAGGAGGATATAATTATGGCAAACACTACATTTACAGGACCGGTACGATCAGAAAACGGTTTTGAAGTAATAACTAAAAACACATCAACAGGTGCTCTTACATCTACAATGAGTCTTAAAGAATTCACTGCAACTATTACAGTTGCTAATGGTGATACTACAGGAAAAGAAACTTCTATTCAAATTCCTACAAACTTTATTCCATTAGGAATTGGTGTCGTAGTAACAACTGCATCAGTTAATGCAGTTAACTTAGTTGATATTGGAACAGACGCTGATACAGACGGTTATGTTGACGGAGCTTCTTTAGCTCTTAACACAACTGGTTGGAAAGGTTTCTTAGGATGCAATGGTGCACTAGGTATGTCTGGTTTTGCACCAGGAGTAGCTGGTTTAGCTGGAGACGAAGTTGAGTTAGTTGTTTCAGGTGATCCAGGTGGAGATACTGTAATTGTTCTAAAAATATTTGGAATTGATTCAACATCTGACACACAATAATAAATAATTAATTTAGTGTGGGCCTTTGAGTTCACACTAAATTTAAGGAGAATAAAATTATGTCAATAACATCAAAAGTTAGACAATCGGTAATTCTGGCAGCAGATGGACAAGTACAGTCATTAGTAGGTGGTTCAGCAACCAATATTACTAAAGCAAATATTATGACTGTATTTGCAATGTCAAGCGCAGCTGATGGAGAAGTAAAACTTTATAATGAAATAGGAAGTGGTGTAACTGCTTCTAAATTAATTTTTCATGGTAAGTTTGGTACAGCAGCGAATCACGTGCATGAGTTTAAAATACCAGGAGCTGGTATTTATGCTGACACTGGAATATATGCAGATTTAACTAACGTAGACTTTTTTTATATAGTCGGAACATTTTAGAGGATTAGCCAATGGCGAATACTACTTCCTCATCATATTCATTTGATCAGGATTTCTCAATAGATGAAATCATTGCAGATGCTTATGAACGTCTTGGTTTAGTTGGTACAGCAGGACATCAATTAAAAACTGCAAGAAGATCATTAAACATTCTTTTTCAAGAATGGGGTAATAGAGGAATACACTTTTGGGAAGTAGGAAATACTAATATTAATTTAGTTGCAGGTTCAACAACTAATATTGATGCTACAGCTGAAGGATCTGGTGTATATACTTTTTATAGAAACTCTACAGACGTGCCGGGAGGTGGAGAGCCACCACAAGCAACTACAGTTCCGGTAGCAAATGTTTATGGTATATCAGATATTTTAAATGTTACTTATCGACAAAATTATAACACAACTTCTCAGTCAGATATTGGTTTAACAAAAGTTGCTAGAGATTCTTATTCTGCAACAGCTAATAAAGCATCTAATGGAACGCCTTCACAATTTTGGGTACAAAGATTTATAGATAAAGTTACGATTACAGTTTACCCTTTACCAAATGCAACTGCTGCAGATAATTTTTTAAATGTTTATTACGTAAAAAGAATTCAAGATGCAGGAGCATACACTAACGCAAGTGATACACCTTTTAGATTTGTACCATGTATGATTTCAGGATTATCTTATTACTTATCTATGAAGTTTGCACCACAACGAACACAGGAGATGAAGTTGTTGTACGAGGATGAATTAGCTAGAGCATTGTCTGAAGATGGTTCTGCAGCTAGCACGTTTATTACTCCGAAGACATACTATCCAAATATATAATGGCTAGATTTGCAAAAGGTAGTAGAGCATTAGCAATCTCTGACAGATCAGGGGCAGCTTTTCCATATAGAGAAATGGTTAAAGAGTGGACTGGTGCGTGGGTACATAGATCAGAATTTGAACCTAAACAACCACAACTACAACCACATCCAGTAGCATCTGATCCACAAGGATTAATGCATGCAAGACCTGCAAGAGTTGAGTTTCCTACATTAGATGTTTTACCAAATAATCCTTTTCAAACGTATCAAGTAGGTTCAGCTATTGTAAACGTTTTATTACCAGGTCATGGTTATACAACAGGTGATGTAAAAAGATTTAGAGGTTCACCAGGAACAGCAGGTGCTTTTAGCACTCCGAATGGAGTAGGAGGAATAACAGGATCTACAATTGCAAAAGCTGCTGGATATACTATAACTGTAGGAAAATATATTAACGGTGCTACAAATACAAATGGGTCTAACGGAACAGATTGGTTTCATTTTAGTGCTGATACAAACGCAACAAGTGTTGTAAACGGAGGAGGAGGATACCCAGTCTCAGTTGGACCGGTAACCTTAGAAGCATAATGGCTGGATATACATACGCAAATTTAACAACAGATATTAGAAACTATACAGAAGTAGACGCTAACGTGTTTACTGCTGCTGTTATAAATAGATTTATAGAAAATGCAGAACACAGAATTAATTTAGATATTCCAATGGATTCAGACAGAATTCAAGCAGAAGCACAATTTGCTACAGATTTTAATAGTATTACAGTTCCAACAAAAGCTTTATTTATAAGAGGTGTTCAAGTATTTAATTCAACAAGTGCTACTACAGGTGAAGGAGTATGGTTAGAAAGACGTGATCAAACTTTTATAACCGAGTATGTAGGAGAGCTTACAGGTACTGAAGGAGGTACCGCAGGTCAAGATACAACAGGACTTCCTAAATATTACTCTATGTTTGGTGGGGCTACAACAGGAACTAATACTGCCACATCAGGAGCTATATTTGTTGCTCCTACACCAGATCAAAATTACAAATACATTATTCATTATAATGCTCAACCAACTGGTTTAGAGACAAATACTGATGGAACTTATGTAAGTAATTACTTTCCACAAGGTCTATTATATGCATGTCTAGTAGAAGCTTTTATGTTTTTAAAAGGTCCACAAGACATGTTGACACTATATGAAAATAGATATAAAACTGAACTACAAAAGTTTGCAGCGATGCAAGTTGGAAGAAGAAGACGAGACGATTACACGGATGGAACAATAAGAATACCAATCGAGTCAGCGCCTCAGTAATTAGGAGAAAAAATTTATGACAATATCATCAGCAATTTGTAATAGTTTTAAACAAGAAATTTTAGTTGGTACACACAATTTTACAGCATCGTCTGGAAACAGTTTTAAAATAGCTTTATATCAAAGTGATGCATCTTTAGGTGCAGGAACTACAGCGTATTCTACTTCAGAAGAAATAACTAACACATCAGGATCAGCTTATACAGCTGGTGGAAAAGTAATTACAAGTGTTACTCCAGCTTTAGATGGATCAACAGCTTGTTGTGATTTTGCAGACGTAAGTTTTACTTCTGCTTCTTTTACAGCTAACGGTTGTTTAATATATAACGATACACAATCAGACAAAGCATGTGCAGTAATTGCTTTTGGTGGTGACAAAACTGTATCAAGCGGAACTTTTACAATTCAATTTCCAACAGCAGACGCATCTAACGCAATTATTCGTATAGCGTAAGGAGGATCTCCTTATGGCATCAACCTGGGGCAATAATACTTGGGGATCCAACGAGTGGGCCGATGACACAATTACTGTTATTCTATCAGGTCAATCATCAACATCATCAGTAGGTTCTCTAGAAGCTTTCAATGAAGAAGGTTGGGGTAGACAAGAATGGGGTAATTCTGGTTGGGGTGTTGAATACGCTGTTTCTCTTTCTGGTCAATCAGCAACTTCTGCAAATGGAAGTTTAACCACTTTTGATACACAAACTGTTTCATTAACAGGTGTTAGTTCAACCGCAAATGTTGGTTCTCCTACTTTAGATTTAACTTCTGTTATAGCTTTAACAGGTCAAGGAGCTACATCTCAATTAGGTGATTTTGATAATGCAGGAACTTTAGTTGGTTGGGGTAGAAATGGTTGGGGTGAAGAGCCTTACGGAGATTCATTTAATAAATTAGTTCAACCAGCAGGGTTAAGTGCTACTGCTTCTAATGGTAGTTTAACTTTAGATTTAACTTCTGTAATAATTCCAACAGGTCAAAGTGCTACGTCAAGTGTTGGTGCTTTAACTTTAGATTTAACTTCTGTAATATCTCCTACAGGTCAAAGTGCTACAACAAGTGTAGGTTCTTTAACCACAGAAATTGGTCAAACTTTAACAGGTCAATCTGCTACATCGGCAGTTGGTGGAATAATTCTTGATGCATTAACCGAGCAACCAACAGGACAAGAAGCAACTTCTGCAGTAGGTGATTTAACAGTTGGCGTAGGAATTCCATTAACTGGTGTATCAGCTACATCTTCTGTAGGATCTTTAGTTTCAGAAATAGGAGTTCCGTTATCCGGGGTTAGTGCTACATCAGCAGTTGGTACAATATCTCCTACACCTATGACAATAGGATTAACAGGACAATTAGCAACATCTAGTGTTGGTACAGGAGTAGCTTTCCCAGGCACCTATGAAAAACTTGATCCTAAAACAAGTACAGGGTATACACCTGAAACACCAAAAACGTCAGTTAGTGGTTACTCAACTAAGACGCCAAAGAATACAACAGGGTACGCAACTAAAACTCCTGCATAATTATGTTTGACTTAAAACTAAATAACCAATATAAATAAGAACAATTAGGAGATTAAATAATGGCTTCAACATACACACCTCTTGGCATAGAGCTAATGGCTACCGGTGAAAACGCTGGTACTTGGGGAACAAAAACAAATACGAATTTAAATATCATAGAGCAAATCTCTGGTGGTTATAAAGTACAAACTTTAAATGCAGCAGGAGCAGGAGCCAATACTACAGCACTAACAGAAGCAGATGGTGCGACAGGAGCTACAGTTGCAACAAGAATAATTGTTCTTGGTGCAGAATCTCCACAAACAATTTCAGGAAATAAAATAGTAACTTTTCCAGTAGGTGTAGAAAACTTTTATCTTATTAAAAACAGCACATCAGGTGCAAACACAGTTCAATTAAAAGCAGCTTCGGGTTCAGGTGCAACAGTAACATGGTCAGCAACTGAAAAAAGTTGGAAGCTTGTATATTTTGATGGTGTAGCAACTAACACAGGTGTTTATGAAATAGCTTTAGCTTCACCTCCAGGTGGATCAAACACAGAAGTTCAATTCAATAACTCAGGATCATTTGGTGGTTCTGAAAATTTAGCATGGGATGGAAGTAATTTACAGATTGGTGATCAAGGTGATCTAAGATTAGGTGATGCAGACAATTCTCATTACATAGCTTTACAAGCTCCCTCTACAGTTGCATCTAATGTAACTTTAACTTTCCCTGCAACAGATGGGAATGCAGATCAATTTTTACAAACAAATGGTTCAGGTGTTTTAGCTTGGTCTGATGTTTCAGGTGGTACTTCATGGCAAGCAGTTAAAACTTCTACTTTCACAGCAGTAGCTGGTGAAGGTTATTTTATTAATACTACAGGTGGTGCAATAGAAATGGATTTACCTGCAGGAAGCATTGGTGATGAAATAGCATTTATAGATTATGCAGGAACATTTGACACGAACGCATTAACAATCGATCAAAACGGAACAGAAAAAATTGCAGGATCAACAGATCCTTTAACGGTTTCAACAGAAAGAGCAGCAAACACTTTAGTATATGTAGACGGAACCCAGGGCTGGCTCTTAAAGAATAATTAAGGAGACTGATGGCTACTTATAAAGAAATAGTAGGTCAGAAGATTACAAAATTAACTTCTGATCCAAGTGAACCTAAAACAGGACAAATGTGGTATAACTCTACCATTGGAACTCTTAGAGGATTAGGTGTTGTTTCAGCATGGTCAAGTGGTGGTTCTGCTATCACAGCTCGTCAAGCAGGAGGAGCTGCAGGTCAAGGCCCTCAAACAGCTGGTTTAATGTTTGGTGGTTATACACCTCCTCCTTTTTCTAGTTTAACTGAAGAATATAATGGCTCTGGTTTTTCAACTGGTGGAGCTTTACCCGCTGCAGTCGCAGATAATAGAGGAGCAGGGACACAAACAGCAGCTTTATCTTTTATGGGTTTATCTAATCCATCTACATTCGTAAACGCTTCATTTGAATATGATGGCTCTTCATGGGGTAGTCCTACAAGTATGAACACATCTCGTTACAGTGGTGGTGGAGCAGGTATTCAAACAGCTGGACTAGCTTATGGTGGATTTACAACTACAACCTCTAATGCTACCGAAGAATATGATGGTTCTTCTTGGACAAGTGTAAATAATATGAGCACAGCAAGATATAGTTTTGGAACTGCAGGTATTCAAACTTCTGCAATAGCAGTTTCGGGAGTTACAACTACAAGAGTTGCAAATGTTGAAGAGTATGATGGAACAAATTGGACTGCAGGAACAAACTATCCAATAACAACTGGAGGAACTCAAGGTTTTGGTGCAACAAATACAGCAGCTATTTTTGCAGGAGGTGCAACTTCTCCACCAACTTTAGTTACAACTTGTAATTCATATAATGGAACTAGTTTTGCAAGTGTACCATCTTTATCAAATTCTGCATCAGGAGGTTACACTGGAGGATCTAACACTGCTGGACTTTATATGTCTGGTATTAGAACAGCTCCAGGAACATCTGCAGGAGATACAGAAGAATTTAATACTTCAACAAACACAATAACTGCAGCAGCATGGGCATCAGGTGGAAATTTAAATACATCAAGAAAAGCATTAGGTGGAGCTGGATCACCTACAGCAGCATTAGGTTTTGGTGGTTATAATCCAGGAAACAAAAATGAAACTGAAGAATATAATGGGACATCTTGGTCAGAACAAAATAATCTAAATTTAGCAAGAGGTTATATAGCTGGCGCTGGAACACAAACAGCAGCGTTAGGTTTTGGTGGTTATTCTGTAGGTTCAGGTAGTGTAAATAATACAGAAGAATACGATGGCTCATCTTGGACAAATGGTGGAAATTTATTATTAGGTAGAAATAACATGGGTGGATGTGGAACTCAAACTGCAGGTTTAGGTTTTGGCGGAGCACCTCCAAATAGTGATCAATCATTAGAATATGATGGTTCTAGTTGGACAGCAGGAAATCCTTTAAACGTAGCAAAACAAGCTTTGCGTGGAGCAGGAACACAAACAGCAGGGTTAGCAATGGGAGGATCGCCTAGTGATCTTCCATCTACTACAGAAGAATACAATGGAACATCTTGGACAACAGGTAATAATTTAAATGTAAATAGAAATAATGCTGCAGGTAATGGTATTCAAACAGCAGCGTTTCTTGCACAAGGTAATGCAGGTCATCCTGTAAGTCCTCAAAGTGCTGGCGCTGAAAATTATGATGGAACAAGTTGGAGAACCATAGTAAATTTACCAGCAGGAAAATCTCAAAGCGCAGGAGCAGGAACACAAGCAGCAGCATTAGTTTTTGGTGGATTTCCTTTAACAGCAGCAACATCAGAATTTGAACCAGAAACATCAACAGCTAACGTAACAAATTTTACAACGAGTTAATTATGACAACATATAGAAACATACACGGACGATCAATTAAAGCAGTAGCAACGGACCCAACAGCCGAGGTTAGTGAAGGAGAAATCTGGTACAACACAGGCAGTGATACTTTTAAAAGTATATTGTCTTCTGAAGCGTGGGTTAGTGGTGGAGCATTAGCTACAGCTAGAAGTAATTTAGCTGGTGCAGGTATTCAAACAGCAGCACTTGCTTTTGGTGGACAAACACCTGCAATGTCATCAGCAACAGAAGAGTATGATGGAAATGGTTGGACATCTGGTGGAGATTTAGGAACAGCAAGATACAAGCTAGCAGGCGCTGGTACACAAACTGCAGGTTTAGCAATTGGTGGAGGTGTACCACCTTCTAATACTGCCTCTGGTTTAACAGAAGAATATGGGGGAACATCTTGGACAGCAGGAGGTGCTTTAAGCACAGCTAGAAAAGAATTAGCAGGATGTGGAACACAAACCGCAGGTTTAGCGTTTGGTGGTAGAACAACTACTTTAACAAATGCAACAGAAGAATACAATGGATCAAGTTGGACAGCTGGAGGTAATTTAGGTGCAAATAAATATTTATTAGCAGGAGTCGGAATACAGACTGCTGGTCTTGCTTTTGGAGGTTTCTCTGGAACTGCGCTCAATGCAACAGAAGAATACGATGGATCAAGTTGGACAGCTGGTAATAATATGGGAACTGCTCAGTATCAATTAGGTAGCGCTGGTATTCAAACTTCTGCTTTAGGTTTCGGTGGTAGTGTTGGACCAAGAACACAACAAACAGAATTGTATGACGGAACTAATTGGTCAACAGGTCCAAATTTAGCTACAGGTAGGAATATATTAGCTGGAGCGGGAGCAAATAATACTGCAGCTTTAGCTTTTGGAGGATCAGTTCCTCCAGTAACATCTTTAACAGAAGAATTTACAAAATCAGCCACAGTCTTTACACCATCAGCATGGGCAGCAGGTGGAAATATGCCTGCAGGAAAAAGAGTTGGTGGGTCTTCAACTGGCGGAAGTGTAAGTGGTTTAACTTTTGGTGGAGATAATGTACCACAGGGACAAGGTATTCCTCAAGTTAAAACTACAGAAGAATATAATGGAACAGCTTGGACTGGAGGAGGAAACATTACAAATAATGTATCTGGTTCTGCAGGAGCTGGAACTCAGACAGCAATGATAGGAGCAACAGGATATTCTTTTCCGACACCTTGGACAACAGCGGGAGCTAGTTATATAGCAAATGCTTTTGAGTATGATGGTTCTTCATGGACTAACGTAACTGCTTACCCAACAACAGGGGTAGGTATGATGTCTCTTGGAACACAAACAGCATCTCTTTTTGGAGGAGGTGCACAAGGTGGATCTCCAGGTCCAGAGGCTAATCAAAAAAGTAAAGATTACAAAGAGTACAATGGATCTTCTTGGACAACAGGTGGAGCTTCAAACACATTTCACTCAAGAAGTGGAGGAGCAGGAGGGACTCAAACTGCAGGAATTATATATGGTGGTTATGATGCACCTGGGGGAAACCCATCTGGAAGATCAGATAAAGTAGAAGAATATAATGGCACAGCTTGGACAAGCGCAATAACAGCTCCTAAAGAAAGTGCTATTGGTTCTGGTTTTGGAACTCAAACAGCATTTTTATATAGTGGAGGACAAGAAAGTCCAATTCCTAACTCACCTGGCACAACTGGATTTAGTTTTACAACTTTAGTATATGATGGCACAACTATGAGAACTGATGCAAATACAGCTACAAGAAGAGTTTATTCAGGAGCTGATGGAGCAATAGGAACAGCAGCAGGTTTTGTTGCAGGGGGTGCTACTTCTTATAGTGCTCGTACAACTGCGACTGAAGAATATTCACAAGGATCATCAGCAATCAACGTTAAGACTTTGACTCAAAGTTAAACTATGATATACAAACTTAATTAAGGAGGACAAACTATGGCACACTTTATATATGGAGTAGCAACAAACACTGGAAAAGGATTCTTTACTGCAGAAGACAGAAGAGCATTCTTTCTTAGAGGTTATCCCGCAGATGTCTGGATGGTTGGAAACAACGTCTCTGGCGCAATGTGGTTAGCTGAAAAAGGCGGTGTTGAAAAAACTAAATCAGAAGCACAAGCTTTAATTGATGCAGAAATAACTGCAGCTCAAACTGCTTGGGATGCTTTATCTGATGAAGAAAAAGCTAGACCAGGTAACGACAGACCAGCTGATGTAATACTGCCATAAGGATATTCTAATGGCAGATTACGCTGACATATACGGGAAACGTGTAAAAGAATTTACCAATGACCCTACGCTCAATTCGAGTTACGAGGGACAGGTTTGGTATAACGAAAATTCAGGAACATTAAGATCTGCTGTAGCCATCGAAGCATGGTCGAGTGGTTCAAATTTAATAACTGCAAAAGCTAGATACACTCAAGGTGGTGTTGGAACTCAAACAGCAGCATTAGCTGTTGGTGGATATTCTACAGGCATAGTAACAGAAACAGAAGAATATAACGGTTCTGGATGGTCAGCAGGAGGAGCTCTAGGAACTGGAAGATATGGTATTTATACAGCAGGAACTCAAACAGCTGGTTTAGCGGCAACAGGAAAAGGTCCTCCAGGTGTTGTTACAAACGTTGAAGAATATAATGGTAGTTCTTGGTCAGAAGTTAATAATAACTCAACAGGAAGATTTTTAGGAAGTTCTTGTGGAACTCAAACTGCAGGTTTAATTTATGGTGGAGCTGGTCCCAATAATCAGACAGAAGAATATGATGGTACTAATTGGACAAATGGTGGAAATTTAAATACTGCTAGAAATACAGGATTTTCTTCAGGGACTCAAACTGCAGGTTTAATTGCAGGAGGGGGACCTGGATCAGGTAACACAGCTGCATCAGAACATTACGATGGTTCTAGCTGGACAACAGTTAATTCTATGAACACTGCTAGAAGAAGTGGAGCACCATCTATAGCTGGATTACGAACTTCATCACTTGCTTTTGGTGGTTTTACAACAACAATGGTTACTAATACCGAAGCATATGATGGTACTACTTGGACTAACTCTCCTACTTTAGGAACTGCAAGATATGGTTTAGGTGGGGCAGGAGACTCTTCAGGTTCTGCTTTAGCTTTCGGTGGTCAAAATAATAGTGGTACTACTTATTCTCTAACAGAAGAATTTACAAAATCAATTAATACAATAACTGGTGCAGCATGGGCATCAGGTGGAAATTTAAACACAGGTAGGTATGGTTTAAGAGGAACAGGAACTCAAACAGCTATGGTTGTTGCAGGTGGTAATGTACCCCCTAACAGTAATACTGCTGTAGCAGAAGAATATAACGGTTCATCTTGGACTAACACAACTAGTTTACCTGCAGTAATACAAGATGGTAATATGACAGGAACAGAAACTGCTTCTATCTATGCAGGTGGTACTATTAATCCAGGTTCATATCCTGGAAATACTAATGCTTACAACGGATCAAGTTGGACTAGTGGTGGAAACATGAATACAGATGTTAGCCAATACGGTTTAACAGGAACTTCAACAGCTGCTGTTGCTTTTGGTGGTTATATAGGATCAGGTCCAGGTAGAACAGCTGATGTACAAAATTATAATGGATCAAGTTGGACAGCTAATCCAACTTCTTTACCAGCGGTAAGAGGTTTATTAAGAACTGCTGGAACTCAAACAGCAACATTTATGGCTGGTGGAAACGCTCCTCCAGGTCCTCAACCAGTAACTTCATTTAGTTATGACGGTTCTTCTTTTAGTTCCGAAGCTGACTCAATAGTTGGTATGGATGACCATGGAGCATGGGGCACAGCAACTGAAGCATATTTTATGGGTGGAGATCAACCAACAGGAACTGGTGGAACAGGTCCTAAAGCTGTAAATAATTTTTATTACAATGGAACATCTTGGGTTACTTCTGTAAATATGACTACTGGAAAAAATACATTTGGTTTTTCTAAAAGTCCAAATACAGCAGGTTTAGTATGTGGTGGAAATGGACCAAGTGCGCATATGAATACAACAGAAGAATTTACAGGTGAAACATCTGTAGCTACAGCTAAAACATTGACAACTAGTTAATAAACGTTATATATAAAGAAATCGAAAGGAATTAATATGACAGAAAAAAGAAACATACATGCGTTAATAGAAAAAGAAGCACCAAGCTTAAATAATTTATTGGATCCAGAGGACGTCAAAGAGTTTAAGTCTATGACAGCCGAGCTTCGTGATACATGGACCAAGAAACAAGTATTTAGAACAGAGACAGAAATGAGAATGTCTGTGTTACAGGATGCAAAGTATCCAACAAAAGCTTCTAAGTATTGGCAGTGTGTTAGAGAACAAAACGTATTCTTAGAAAACTTAATGAGTTTATCATTTGATTGTAGACGTAATGAAGCAAAAGTTAAATGGTTAGAGAAAAAAGTAGAGTCTGAAACTGATGAATACAAACTAGAGAAATATCAAATAGATTTAGATGAAGCTAGATATGGTTTAGCTAACATGCAATTAGTAGCACGTGACAGAATGAGAGAAATTAAATTATGGTCAACTCTTAAAAAAGAATTTGATGACGGTTCATTTGATACTCAAGATGTCAACAGACACCAATTAGATTCTTATCATCAGATTATGAAAAATAAAGCAGAGACATTAACATCAGGTTCAAGTCAACCAGAAGTGTTTAATGTACTTGGACAATTACAAACTATCGAAAGAGTTAAAAAATCAGGAGAAATGATTTACAACAAGAAAGAACAATTGACCAATGATCTCGGAGCCAAAGACAAGTAGACAACTTTTCTTTTTAGTAGCACTTCCTAGATCTGGTAATACTTTATTTGCAAGTATTATGAATCAGAATCCTGAGATAGCTGCAACACCTAACTCTATTACATTAGAGATAATGAAAGATTTGTTTTTACTAAAACAAACGGATGTGTTTCAAAACTATCCAGACCACAAGTCTTTAGATAATGTATTAGATTCCGTGTATGATACTTACTATAAAGATTGGCCACAACGTATAATCATTGACCGTGGTCCTGTAACAACACCTGGTAATTTTCAATTGATGCAAAAACATTTTAAACGACCTTTTAAATGTATAGTGATACTTAGAGATTTAATGGATGTGCTAGCTAGTTATATGCAGTGGTACACAGAAAACCCTGATGCATTTCCTAATAGATATGATTGTAAAAACGATGAAGAAAAATTAAGTATGATTATGAATAAAGATGGTGCTGTTGCAAAAGATTTAGAAGCTATAAAAAATTCATATAACTATAAAGATATTTGTCATTATGTAAAGTATGATGACATAGTTACAAATCCAGAACAAGAGTTTAGAAAAATATATCAGTTCATAGGTGAGCCTTATTTTAATCACAGGTTTAATAATTTAGATCAAGTAAATGTAAACGGTTTATCTTATGATGACAAAATAGTTGGTAGTAATATGCATAAACTATTTGATGGACCTGTAAGAAAAGTATACAACCCTTATATTGAAAAAATTCCAGAAAGGATAAGACAGAAATATGAACACATCAGATTTTAGTTTTGTATTTTTAGGTCAGTCGGTATTAAAATACCAAGTGCCTTTGGATGTATATAATACAATTAATCATATTTACGAAACAAAGTATCCTGAATTAAAACCTGCTAATAAACAATTAGTTGGTAAGATTGAAAAAGAACATAGCTTATTTTTTAATGGTGAAGATAGTCCTAAGATGACTAGACATAATCATTTACCTAATAATGTGTTACAGTGGTTTGAACAAAAGTTTAGACATTATTTAGAATGGAATAAAGTCAGACAATATGATTTACATTTTAATTCTGTGTGGGTTAATACTATGTTTGAACATGAATACAATCCAGTGCACGTGCACCAAGGATCATTGTTTACAGGTCTATCCTCTGTTATGATTTTAAAATTACCTGAGTCTTATGGTGTAGAATACTCTGCAGCAGAGTCGCCGCAAAATGGTAAACTTCAGATACTGGGTTCAGCTAATGGACATTTTGCAAATGTAGATTATCAACCAGATATTAAAGAACGAGATTTTTATATCTTTCCATATGACATGAGACACTGCGTTTATCCGTTTAATGGACCAGGATATAGAAGAACACTTGCTGCAAATATGGATGTGCAGTATGACCCAATTAGAAATAGAGGAGTAAGTTAATGTACGAAAACAGACACATCAAAGAACCTAAATGGAAGAGTTGGATAGTTCAAACTACCACACCATTATTCACACCTGATCAATGTAGACAGATCATAGAGTGTGGAAGAAAACAACCTCCACAACAAGCACAGGTTGGTATGGGTAAACCAGGAGGTGGAACGGATACAAAGAAAAGAGTAACCACAATATCTTGGATACCTTTTAATGAAATGGGACACATGTATCGTGACCTTAATAATTTTATACAAACAGCCAATGAAAATCATTTTGGTTTTGGTGACATACAGGTATCAGAAAATGCACAGTTTACAGAATATCCAGAAGGTGGATTCTATGATTGGCATATGGATTGTGATGTGAACATGGAACACGAACCACCGGTGCGAAAAATATCAATGACATTATTATTAAATGATCCATCAGAATTTGAAGGTGGAGATTTAGAGTTGATGGCACCAGGTAAATTTGCAGAACTTAAACAAGGTCATGCAATTATATTTGCATCATTTTTAAATCACAGAGTTAACCCCGTAAGAAAAGGAATAAGACAATCTTTAGTTTGTTGGTTTGGAGGTAAACCGTTTAGATGATAACTCAAGGATTTTTCCCAACACTTATACATGCTGAAGATGTTAAACTAAATAATCAACAACTAGCTAATGATATTGTTGCTTGGTCTAAACAAGATGGAGGTGTTAAAAAAACAAATGTTAATGGTTGGCATAGTCAAACCAATATGCATGAAATGCCACAATTTAAACCTTTAGTAGATGAGTTATTTAAAATGCAACATGAAATATTTAAACAAGAATGGTTAGATAGACAACCAAGATTAGGTAATATGTGGGCTAATATAAATTATAAAGGTGGATATAATAAACCCCATATACATCCCAATAGTTTATTTAGTGGTGTATATTATGTACAAGCTGAACCTAATTGTGGTAAAATAGTTTTATATGATCCAAGACCTGGTATACAATCTAATATGCCTGCAAGAATTAATGGACAACCTCCTGAACATTTATGGAGAGAAGTTCATTTAGATGCAAGAGTAAATAGAATAATTATGTTTCCTTCTTGGTTATGGCATTCAGTTGAACCTAATGAATCTAACAATATAAGAATATCAGTAAGTTTTAATTTTATACAAGATGGCTTTCAATAAATATCAAGTAATTAAAGGTGCAGTAAGCTACGAGTTAGCTAACTTTATATTTAACTATTTTCTTCTTAAACGAGATGCAGTTAAATTTATGTATGACAATAACATAACTTATGACAACGGTATGTTTGGTACATGGACTGATCAACAGATTCCAAATACATACTCACATTATGCTGATAATGTAATGGAAACTTTACTTGTTAAAGTATTACCAGTAATGCAAAAAGAAACCGGCTTAGAGCTATGTCCTACTTATTCCTACGCTAGATTATATAAACACGGCGATGAATTAAAAAGACATAAAGATAGACCTAGTTGTGAGATATCTACTACTGTACATTTAGGTGGTGATCCTTGGCCTATTTTTATAGATGGCACAGGTGCTAATTCTGTTATAGATGAATACAAAAAAATACATAAACCCGACGCTCCAAAAGGCACAAAAGTCCTGCTTGAAGTAGGCGATATGCTGGTATATAGTGGATGTGAATTAGAGCATTGGAGAGAACCTTTTGAAGGAACTACTTGCGGACAAGTGTTTCTTCATTATAACCATGTAAATGGTCCTTTTGCTGAAAAGAACAGGTTCGACAGAAGGCCGATGTTAGGTATTCCACCAATAAGGAATACATAAATGGAGTTATATGTTACAAAAATTAGGTTTTTTACCAGGGTTCAATAAACAAGTCACATCAACAGGTGCAGAGTCTCAATGGATAGATGGAGAAAATGTACGTTTTAGATATGGTACACCTGAGAAGATAGGTGGTTGGCAACAACTAGGTGAATCAAAACTTACAGGAGTTGCAAGAGGATTACATCATTTTGTAAATAAAGCATCTACTAAATTTGCAGCAATAGGCACAAACAGAATTTTATATGTATATTCTGGTGGAGTATATTATGATATACACCCACTAGTTAATCCATCAGGTACAACTTTATCTAATTGTTTTACCACTACCAATGGATCTCCAACAGTCACTATTACTTTTCCAGGAACACATACGTTTGTGGCAGGAGACATTATTACATTTAGTGATTTTTCAGCTGCAACTAATTCTAATTATAGTGCTGCAGATTTTGATGACATAAAATATATGGTAACAAGTGTACCAACCCCTACAACTTTAACTATTACTATGGATAGTAATGAGACCGGTTCTGGTGCAACTACATCAGGTAGTGTTAAATACTATCAATATTATCATGTGGGTCCAGCTGAACAGATAGGATCTTTTGGTTGGGGTATTGCATTATGGGGTGGTAATTTATTAGGTTCAATTACAAATACTTTAAACGGAGCAATCAGTGCTACATCAGGCGGAAACAATGGTTCTGCTACAGAAATTACATTAACGAATACAACAGGATTTCCGTCTACAGGTACAAACCATGTTACGATAGGAACAGAAGAAATATCATATACAGGTATTT
>Ga0196891_1000163_pt1 | contig 16876 bp, 24 predicted proteins | sample VirMetDEL_Nov_24_FD_169096 | JGI IMG/M metagenome (GOLD analysis project Ga0196891, IMG submission 169096) | Aqueous microbial communities from the Delaware River and Bay under freshwater to marine salinity gradient to study organic matter... | ecosystem: Environmental > Aquatic > Marine >... | reverse complement strand
GCCAGTAATTGGTAATGTATTATAAATTGTTCCACTACGATTTTCTTTCTCATTCTTTAGTGCTCCTGCAGTATCAACAAAGATCATTGTTGCAGTAACATTTGGAGACAGCAAACTTTCATAATAATCAAAACTCGTAGTCTTAAATTCAAGACTGACTTCTCTATCACCTTTGATGATAGATAACTTTTCATAGATTGATGATGATGATGCGTTTGCCATTTAATTTAATATTGGTTGACGTGCATGAATGATTGTTGTTGAACCTTTTTCACCTATATTAGTATTTAACAATGTAAATAGATCCGGTTTATTATTTGATGGGTTCAATGTTCTCGACATTTTGGATCCTTGATTCTTCAATTCACGAAGTTTTTGTTTTATTCTATTTCGTAGTTCATTACCACCATGACTCAATACTTTGCTCGTATCTATATTTGGATCAGATTGCCTTAACTTATCTACGTCCCATCTCTGAGGAGCACCTTCAAGTATTCCATTTCTTGTTGCATATCTTTCCCATTCTCCATGAGTTCTAACATTAGAATCGACTGTTCCTTCAGACCATCCCCATTCTAAGGCTAGTTTTGCCGCTTCTCCAATCATCACATTAAGTTGTTGTTCTGTTGGAGGATATGGACCAAAATTATTTTCACTAACACCAGCACCTCCCATCGCAGCAATTGCTAATCCTACTGAATTACTATTTGCTCCTGCCGTATGAGCACTCTTATCCTGACTATATGGAGTATTTCTAATTAATGTTCCATCACCTAAAGCTATCGAATGATATGCACTATATGGTGTTGAATGAGCACCTGCACTCCAATGTAAAAATATTCTTTTACCAGTTCCCCCCTTTCCGGCATCAAATACGGCACCACTCTGTCTACCTCCACCTCCAGATCCATGTGCGGAATCTTTTTCTCCTGTAGATGGATCAGTTGATCCTTCCGGTCTAAAATCTCCAGATTGATACCTTCTATTTTCTTCTTCAGTAAATGCTCTAGGTGTAAATTCTTTAGTGGTTAGATTATATTCTCCTGTTTTTCCCCCTTGTTTGGCAAGAATTCTTTCTCCTGTTATAACAAAATTACCTACTTTACCTTCACCACCTAAAGCTTTGTCGATATCATTTATCAGTTTTCCGACACTATCGAAAGCTTGCTCGACTTTCTTAAGAACTCCACTTTCCAACTTTCCAGAATCGTTAAATTTACCTAACCAATCAAGAGAATTTTCTTGAGAATATGGACCAGTAAATGCATCAAATAGATTTACACCAAAATCTTTTACGACTATCAGTGATTTTGTAACATTGCCAATTATTTCTTTATTGTCTTTTGCGAATTTATCAACTTTTTTCTTTATAGATGGTAAAGCATTAAGTAGTATACCAGACAATAATATTCCACCAAAACTTAAAATTTTATCAAAAATTCCTGCAGAAGACTCCGCAACTTGTTTTACATTACTTAATGGAGAACTGCCAGATAAACCTTTCTTTTCTATTGTCTTTTCTTTCTCTTTCGTTTTCTTTCTTTTAACTTGATCAGAAACTAATCTCTTATTATTCTTTTTTATCGCAACATAATTTTTATTAGATTTCTTAAGAAAACTATTGATATTAGTTACATTTAATTTTAGTTTTTTTACTTCCTTACCTTGTGTTGTTTCCATATTATGACCCTACTTCTACTGGTTCAACAATAAGGAAAAAATTTGTGTCATTGTCTTCTTCTGTAGAAGTTAATAATGAGTATAATGAATTTTTATTGTCTTTAGCAGCTGCTGATGGTGTCAATTGTGCGGGTGCTGTTGGTGCTGCTGGTGCTTGTGGAGTTGATGTCGATGAAGATGTTTGTTGATTTTTCCTTCTTTCTTTTAAAAGTGCCTCTTTAACTTCATCTACAGTATGAAATGCTCTATTTCCAGAACCATAGAATGAGTTGCCAGTGTCTGGATTAGGAATCGATGCAAACTCTCTAGCAAGTTCCATCATGGCACCACGAATATCATCATGTTTACCTTTTATATAATCTCCAACATATGGCCTCTTTGCAAAAATAAGAGCATCTCCAAGTTTTTCTTGATTTTCTGGACTAAATTTATCACTTCGACTTAATCCGGCAGCACTTACCACTCCAGGCATAGTTCCTGGAATTATCTGATATTTACCGGCAGCATATATTCCATAATTACCAACTTGTGGATTAGACTTGTTCATCAAATATGCTTGTCTTTCCATAATTTCACCGATAGTCATGTCAGTCAAATTCTTTCCTATCTTACTTGAAGCATTATTAGTGCTTCCAACAATACTATTACCTTGAGTTCCTTGGTTCATAGAATTGTATCCACCTTCGCCAGATGCAATAAATTCTTTCAAAGAACCTGCTGATCCAGAAACTGAACCATAAGATGACCCATCAATTCTTGTATCTCCAGATTGGAATCTTCTGCTTTCATCTGCAGTAAACGCTCTTTGCGTAAATTCTCCAGTAGCTCTATCAAGAACACCGGTTTGACCATTTTTTTTATGAAGAACTTTGTCTGCTGTTATAAGTGCATTACCTATTTTACCTTCTCCACCTATAATTTTATCGATGGCATTTATCATTCTTCCAACAGTATTAAAAGATTTTTCTATTTCTTTGAGAACTCCACTTTCCAACTTTCCAGAATCGTTAAATTTACCTAACCAATCAAGAGAACCTTCTTGAGAATATGGTCCAGTAAAAGAATCAAATAAATTTACGGCAAAATCTTTTACAACAGTTAATGCACTTACGACACTATCAATAACTTCTTTATTTTTTTCGACAAATCCATCAATCTTCTTTTTTATAGATGGTAAAGCATTAAGTAGTATACCAGACAATAATATTCCACCAAAACTTAAAATCTTATCAAAAATTCCTGCAGAGGATTTTGCAACATCTTTTACATTACTTAGTGCAGAACCTCCAACTGATTTTTTTTCTATTGTTTTTTCCTTTTCTTTTGTTTTCTTTATTTTATTTTGATCAGAAACTAATCTCTTATTATCTTTTTTAACTTTAGTATAATCCTTACTAGATTTCTTAAGAAAACTATTGATATTAGTTACATTTAGTTTTAATTTTTGTACTTCCTTGACTTGTATTGTTTCCATATCTTATACATATATTCCATAAATTTCTGGAGTTGTATTCATGTATGGATTACTCCCATTCACAGGAGATATAGAAGGAACAGGAGGTGCTGTTTGTTGAGTCGAATCTTGTTGTTCTTTCTTCATAACTTTTGGAGGAAGTTCCATTGTTATAAAGTTAATCTTACCAGCATCTTTAGAAGAAATCATCTGGTAGATTTTTTCAGTTCTCATATTATTGATGATGGATCCATCAACATTTGGAGCAAAGATTTCTGGTCCTTTTTCTCCCACGAGATATTGTTTTCCTGCTGTTACAGGACCACCCATTGCTCTGAATCCATCCAAATTTTCTGGTAATGCTCCAGGTCTATTATCTGGTGCATTAGATATTCTAGCCAACATTTTATTTTTATCCAATTTTAAAAAAGCAATAGCTTCATTATATTTTTTCTGTTTATCGGGGGACCATTCTTCAAATTTTCTTCCGCCTGAAACTCCTTCAATTAGAACTATACTCTCTCTGGCTCTTGCTTCTTTCTTTTCTTGAGTATTTGCCATCCTAGTAAAGACACCTCCGAAGTCCCAATCGGGTCTTTCAACTTCAAAAGATTTACCTTCCCCTAATCTGGGGTCATTATAAACAGCATTTTCACCCTCTACCTGATCAAACTCGCTAGTTGATGTAGCTGTTGCTAATACTAGTCCCGCAGCAGCTGCTAAAATTGCTAAAGGACCTGCAAGTCCTGCTATTGCTGATCCGAGAGCTATTATTTTTGCGCCCAAATAAATCCCAGCAATAAGTCCAAGTATATTTCTTATTAACTTCCAATTACTAACAATAATATTAAAGAATTTACTCATTTTTTTTCTATTTTCTTCATCCTCAAGCCACTTAAATACTGCATTTGCTCCAATACCTAATCCAAGCAGTGTTATAAATTCTAATATTTTATCAAAGAATCCTTTAAATGGAGCAGCAACGAATTGTGCTGTTTTTTTAATTGCTCCACCAATCTTCCTAACACTTTCTATTACACCTTCTTTTAACCTTAATTTTTCTTTAGACTTTTCTTGCTTAAGAGTTTTATTTTTTTCTTTTTCTTCTTCATTTCTCATTCCAAAAGCAGTCGTAATTTGCTTTTGAATTTCTACAAGTATTCTATTCGTTTCTACAAGAGACTGATTTACATTACTACCTCCCGGTAGTTTTTTTCCTACATTACCTTTTTGAGTTTGTAATACTTTTTTAATCCTTGTAATCTTTTCAGAATTAACTTCTATTTTCTTTTCTACTTTCGAAAATTTTTCTTCTAACCCCTTAATGCGGATTAAAGATTTTCTAACATGTCCTGATAACTTACTTAATGTCTTATGAATATTTCTAATAGACCCCGTAGAATCACCAGCAATATCCTTATCACCAAATACTGCTGATGAAATCTTCAACTTTGGAGTATCTTTAATTTTTATATTAGATTCCATTCTGCTGTTGTGCTTTTAGGTTTTCATCTTCAATATGTTGTTGTAATAGAGCAAGATATATTTCTTTTTCCCACGGAATCATATTTTCTAACTCTGTTAGTGAGTATTTATGATGTTGCATCAAAGCAAAGTTTATCTTGTAGTATGACTCAAGACTTGTATGAGCCATACCTAACTGAAAAAACTTGCTAACCCTTCAAGAACAACATCACTCTCTACATTAGTATTTGGATTTTTTACTTTTACTGTATGAGAAAGTTTTGGCATTGTTTCAAAAAACTTTTCAATTTCTTTGAATTGCTTACTGTTTAATTGATCAACAAATTCTGTCAATTCTTTTTTGCTACATTCTGATGCACTCCAACTTTCTTCTTTATCATAAACCATTTCGATACAAGAAGTAATCATATCTAATGATTTCGTAACATCACTTACATTATCATTTATTTCAAAATTATTACCAATAAATTGTTCAAAAGAAGGATACCTCAATTTCATTGAATATGCATCATCTAATTTAATAATATTCTTGTGTTCTTTACTTTTTTGAACTTTAATTAAATCAATATCAATTTCCACATCAACAGTTGTCTCACCATCATCAGGACAAGAAAGTTGAATTTCTACGGTTTCTCCTACAGACCTTGCACGAACATTTAAGAACAAATATTCAATATCAAAAATTGCAAGAGACTGGACTTTAATACCTCTTGTTATAATACAATTATTCAAGATTTGAATAAGACCATCAGAGATCTGTTTCATATCTTCAGTTTCTAATGCAATTAAAAGAATTTTTTCTTCTTTAACTAGAAAAGGACGATACTTAATTTTCTTTCCACTTGAAGGCAACTCCATCTCATAAGTCGGAGTATTAATTTTAGGTAAAGGCATGATGACCCATTATAATTTCAGTTGTGATTATTTAGATGAGTACACCTGTGGCAGAATCACGAGGTACAAAATTACTACCCGGTCCGTAGGTGTTACCATAATCGATGTTGGTGCCATTTCCACCATTTTCAAATTGTGGATAAGTCCACTGTTCTTTAGTTAGTTTTGCAACTGGATTTTGTTTTGAAGTTGGTTTTGCAACTGGATTTGGTTTTGAAGCTGGTTTTTTATTTGATTTAGATCCACTATAAGATCCTGGATTTATAATGTAACGATCATAATTAAATGTTACACTAATTTTAAGTAAATCTGCAGTTCCATATGCTACAGGAATTGATGTCATAGATTTTGGAAATGCATTCTTAAACTGATATACTATTTCATTCTTATAGTCTTTCTCAAATTTAGAAATATACATCGTGTCAACTTTATATGTGTCGGGATATTGAAATCTTCTATAGTAACCAGGTTTATTTTCATCTTCCCCACTACCACTTGAAATATAATCCATCCATCCTTCAAATATTCTCAAATTCTTGTAATCATTATCAACATAAAATGTGAAATTTATATCAGTATATAATCTCGTATGTGCAAATTCTTGAGGGATACCCATGAAATCACCTTTCACCTGTGCAGTTGCATATCCACTCGCAGGAAGAACTGCTTCAGAACATAAAAGTCCTGATTTGCGTGATACAAAATCTCTTGCATCACTAACTCCAAATTTTCTACTTATATGATTTACTACAGCATTATTTAATGCAGAAAAACTTACAACATAATGGTTAGTTTGAGATATTTTACCAAAGATGTCTTTGGCATCTCTCATTGAAATTATTTTAGATGACGGACTCGGCACTCTAAATACCTATAAGACTACTTTATTATTAATTATTTAGATGTCATATAAGGGGAAATACAAACCATCTTATCCTAAAAAGTATAAGGGTGATCCCAATAACATCGTTTATCGTTCCTTATGGGAACGCAAATTTATGGTTTATTGTGACAATAACCAGAATATTTTAGAATGGGCAAGTGAACAAGTTATTGTTCCCTATCGTTCACCCATTGATAACAGATACCACAGATACTTTCCAGACTTTTATATTAAGGTCAAAGAATCAAATGGTATGATTAAAAAAATGATTATTGAAATCAAACCATTTAAGCAGTGTATCGAACCTAAAGTTAAAAAAAGAAAGACGAAAGGTTATATCTATGAAGTCGTTGAGTATGCTAAAAATCAGGCAAAGTGGAATGCCGCTAAAGAATGGTGTTTAGATCATGGTTATGAGTTTAAGGTCCTTACAGAAAATGAATTATTTTAAGTAATGCCAAGAAAGACACTCCAACAAAGAAGAAATCCAACAGAAGATAATGATAATCGTGTGCGTGGTGTTGTTGATAATTTAATTGGTATAGAAAAACCTGATGATATTATGACTGAATTAATCAGTGTTTTATCCGAAGGTGGTAAAGTTCCTTCTAGTGGAAAATATTATACCTTCTTTTATAATGCCAAGACACCAGGAATGCAGTATGACCAACACCCTCTTGTAGGTGTTACAGAAGTATTCTCTTGGGGGTTTCGTGGAATTAATTTCCACTGGAATACACAGAATAGTAGAAGGCAATATGATTACAATCAAATCATTGGTGGATTATACGAAATCTATCCAGAAGAGATGTCTGATGTGATAGAACTCGGTTTTGCTAAAGTTCGTTCTAAATAGTTGTAAAAAGAAAGAAATATGAATGAGGATAATACAGAGATTACTAATAGGTTTACTAATAGTAATGGCGAAAGTACTCCTTTTCTCACTGATGGACTTAACATCGTAACAACTAATCCTATTGATGGAGGTTCTACTGCGAATCCATTTACCGGATCAAATGAAAATTTTAATCCTGAACCTGGTTATAATGAATTTAAGTCAACAAGAAGATTAACCCAGAAAGGAACTAAACAAATATTAAGATATCCAGTAGCAGAAATTCATGATACTACAGATTATTTGCAGATAAAAGTAGTTAGATATAAAACTATTCCTGAAAACTCTGGAGAAAAAAATAAAATTATAGGAGCACCTGGTTCCAGAAGAAATTCAAATAAAGAAGAGTCCCTGGCAACCATATTTTTGCCAATACCATCGGCCATACAAGACCGAAACTCAGTATCTTATCAAAATTCTAATATAAATGCGATTGCTGGAACTGCTATAGGAGGTATTCAAAATATTATGCAAGCTGGTGAGTTTAGTATGGAGGGTGTTACTAATGTAGCAGGTGAAATTAAAGATGCCGTTTCAAAAACTTTTGGAGCTGCAGGAGGAGGAAATAGAATTTTAGATTTAATTACCAAATCTCTTGCATCACAGGCACTAGGTGTATTTGGAGGTAATGTTTCCGTAGATCAATTGCTGGCAAGAGGAGAAGGAATAGTTTTTAATCCAAATATGGAACTTCTTTTTAATGGTCCAAGTCTTAGGCAATTTGCATTTTCCTTTCAGATGACTCCAAGAAGTCAAACAGAATCTGATGCCGTTAAGTCTATTATAAGGACTTTTAAGTCAAATATGGCACCTCAAGTAACTACAGAAGGAAGTGGAAGTCTATTTCTTAAAACTCCAAATGTTTTTGAGTTAACTTATAAGCAAGGAAAGGATCCACATAGTTTTTTACACCAATTTAAACAGTGTTTTCTGGAAAATGTATCGGTCAATTATACTGGTGCAGGAACTTATGCGACATATGGTGATGGAACACCAGTATCAATCATTATGAACTTACAATTCAAAGAAATTGAACCGATTTATGATATTGATTACGAAAATGAAGGTCCTCTTGCAGATGGAAATGTGGCATTTAATCAATCAACAGGAGTAGGATACTAAAATGGGATACTTCAGAGAACTACCAGATGTAGAATATCAGTCATTTTTGTCTGATGCAATTTCATCACAAGATTACTTAAAAGTCAAAAACTTATTCAGAAGAAATAAGTTACGTGATGACTTACAAAATGTTTTTACAATCTTCAATAAGTATGAAATCGTAGAGGGTGCCAGACCTGATACTGTTGCCGAAGAGATTTATGGAAGTGCTCAACTTGATTGGGTAGTCTTAATGACTGCCGGTATTATTAATGTAAGAGATGAATGGCCTTTATCTAATTACCAATTATATAAGTATGCAGAAAATAAGTATAGTGTAGAGAACTTATCTGATATCAATCATTATGTTACTAGAGAAATTAAAGATTCTAATGGTAGGTTAATTCTTCCGGCAGGTAAAGATGTCAATGAAGACTTTACTTTAAATTATAGTGATAATGGTTCTAAAGTTTCTGTATCTGGTATTTCAGTAAGAAGAGGAGTATCAAACTGGGAATATGAAACAATTAAGAACAATAAAAAATCCTCGATTTATTTACTAAAGCAAGGATATTTACAACAATTTTTAAATGATATGAGAGAGATTATGACTTATGGTTTATCCTCAGAATATGTGAATGAATCACTGATTAGAACTGAGAATACCAAAGTCACAATCTCTAACTAACTCAGTCTGCTGCGAGTGCGGCAAAGTATGAGAGTGTATCATCATCGTCGTCATCAGTCTTGGTAGGAGACAAACTATCAAGTTCTTCCTTCATTGATTGAGGAACTGAAGGTGCTGATTCTCCACGATTCTGCTGACGGAACTCTTCTTCTTCCTGAACGGATTCTTGGTCTTGGAACTTAGTTGTTCCTTTGATACCAAGAACATAATCAAGACGCTTCTTCAGTTCATCATAGGACTTGAATTGGTCTGGAGCAACAAACTCTTCGAGAGAATACTCTTTCTTCCAGATTGCTTCCATTGCTTCATCATCTTCCAGAAGTGCATCCTGACGGGCAAACTCCGAAGAATCATAGTTGCGATAACCGGCAACATTCTTTGCCTTCAGTTTGAAGTTAGCACCCTGCCAGAAGTCAAATGGATCAATTGCTTCCTCGTCCTCAAACTCAGGTTGCATTGCGGCAGTAATCTTATCAAAGATTTTCTTACCGAACTTATACAAGAATACTTGACCTTCATTGGAAGGATTAGCAGGATCTTTTACAACATAGATGTTTGCAACATAAGTCAGTTTACGTTTCTGCTTACGTGCTTGGTCTTTACCACTATCAGTGCCATTATTCCACAGCATCGTGTTGTATTCTGACATTGGATCTTTTTGACCCAGAGTAGTCAGAGAGTTTTCAATATACCATCCACCAGGACCTTGGAAGGCATGGGAATAGAGTTTTTGGAACGGAAGGTCTTCACCTTCAGGAGCAGGAAGGAAACGAATAACGGCATAACCATTACCGCCTTTATCACATTCTAGTTTCCAGAGACGTTCATCACCTGAACTACCTGCATTATTCATTTTTTCGACTTCTTTGACTAGTTTTTGTGTCAAAGAACCAAGTTTGGATTGCTTTTTAAGATCAGCAAAAGACATTTAGATTACCTTAGATTAGTTTGGATGTTTTGGATTTACTTAGATAGTATAACAGAAATTCTCTCAATCGTCAATATAATCTTTGAGAGATTTGATTGTGGCATTCATACTACCGAATAAAGTCATCATATCAGTCTCTGGTGGGAAACCCATCATTGAAACTGACTTGCGTAGATTATCTTTCATTTCGATGGCTTTTGGGTCATCCGAAAGAGATAATCTTGTATACATCACTTGCTGTTTTTCAAGCAAGTTTGTAAGTATTTCAACGTGCTCAAGTTTTTGTTCACGGGACATATTACCGAAAGTAATAAAACTTTCATAGATTTTTTCTTGCATTTCATTAATTTCACTCAGTTCTTCCTGAATGATTTCAGAATCAAAAAAGTCACTCATCTACAAGGTCCCGCAAAATCTTTTTGAATTTGAACACATCAATATTTAGAAAGGGAGAATATTTTTGGAGTTTTAAACTTACGGTTTCCCATACAGGATCTTTCAGTTCTTTATCAAACTTCTTTCTGAATGAGAATATTCTATCATAGATTACAAAAGTTTCAAGACTTATGTCTCCACCAAGAAACCTTTTTAAGATTGTTGGATGACCTTTCGAGCAACTGAATAGATTCTCTAATTCGTTGTTCGAGAGTAATTCGTTGCTTTGTTCTTTGAACAAGTAAGTCAAACTCTGTTGTCTCTTTGTCCAATCTTGGTAGGTTCTTTCTCCAGAACTGATAATTTCTCCAATCCATACCTGATTTACACTAGTAGATTCTACAAAGTTTGCGACCAAAAAATTAACAATCTCTTCGTCCTTATATTTACGACTTGTTTTTTCGAAGAAGTAACGGTCTTTTCTTTTGTAAAAAGATTGAAGAGAAGCCCTTACCTTTTTATTGTATTTGAAATAATCGTATTTTCTATTACTAAAATGCGATTTCAAAGCAAGGTATTCACAATAAACTTGATACGGGGTCACCTTCAACTTTCACATTTCAACTGTATGTATTATAGCAGTCTTTAAGTTTGGAGTCAAGTTTCTTTCTTCGGTGATAATATTCCCTGTGATATTCTCTCAACTTTTCTTTATTCTTTTGTTGATATTCTCTTTGTGTTTCTGCGATACGATCTTTGTTATTATCCCTATAAATCTTATCTGCCGCCTTCTTGCGTTCAGAGTTTCTCGCGTTCTCGTTTAGTTTTTCTTTATTTTTATCTCTATACTTTTTCTTTATTTCTTTGACCCGCTCTTTGTTTTCAGTGACCCATCTATTATAAGTTTCTCTACCCTTTTCGGATTGTTGATATTTTTTAACAATATCTTTTCTTCTTTCTTTAAACTCTTCTTCAGTTTCTCTATACCGACTATTTCTTTTTCGCCCACCGACACTCGTATTGAGTAGAATACCTCCTTCACACTTTCTACCATAGACTTCTATAAGATACTCTTCATACTTATAACTCTCTTCTTCGTCGTCAAAGGTCTCAACGATTACTATTCTATCTCTAGGTGGCGGGTTACCGATTAAGTGCTTAACATATGCCCTATATTCTTTGCCCTTACCCACATAATAGGGAGTCCGGTCCTCTCTTAACCAGAGATAAACGTAATACATTTCTGCTTTGACTGTCGTTGCAATTATTTATACAAGAAAAGGGTCATAAAGACCCCATTCCGCTTGAATAACGACAGACAAGCACTAATATTTATTCCTCATCATAAGGGCAGTTTTGCTTTCGAAGTTGCTTTCATAAAATTAAGTCTCGTAGCATCCCACTTCAATTTTTCTTTCAGTGGTTTTGATACAAGTTTTGTGACTGATTCTACATCAAGTTCATTAAGTTCACAGTAGTGAACAATTGCATCAATATAATTAATTTTCTCTTCTGCAACAATCTTTTCAATTTCAAGTGCAAACCTAGATGGTGTTAGAAATTTACTTGCAATTGCTTTTTCTAGTTCCTTATTCGGTTCCATATAGTTCCAGTTTATCTGTAACAAACTTTCTAATGTATTCGGTAAGAAGTTTGATGTACTTTGATTTGTCTCTTTCTTCGTAGACGACGCATTCTCCATTTTCACAAGCCATGATGATTACAAATTTTTTGACCGGAATACCAGTCATTTCATACAACATACAACCATATGCTGCACATTGGACAAAATAGTTTTCGATCCAATTTCTTGGTTTCGGTTTTTTAGAAGTCTTGAAGTCAATTATTGCTAATTCACCCTCGTATTCTGCAATACAATCGACGGTTCCAGCAATTCCTAACTGCTTACTATATAGGGAAGTTTCCAGAGCATGAATATTATCAATATTCTTTAAAGTTCCCTTAGAAATCTTAAATAAGAACTCAGAAATAGGAGGAACTTTCGGTAACTCTATATTCTTTAGGTGACACTCAGTAAGAGTGTGCATATCAGTCCCACGACGTGTTGCCGCCTTTGTGACTCGATTTGCTTCTTCATCACCAACTCTTTTTCTCCATTTTACAAAAGTCTCCTTATTATAATGACTAGTTACCGAAGTGATAGAAACTAATTTTAAGAGTTCTTTTTCATCAGGAACAGAATAATATCTGACTCCATCAATAGTCTCCCTCTCAAGAGTAGGGAGATTCAAATCAACATGATTAAACATTAAAAACCTGCTTCTGTTTTTGCTACGATATACTCTTTGACTAGACCAGATCGAACAATATCATCAATACCAAACTCAATTATATCAAATGATGGCATTTTACGCAAGATGTTCATAAAGTCAACAATACCATTCCTTTCATTTGCCTTATTCAAATCTGACTGACGAGCATCACCACAGAAACAAATTTTGGTATTTTCACCAACACGAGTGATGATACTATCGAGTTCATGAAAATTCAGGTTCTGAAATTCATCAACAATTACAATCGCATCATCAAGTGTGGTTCCACGAAGAAATGATGTGCTCCAGAATTTAATTGATTCTTGAGATTTGAGATTGCCATATAACATCTCAAAATCAGCATCACTTGGCATCTGGAACATATACTTTACCATATTCTTATATGGAATTTGGTAGATGTCTGCCTTGTCTTCATGGGATCCAGGAAGAAACCCAATCTCTCTGGTTGCTACAAGAGACCTCACAAGGTATATTCTCTCATAAGGAGTGTTCTCATCTAATACATCTTTAAGTGCGTTGAAGAGGGTTATAAAGGTCTTTCCTGTCCCTGCACAACCATATGCGACTAAATGCTTTCCTTCCTTATAAGAATCAAACAGTCTTTTTTGATTATCATTACGTGGGTCTATGTCTATTAAGTATGAAGAACTTAATGGTTTCTTTCTTTTCATCTGCTTTGTTGTAAGACCAACTCCAATGGGTTGATCATTCGCAGATGCTCTTTTTCTTCTTGCCATTAGATTTTAGTTACTTTAGAACCTGGTGCTTTTGATGCCTTATTCAAAACCTCATTCCATCCAGGATTTCTTGCCACAAGTTTATCTCTCCATTCACCAACTTCTGCTGGTCTGGGACAAGTAGATGGATCTGACCAATCACGAATCCAATCACTATTCTCTTCGCACCATTTTGGCCATTCATGAACACTCAGAACGACTTCTTTTTGTTCACCAGTTTCTTTATTAATAATCGGATATGTTGCCAAAATTTTCACCTCTTAATGATATGAATTTATTTATTGTTTAAATGGGAAGATATTTCCAAATATATCCCTTATGTGTTTTTCTCTTATTCTGACAGACAAGAGTTATTTTGGAAGTAGAAGCATCATTTTCTTTTGCAGCAACAGTCATACTATCATACATTTTAATTAATTTTCCATCAATAGAATACTTAGCTATTTTTTTGATTTTGTGTGATGTTCTTTTATATGGTGCAATATTTGGTTTTGGCGCATCTTTAAAGGTTTTCCACTGATATCCACCATAGGTTTGATATTCTCCTCTGGTTACAGCATCTATCCCTCTACATTCTTTACCAAAAAGATCATAAGAGGCATCTCTGCAACTATCATATGTTTGTATTAGATTTCCATTTAAATCATAACAAGCAACTTTTTTAGAATTACTTTGTTTAATTGCAGATTTCCAATTATTTCCATGCTTTTTGTTCAGAAATCCTCCCCCATCTCCACCATTAGTCATATTATAATATGGATTTAAAGAAGAAACATAGTATACTTCTCTTTCATTTACATTTTTTTCATTACACTCCTCCAAAATATCAAATAAAAAATTACTTACACCATATTTTCTCATTGCATAATACAATTTTGTATTTCTTTTTTTAGAATGAGATTTATGTTGTCTCCATCTTGCCTTTGGGTTTTTAGATTTTCCAACATAAATCTCTTCATTAATGCAATTTGTTATTTTATAAATGTAATGTGAAACCATAATATGATAGTTTTACTCTACCATTATTTATATTTACATCACATTACAAAATCCAATCATTTTCTACTCCCCCAAGTGCTTCTGTACAGATAGGAAATTGCTCGGCAAAGATTTTTTTACATTCTTTAGCAATATCCATATGCTCTTTTTGCGTTCCATTTTTTTCTCGGAGTGCAATATATGTGATCCAAGACCTGCAACTACCTGCCATATAAAGACGGGTAGGAGTTGCCAGTGGAAGAACGAATCTACAGCACTCCTTTGCAATTCCATCAGTAAGCATTTGTTGATATAAATCCATACCTTGTGTAAAATAATCTTGCATCAACATTTGATACTTCTGAACTTTAAATTCATCAATATCATCAATAGAATTCTGCCTGTTTTTTGTATCTTGACGACGAAGTTCTGGTAGAGGAATATTTGTACTTAGTAGAGAACTATCAGCATATCTCTGAGAAAACTCTTGAAATGTAAAACTCCGATGACGCAAGATTTGAGCCGCAAGTCCTCTTGTGGTCTCAATCTCAAGAGTCATGAATGACTGCTCAAAGACACTCCAGTGCTGATGTTTGACACAATACTTAAGAAGACCAGCAACCTTTGGATTCTCCTGATTAGAAGGATTTGACACTCGTGCCACATATCCCATCATTTTTTCAGCATCAGGTGTAACACTGATTAATTTTACATTCATTTACCAAATCCTTTTGAGTTATTTTTATCTATATCAGCAATTTGTTGTTTTACCGAACGCAATTGTGATTTCATTTCTCTGATGTTTTCTTCACTGTAGAGGTAATCTTTCTCGATCAACCTCTCAAGCAGTTTTACCAATTCTTTTGCTTTTTTTGTTTCAGTCATTTTCCTCATCATAGACTTCATCATAATCTTCAGTATATTCACTATATGGATTATAGTCTACCTTATCATCTCTATCAGAATTTACTTCTGCCTTTAGAGAATCCAAAAGAAGTTCCAAATTACGAATAATCAAATTAACTCTTTCTTTTTCCATATACCATATTACTTCGATACTATTATAGCATAAAAAAAGAGGGTCTTGCAACCCTCAAGAAAGTTAAGTGCGTTAATTATCAACTTTGTGATGCAAACTTGCGTTCGATTTTGATACCACGATACATGAGATTGTGGTTACGAGTTGCGGTTTGCTCTGCCAACACAGCAGCTTTGTATGCTTCTGGGTTGTACTTAACACCACGATAAGTGATAGTAGACATAATTTTACTCCTAAAGTAGTTGGATTTTTAGGCCCGTTCCTTTAGTCGTTTGCGTCCCAATAACAATTAGGATTTGATTCCTTCATTGTCTCAACTAACTCAACCCTAAACTCATCACTAATATTTTCATTTGTCTGCATTCGCAGTATGATAGCATCAGTTTGAGCACAGGTGAGAGTTGTATAGAATAATAGTTCTAACATGGGATCAACGGAACCGTTGCGCGACTTACTTGCGTCCGATCTCTCGGATGAACGTTAGGTCTATTATAGACCCTATACTGTATTTAGTCAAGAGGTTTCTGAAAATCCCTACAGACCAAAAAATTGCTGGAGATTTTTTCCCGACTTTTTTGGAACTATTTCCGCTTTTTGGTTGGGGGTGGTGGTTCCAGTCCCCATAGTTTTGGATTGGTTCTTCCCATACCAAAACCAATACCCTTTAAATTCTCACGAAACTTATCCCAATACATGTTAAAGATACGAACTTCCTTTTGACTACGAGTTAAATCATATCTCGTTTCTCCATCAACCACATAGGTGATTATCATGGCATCATAAGGACAATCTTTAGTAGATACTTGTTCCCAAGTTCCATTCTCTATCAGTATATCACATCCATATACGGATTTAGAATTTTCTTTTTCTGATGATGTCCATGAAGTCATAGACTGTTCCTCTTCTATTTTGGTGGGAGCATCTCCCAATTGATTTGCCATAATTATGAACGATTACCCCAAGTAATATCTGGATATGCTTCAGTCACAATTTCTTTTGTGATATTATATCTATCGGAAAGTTTTTTATCCTTACAAAGACAAACAATCTCTGCTTCTAATGGATGAAGTCCCTCAAGAATATTGATAAACATCGTTTCACGACGAACACCACTCATAGCATCATTACCACCCTTAAGAAAGTGATAGAAGTTTTTAAACTCTCTACGAATTGTGGTGTGTCCGTTCTTATCACTTGAACCCATAGAAAATGAATCCATTTCATGCATTCTACGAACTTCTTCTGTGATTTTAGTGGTCAGAGTTCCATTTGATGATGCCTGATCCTCAAATCCAGAATAAGGAACTTCACCTTCAGGAAGCATGGAGATTATACTCTCATCAAAGTTCCAAATTAATGTTGCTTTCAAAGAAACATGCCCATACATCTTCAGAACTTCAACCTTCTTTGCCTTACTTCTCTGTTTTGATACAAGATCTAAAACCT